>Ga0315288_10004107_pt1 | contig 18516 bp, 18 predicted proteins | sample YL17G11_20_MG_FD_203454 | JGI IMG/M metagenome (GOLD analysis project Ga0315288, IMG submission 203454) | Sediment microbial communities from Yellowstone Lake, YNP, Wyoming, USA - YL17G11_20 | ecosystem: Environmental > Aquatic > Freshwater > Lake > Sediment | place: USA: Wyoming | collected... | reverse complement strand
CCACTTTATCCAAAATGCGTTGGGCAGAAGGCTTGAGCTGCGCCCGACCTGGATCAAATAAAATCCTTTCCGGAAAGGTCAAAATGAGATGGTCCGCGTGGCGCGTTAAACTTACTTCTTCTTTACCATCCTGATTGCCTAAAATCGTCCGCAGGTCCGTTTCGAGAGCAGCAAGGACTTCTTTGGAAGCAGAATCCGGAACGTAGGCCGGCTGGTTCTCAACAGGAGTTTCTTCCGGCGTCGTCGAGGCTGCCACTTGCGGCCAAAAAGAATAGGATCCCTGGGGTTGCTGCTGAAGGGTCATTCCAAAAAGAAGGACGAAAAAGATCATGAGGAGAAGAAGCAAATCGCTGAGGGTCAACAACCAGAGCTCGTGTCCTTTCTCTGACCGGGACAGTTGATTCTGGCGACGGAACGGCTTGGGCCAGGTCCTTTTTAAGGGCAGCCTTTCGGGCCCATTTTCTCGCGGAGCGGGATGAATCGGCAACTCTTTCATGAGGCCACGGAAGAGGCCCGCTTCTTGGGAGCCATCAGGGCAAATTTAGGCTGTTTCCAGGTTGGGTCCGGCTTCATGATGCCGGTAGAAAGGGCCTCTAATTTAAATCTTATGGCCCTGGGATTCTCTTCATCATAGAGATCCAAGATCCCTTCCTGAATCAGTTCCAGCCGCATCTCCTCATGGTCCATAAACTCCCTAAGCTTATTGGACAGGGGGACAAAACAAAGGTTGGCGAAGACCACGCCGTAGAAAGTGCTCAAGAGAGCAATGGCCATATACCCAACCAGGCTTTTAGGGTCGGTAATGTTTCCAAAGACCCGGATCAGAGTCACGATGGTCCCGGCCAAACCCAGCGCAGGAGCAAGCCGCGCCATATTGTAAAGGATCTTATAAGCGGTTTCGTATTGGACAGAAGTGAGTTGAGCCTCTTTTTGCACAATCTGTTCGATTTTTTCCCTCGAGCAATGAAAGGCCATCAGTTCTATCGAAGTCTTTAGAAGACCCGGGGACAATTTTTCTCCCTGCTGTTCCAAGGTCCGAATGCCACCGTGTCGATAGGCCCGAGCTAAGTCAACGATCGTTTTTATCGTCCAATCGATTTCATTCCGCCCGAGGAAAGCCCTCTTAAGGATTTGGAGCGTCCAGGTTACCTTCTTCCAGGGATAAGCCATGAGGGTAGCAGCAAAGGTCCCGCCCAATACGACCATAAGGGCATTCAGGTTGGAAGCCAATCCCATCTCTCCCACCTTCAGATGAAAAGCCGCGAAGAAGATCGCGACCGAAAGGAGGATGGAAAATATAAGTTGAGGGATCATCAGGAAACTCCTTATCGCAGGTATTGGAAAAATAGATTTGCATGAAATGTGCCATCAAAGGCTTTCAATCTGATAACTGCCTGTTTTAACAACAGGTATTTCAAAATTAGGTATAAAGTTCTGAACCACGTAAGGAATGGTGCTTAGGCATTTTTTTCCCAGACAGTTGAATGTTATGGATTGCATTGCCTCCCCTCTGTGTGCCAAGAAGAATTCTCATCTTTCCAAATTTAGGTGTCCGGTGGGCGCGATTCCCAAAACTGCGAATCCTCCCCTTCTCTTGTAGAGGTCATTCTGATAAATTGCGAAAGTAAAAAAGTTGTGGGATAATTGTATAAAAGGAATTCCGGAGCCAGGAGAAAGTATCCAGAATAATGGCGTCTTTTACGACTCCTGAATCCTGTAATCTGTATCCTTTAGTTTCTTAGGGATTTCATCATGAAGCATTCAAGGTCGAATCAACCCCATTCCAATTTATTCAGGGCATTCATCATTATCAGCCTATGCTGGCTGCTGAATGCCTGCGCAACTGTGCCGTTGACGGGGCGAACAAGTCTACATCTCCTTCCCGATTCGGAACTCCTTACTCTAAGCCTCGAGCAGTATCAGACTGTTTTAAAGGAGGCCAAGCTTTCCAGTGATCCCCAACAGGTTCAGAAGGTGAAGAGGGTCGGGGCAAGGATTGCCCAAGCCACCGCAGACCTTTTAAGGGAGAAAGGCCTGGAAGCGGAGATTCAAAATTATAAGTGGGAATTTAATTTGATCGATGATCCAAAAGTGGTCAATGCCTGGTGCATGCCTGGAGGAAAGGTGGCGGTTTACACCGGGATTCTTCCTGTTGCTGGGGATGAGACCGGCCTGGCCGTAGTGATGGGGCATGAGATAGCCCACGCCATTGCCAAACATGGAAACGAAAGAATGAGTGAAGGCCTTCTGGTGCAGTTAGGTGGAGTGGGACTTTCCGTGGCGCTGGGCACGCAACCAGCCGCAACTCGCGATCTCTTCATGCAGGCCTATGGGGTAACCACGGGCGTTGGTTTTTTGCTTCCCCACAGCCGTCTTCAAGAATCCGAGGCCGACCACATCGGCCTGGTATTAATGGCCAGAGCCGGATATGATCCCCGAAAAGCAATCCCCTTCTGGGAGAGGATGAATGAAAAGGGGGGATCCCGCCCACCTGAATTCTTGTCTACCCACCCGGCTCCGGAATCACGAATTGCGAACATCAAAGCCCTGATCCCCGAAGCGATGCGCTATTATCAGCCTAAGTGACTATGCTCTTTCCGCGCCTGCGCGCGGGAAAAGTGGCCCAAATCCCCCCTAACCCCCTTTTCTAAAGGGAAGCTGTGAGAAATTTGAAATATGCCCCCTCACCCTTCCCTCTCCCGTCACGCCGAGGCGTGAAGAGGGTAAACACATTGAAATAAGAAAGAAATTCCCTCCCCCTTGATGGGGGAGGGCGAGGCCCTGAACCTCATATGGTTCAGGGGTGGGGGTGAATTAGGGGTTTATTTCACAGCCTCAGGGGGGATGGGGGGATTTTTTAACGGAAATGACCAATTTCATTCTTACCAATCCCGCAAAGCGCGGGATTAGTTTTAATTTGGCGCTCAGCGCCTAAAATGACCTAAAGGGATCCCCCATCCCTGCCCTACCCTCTTCCGTCAAGGGGAAAGGAATCGTCTTTGAAATTTCATTTAGCTGAGCGGAAGAAATGAAAAAGAAAATTATCATTGATTGCGATGTGGGGGTGGATGATGCGCTGGCCTTGATCCTTGCTTTTCATGCCCCGGAACTGGAGGTCAAGGCCGTCACGGGTGTGAACGGGAATGTCCCCTTAGCCACGGTCTTTAACAATATTCAGAAGGTTCTTTCCCTCGTCCAGCCTCGGCAGCGGCCGCTCATCGCCAGGGGCGCGGACCGACCTCTGAAGGGAACACCCGTTTACGCCTATTCGGTCCATGGAGAAGATGGATTGGGAGGAGCAAAAATAGAACGAAAAGCCGGAGAAGAATGGTGGCAGGTTTTCCCCGGCCAAGCAGATGAACTGATCCCCCAATTGGCCCGCCTGCATCCACATGAAGTGACTCTGGTTGCCACCGGACCCCTCACCAATCTCGCTCTAGGATTGCACAAGGACCCCCAGGGGATGAGGCAATTGAAAGAAGTGGTAATTATGGGGGGGGCTGTCCGGACCAGTGGCAATATTACCCCCTACGCGGAATTCAACATTTTCGTTGATCCTCCAGCAGCCAAAATGGTCTTCGAATCAGGACTGCCCATCACCCTGGTCCCGCTCGACGTCACTCATCAGGTTTCCCTCAGCAAGCAAGTGATGGAAGGGAGGGTTAAATCCATCAACAATCGTTTCTCCCGGTTGGTCATCGAGGCCACTGGGTATGACTTTATAGATCATCTTTTTCGAGGACGGTGGGAAGTAGTTCATCTCCATGATCCCCTGGCGGTGGGGGTGGCCGTCGATTCAACTCTGGTAAGGAAAGAGAGGGTATTCATTTTGGTGGAGACTCAAGACCAGGAACTTTATGGCCGGACTTTGGAGGTCCCAGCAGAAAAGGTTTCAGGGGTTCAAAACCTGCATGCCTGCTTGGGGGTAAATTCAGAGACATTTTTGGAACTCTTTTTATCCCGGTTGGGGGCTTAAATCCATGGGCCGGAAGATTCTGGTTCTCGGCAGTTCTAATATGGATCTTATTCTCAGAATTCCCCGATTCCATCAGCCTGGAGAGACGATCACGGGGCAGAATCTGGTGACTGCTTTTGGCGGGAAAGGGGCCAATCAAGCCATTGCGGCAAATCGCCTGGGCGGAAATGTAAGCTTCATTACCAAACTGGGTAATGATTCCTATGGACAATCCTACCTCAAATATTTTGCCGAAAATGGACTGCCCCGAAAATACCTTCTGAAGGATAAGGAACTTCCCACCGGAATCGCTTTGATTGAAGTAAATCCCCAAGGGGAGAACAGGATCATCGTTTCTCCGGGAGCCAACGGCTTCCTTACCGGTAAAGATCTTAGAAGGCTAACCCGGGCCTGGAGAGAAGTCAGGGTCTTTGTAACCCAACTCGAAATTCCCCTGCCAACCGTAAGAATGGCTCTGGAGGCGGCCAAGCACAAAAGCGCCCTCACCCTCCTGAATCCCTCCCCTTTCATTCCTCTTTCCTCTGAGATCCTTTCCTTTGTAGACTTCCTCGTGCCCAATGAATGGGAGGCCCAGTCCCTGACCGGGATAAAAATGAAAGGAGACTCGGATATTCCTAAAATGGCCAAAAGGCTGCTGAGCAGAGGGGCTAAAAATGTGGTGATCACTTTAGGCTCCCAAGGACTCTTCTTCAAGAACAGAAACGAGGAAATTTGGATGAAGGCCTTTAAGGTGGAAGCGGTTGATACCACTGCGGCGGGGGATGCTTTTATGGGAGCCCTCGCCTGCGGCCTCTCCAGGGGTAAACCTATTCCCGAGGTTTTAAGATTTGCCAGCGGAGCCGGAGCTTTAGCGGCGACAAAATTAGGAGCCCAGCCTTCTCTTCCCCTGAGAGAGGACCTGGAAAGGTTCTTAACCAAAATGGGGAAAACGGGAAAAGGCGAATAGAGGAGGTATAATTTGCAGTCATCCTCGGACAGCCGAGATTCGGGGCTTCCGGGGACATAATCCTGATTTTTTATGCCCCCGGAATATCCCCCTGGGTGCTTATGCGGTATGTTCGGTCCGGAACCTTTCTTCAGTCTATAGGAATTCCCGCGAGACGCTTGACGATTTTCTTCTTTCCGTCTACATCGTAGTCCCGAATCAGGCCTATGATCTCCATGATCGGAGACCCGCCGCCATGGAGACCCCCTCCTTGGGCGAAACCGGTCGACCGACCTGCTACTACATCCTGAATATAACGCCACAATTTATGGACATTCTCAGCGGGTACATCCGCTCTCCTCTTTATGTATTTGAGAAGTAGCGGCCCCGTTTCAGGATTAAAGAAATCCCCTTCATGCGGCAGAGTGACACCCAAACCACCCGATATATCAGTCAGAGTTTCAAATTCTTTGTACATATTTGATCCCGCAAGCCAGCGACCTGCATGAGTCGCAACCGCACCCGGCAACCACGTGCCCGACCCCGACTTCCACGACTGCAAGCCAGCCGCCTGGCCGGCCGAATCGACCAGCACTGCTACGGCAATCATATGGCCTATCTTTTCCCGAACATGTTCATGCCTTTCGATATTATTGTATTCCGCAGCCAATGCCGTGGCCCCGATAAAAAGGTCCGTCCATGCCGGTTTGCAAGCTGTATAGTTGAAGCGATGATATATGGCCGTCGCATTCCCGTACAAAGGCGCAAATTCAACCTCACCCAGCATGAACACCCTGTCCCAGGGAACAAAGACGTTATCAAAAATGGTCAGGGCATCGGTACCACCATATTCAGCGTAAATAGCGGGCATGTGTTTTCTTTTGCTCCCCGAAGGAAAACCAGAAGCAACAATCTTTACCCCGTCCCAGTCAGCCGGTACGGCAAAAGCAATCGCCCAATCCCCTTCCTCCTTGGTGAGCGCCCGGCTCGGGGATACGATTAGCTCATCCCCGTACGATGCCATGCTATTGCAATTCTTTGCCCCCCTGACAACGATCCCGTCCTTTTTCTTCTCCACCACCCGCACATAGACGTCGGGGTCTGCCTGCTCGTGGGGCCTCTTGCTCCGGTCTCCTTTCACATCGGTCATGGTTATGGGGGCAACCAGGTCATTCTCTTGAAAATTTTCCAGGTACTTCAGAAAGCGTTTATAGTATTCTGTCCCATATTTCTGATCAATGTCATAGGTGACCACCGAAAGGGCATTTACCGTATCGGCCCCGCCACACCGCTGAATACAAGAGCCTGTATGGTAGAAGAACCTCTTGGTCAGCTCACGTCGCTTCATAAGGTCGTCATGGCTCTGATGGATATGGCAAAATCGATTGATTTTCTTGCCCGATATATGCGAAGTTGCCGTAGAAAGGTCTACCCATTCCGGGTCATAAGCGAGATCAAAAGTCGTGCCCATTAGCTTCACCCCGGGCATGAATTGCTCATGGTCCCGCGGCACCTTTTGACCATCCATGTAGACATTCCTGTTCATCTTCTGCAATTTCTTCAGGTATTGCTCAGACGTTCTCATTCGCTCCTCCTTTTAGTTTATGTTCTTACCACGTCACCCCAAATTACTGCCCGCCAGAATCACCCGAGAAAGAGAGGCCAAAGTGATTCCCTTTGGGACACTCTTTGGGGTTTGACAAAAAAACACCCAGCTCAGTCAATATACTGGAGAGGGATTGGGGTGTCAAGGGCATTTGCCAGAAGAAATCTTCCTTTCTTTTTTGGCATTGACTCCCATGTCTTTCAAATGTATTCTCCTTCGTAATTCATGATCCTCAAATGGTGGGCAAAAATCTATGAACAAAGAAAAGTTGAAAGAAGCGGTCTGCCAAGCCATTGAACAGGAAAAGGCAAGAAACATCGGCTGGGCCAAGGAGATCGCCGGCCAGCCCGAATTGGGTTTTAAGGAAATAAAAACCTCCGAACTCATCCGTTCGGTGTTCGACAGCCTGGGCCTGCCCACCCGGAGCGGAATCGCTCTAACCGGGGTTGAAGGGGTCTTAGAGGGAGGGGGACCCGTCCATTTATGCGGCCATCATCTCCAGGGCTGATTCTAATTCCGAGAGAATTATGAAAGTCGATAGGATAGAGGTCTTTTGTGTAGCCCTTCCTTTGATCTATCCCTGGAAAACCGCCTACGGCGAGGATGCCGATGTCCATTCTATCCTGGTGAGGATGCTCTCCGGGAATCAGGAAGGATGGGGAGAGATCACCCCCCTCTTCGCCCCGACTTATTCCCCTGAGACTGCCTCTTCAGCCTTCTTCCTGATAACGGAAATATTCGGCCCCCAGGTCGTCAGGAAGGAATGGGAGAGCGCTTCGGCTCTCCGGGATCATCTGTCGGCCTTTAAAGGAAATAGTTTCGCCAAAGCGGGAATCGAAATCGCCTGGGGGAATTTGGAGGCCGAAATCAGGGAAACGCCCCTGCATCGCCTTCTGGGGGGAAAGACCCGATTCGTGGAAGCAGGGCAGGATTTCGGGGTCCAGGATTCTATCGACCTGCTCCTGGAGAATATCGAAAAGGCTGTTCAGCAGGGGTTCAAGCGGATCAAGCTGAAGGCCCGTCCAGGCTGGGACCTGGAGATGCTCCAGACCGTGCGGTCTGCCTTCCCCAGGATGACCTTCCACATTGACTGCAATTCCGGGTATACCCTGGATCATCTCCCTTTCTTCCAGAAAGTGGATAGGCTCGGCCTGGCCATGATCGAACAGCCTCTTTTTCACGACGACTTGGTCGAACATGCCGAGCTGCAAAAACAGGTCGAGACTCCCATCTGCCTGGATGAGTCCGTCAAAAGTGTCCGGGATATGCGGCTGGCCATCAAGCTGAAATCTTGCCGCTATGTAAACATCAAACCCGGACGGGTGAGAGGCCTGCAGTCAGCCCTCGAAATTCACAATCTGGCCCGGGACCACGGCATCCCTGCTTGGGTAGGCGGTATGCTGGAGAGCGGTGTCGGCTCGGGGATAAACATCGAGCTGGCGACCCTGGAGAACTTCACTTACCCCGGCGACCTCTTCCCGTCGGAACGTTTCTACGTGGAAGATCTGACCGAGCCTCCGGTTCAGTTTGCCCCCGGGAAGCTGGGGTTTCAACCCTCTTTAGTGCCCGGAATCCCCTACGAGCCGGTAATGGACCGGGTGGAGAAAAAAACTTTGAAAAAAGCAGTACTGAAATAGTTCACCCACAGAGGACACAGAGAGGCCAGGGGGCAACCAACAGAATAAGGAGAAGGAAATGAAAAAAGGGATGATTTTTATTTTGGTCTTGACCATCACTCTGATGGGTTTTCATGCGGCCGGAGGTGCATCCAGGGATGCCGTGGTTATCGCCCAGGGAGTTGACGCCACCACCATGGACCCCCATATGCGCTGGGATACGCCGGCCATCAACATAGCCATGAATATTTTTGATTTTCTCCTCATCCGGTCTCCGGAACTAAAGATCGAACCCTTTCTGGCTACCTCTTACCGGCTGGTCAACGATACCACCTGGGAGCTTACCCTGCGCCAGGGAGTGAAATTTCACAACGGCGAAGAATTCAATGCTGACGCGGTGAAGTTCAGCCTGGAACGTCTGGCCGACCCCAAGAACAAGCTTCAGCAGACCGCCCTGCAGATCATCGATCGAGTGGATATCATCAATGAATTCAGGGTGCAAATCATAACCAAAAGGCCCTTTCCTTATCTGGATGCGCAGCTCACGAACGTCGGGGCGGTGATTCCCCCTAAATATTTTCAGGAAAAGGGGCAGGCCTATATCTCCACTCATCCAGTGGGAACCGGGGCGTACAAACTGGTCCGCTGGCTGAAGGATGACCAGCTGGAACTGGAGGCCAACCCTAATTATTGGCGGGGTCTCCCCCGAATCAAGAGGGCCATCTTCCGGCCCATTCCCGAGGACACGTCGCGGGTGGCCGGGCTGCAGACCCAGGAGCTGGACATTATCGTGAATATCCCCCCCAATCTGGCCGGCCTGATGAACTGGAAGGGACGCTCCGTCGTCTCCAAAATTCCCAGCGCCCGGACGATTTTTTTGGGTCTGGAAAATACCAAGGGCGGCCCCACAGCCGATGTTCGCGTCCGCAGAGCAATTGCCCTGGCAATTGATCAGGATAAGATCATTAAGAACATCCTCGAGGGGAATGCCGTCAGACTGGCTTCTCCCTTGTCGAAGTACCAATTCGGCTACGACCCTTCTATCAAAGCTGACGAATATAATCCCGTCCAGGCCAAAAAGCTGCTGGCCGAGGCCGGGTATCCTAACGGGTTTGATTTAACGATTCATTCTCCAAGCGGTCGGTATCTCAAGGACAAGGAAGTGGTGGAAGCGATTACCGGCGATCTTCGCAAGGTGGGGATCAAGGCTTCCATGAAGGTTCTGGAGTGGGGAACCTACATGACTCAGCTCTACGCCCGGAACCTTGGCCCGGCCTATCTTCTGGGATGGGGAGGTCTTACTTTCGATGCCGACGGCACCTTCTACCCTCTTTTTCGCACCGGGCAGGCTCTTTCCCATTTCAGCAGCCCCCGGCTCGATGGGCTGCTCGAACAAGCCCGGGTTTCCATGGATAAGCAGAAACGTTTAAAACTCTACGCGGAAGCTTCCCAGGTTTTCAAAGAAGAAGTCCCCTGCCCTTTCGTTTATCAACAGGTAGATATTTATGGGGTCAGCGAGCGGCTCAACTGGAAACCCAGGCCCGATGAGCGCCTCTTCGTTTTTGATATGTCCTTTAAAAAATAGGGTGCGACGAGTCCAAGGTTCAGGGAGTGGAGTGAAACAATAAAGATTTTGGCCGGTTTAAAATTTGAATTTTTGGCCCCTCGGCTCCCCGTACTCTTTCACAATATATTTTTCATAATTCGGCCTTCTATCATGACCAGAAGAACCCGCTTGAGACCCTGCTCAAACAGGGTGAGATCCTGAAGCGGGTTTCCATCCACCACGATCAAGTCGGCCAGCTTTCCTGGTTCTATTGTTCCGATGCGGTCTTCCATGCAGAGCAGTTCCGCATTGGTGCGGGTCGCAGAGACGATCACCTCCATAGGACTCATCACCTGGCCCTTCAAGGCCAGCTCCCTTCCCTTCAGATATTGAAAAGGCCCAATGATATCCGTTCCGGAGGCGATCTTGACTCCGGCTTGGCGGGCTAACTCCAGAGCCTGGAGCATCCCCTGGCGGACCATGTCCAATTTGGAGAGGACGAAGGGACTCATGCCTGCTTCCTTCCCCTCCCTGGCCAGCACATCAAAAGTGGTCAGGGTGGGCACAAGGTAAGCCCCTTTGGAAGCAATCTGCCGGGCCGTTTCAGCGTCCAGAAGGTTTCCATGCTCCAGGCTGCGCACCCCCGCCTGGAGGCAGTTCTGCATGGCCTTCGGGGTATAGACATGGGCCATCACATAAGTTCCAGCTGCCTCAGCTACCTCGACGGCCGCTTTTAACTCTCCCACAGTATACTGCCATTGGCCGGGTTTATCAGAAGGAGAGGCAACTCCCCCATCGGCCATGACCTTGACCTGGTCAGCGCCCCGCCGGAGCGCCTGCCTGGCAGATTTGCGTACTTCCTCCGGCCCGTCACAAACTTCAGGATACATACCGAGGCTGTTGCGGGGCGGCTGGTCTTCCCGGGCTCGGCCGCGTTTATCTCCGTGGCCGCCCGTTTGGGTCAGCATGTTCACACTGAGGAGCAATCGGGGCCCACGAATCAGGCCTTGCTCGACAGCGGCCCGGAACCCCCAGTCCAGCCCTCCGGCATCGCGCAGCGTGGTGAATCCCAGGTTCAAATCGGTTTCCAGATTCCGAGTAGCCCGGTGGACATAGACAGCCGGGGGAAGGGCAGCCGTCCGCTCCATCAGAACCTCGAGGTTTCCCGCATGCACATGGGCATCAATTAACCCCGGCATCAAGGTCTTGTCTTGCAAGTCGAAGGCCTGACCTTCCGGGACCCTGGCCTCCTGTCCCGCAGAGAGAACCTCGCGGATGGTTCCATCCACTACCACTACCGTGGCATCCGGCATTGGGTCCTGGCCTGTGCCGTCAATCAGGAAGGCCTTTTTCATGACGATGATTTGTCCCATCCGATTCTCCATTCGCTGCGTAAGATTTTCTGCCCTCACACTCTCAGGTGCGGGTCCAGGACATCCCTCAGCCAGTCTCCCAGGATGTTGAAGGAGATCACGATTAGGACGATGGCGCTTCCGGGCCTAAAGGTAATCCACCAGGCAGTAGAGAGATAATCCCGGCCCTGGGAGATATCCCACCCCCAGAAGACGGTGTTGCCGGTCATACAAAAAAGGAAAGGGAACTTTCCACGATGATTGCTGGTTATAAGGTGAGCATATCGCTCCAGTTCATCGTCCTGGCTTAACAATACCCAGGGCAAGTCTGCAATCCAATTATTGATTATAGGGCGCCGTATAAGAACCCCAGTACCGCTGATTTTGCACTATATGATACATGCAAAAAGAAGATTATTTTATTGCCCCCCTGGAGTCCTAATCGAAATCTACAACGATCGAAAAATTATTTCACCCGCAGAGTGCAGGAAGAAATCAATCCTAAAATTGACAGTGTCTGTAAGATCAAATCCTGACTTTCAGAATTTATTCGATCGGTGGTCTCTTCCCATGCCAAGGGGATAGAGCTTCAAAGGCAGCGGCGGCTCTGAGGACTGTCGTTTCGGCCAGCCTGCGGCCAACGATCTGCAGCCCCACTGGAAATCCCCCGGCGGTCCAGCCACAGGGGATGGATATCGCTGGCAGCCCGGTAATGGTGATAGCGTAGGTTAAGAGGAACCAATCTATATAGCTGGTCATGGCCTGCCCGTTTATCTCTTTGGGAAAGGGCATTTCCACGGGGAAAGGGGGCACGGCCACAGTCGGAGTGAGCAAAAGGTCATAGCGCTCGAAGAACTTACGGACTCGGTGGTAGATCGCGGTCCTTTCTTTCTCAGCATCCCCTATTTGCTTCGCCGTTAACGGGAAGCCCTGCTCAATATTCCAGACCAGGTTGGGATTCATCTGGTCCCGCCACCTCTCCAACTTATCGGCGTGCAGGGTGACCATCCGCAGGCCCCGGGTGACCTGGATGACCTCACGTACCCGGCTAAAATCGGGCTCAGCCTCCTCCACGGTACACCCCAACTCTGTGAAACGCCGGGCAGCGGCAGCGGCCACTGCTTGTATTTCCCGGTCCACTGGCGCAATCTTAAGGTCCGGGCTCCAGGCGACCTTAAGCCCGCGGATCTGCGGGCGCTCGACAGCGGGGATAAACGCTCCTCCATCTCCGGGGAGAGAGATCGGGGATCGGTCGTCCCCTCCGGCGATCACGGAAAGCATAAGCGCCGTATCCCCCACCGTGCGGGCCATCGGTCCCTCGACGGCAAGTGCATCCCAACCCAGAAAGGAAGGATAGATTGGAATAAGCCCAGGAGAAGTTCGGAAACCGACCACCCCGCAGAATGAGGCCGGAATCCTGAGCGAACCCCCCAGGTCACTCCCTGTGGCCAAAGGGCCGAGGCCGCAAGCCAGGGCTACGGCGGCGCCCCCGCTCGAACCACCGCAAGTGTGACTTAGTTTCCAGGGGTTTCTCGTTGCCCCGAAGACTGCGTTATAGGTGTTGGCTCCGGCCCCAAACTCGGGGGTGTTCGTTTTCCCGATGACGATGGCGCCGGCAGCCTTCAGGCGTTGCACGATCAGCTCATCTTCATCGGGAACGTAATTTTCAAAAATTCTCGAGCCAAAAGTCGTGCGCATCCCGGCCGTAAGAGTGAGGTCTTTAATGGACACCGGCACACCGTGCAAGGGGCCAAGTTCCCCACCGCGCATGACTTCTGCTTCGGCTTTCTTGGCCGCCTCCCGGGCCATTCCCCCAGCCACGGTGCAGTAGGCATTAACCTTGGGATTGACTTTTTCAATGCGGGCCAGAACAGCTTCTACGATTTCCGTCGGGGAGAGAGTCTTTTTCCTGACGGCAGAGGTTAGCTCTGCAGCCGTCATAAAAACCAAATCCGTTGCCTTCACTTTATTTTTCCTTTCCAGAAAAGTCTTCAAGCTCCTGGACGATGGCTTCCAGCTTATCCCGGCTGAGCTTGAATTTTTTGGCCACGCTTTCCAACTTTTCGGGTGAGATTCTGGCTGGGATTGGTCTTTTGTCCAAACCCGGAATGGGTTCCCACCCTTCCTCTCGAATGTTCAGCGATACCAGATCCCACCGGGTGTAATGTCCCATGCAGTCAAAAACATTCTTGGCAATGAGCCGGTCATTCATGTCCAGTTCGGCGTAGACGATCGTCTCTTTATTGAAGACGGGTTCGGCCAGGTAAGTTCCAAAAGGCCCGGCAATACAACTACCCCCCATGGCCCAGTTGAAATTGGAGGTTTGCTTGAAGGGAAAACTGTCCGGGACCTCACTGGCCGGAAGGTAGAGGCCGGAGCTGACCACAAAAGTTTGAGTCTCAAAGGCATATTCCCGGATGCAACAATCCTGATCGCAGGTATGCAGGGGGCCAATTTTCCCGCTCATGTCCCTGACCTTGGTTTGGGGATTGAAAGTCCAATACCCGGGCCAGCAGCAGGCATGGATCTCTTCTCCCTTTGTGGCCATGGCGGCTCGCATCAGAATCATGTGGTTCTCGTAGCAGATCAGTCCACCAATGCGGCCGATGTCCGTCTCGAATACCTTAATATCCCGGGCATCCCCCATCCCCCAAAAAAATCTTTCCTGGTGGGTCGGCATAGTCTTCCGGTGCCGGCCTAAAATTTCCCCGTTTCGGCCGATAAATAGCTGGGTGTTGAACAGAGTCTGGCTTCCGATCCGGTCATCCTGCTCGTTGATTCCTATCACGCAGTAGGCATTGGCCTGTTTGGCTGCTTTGCCCAGTTGGTCGGTCTCCGGGCTGGGAATCTTGATGGAATTCTCGAAGAAGGCAATCACCGTGTCCCTCCAATCTTTGGCCTTCTCCGCGTTTGTGTATCCAAAACTCCCCCTCCAATATGGATAAGCCGGGATGGCCGTCTCCGGTGTAACGATCAAATCCGCTTTTTCTTTACCGGCTTCCTCGATGTACGAGCAGTATTTCTCGACACTCCGCTTCTTGTCCATAAAGACCGGCGACGCCTGCACCGACGCGGCCTTTACAATTTTACCCATTGCTCTCTCCTCCCCTTTGAAATGGTATTGTCAAAATCAAACCACAGAAGCCACAGCGCGGCAGAGCCGCAGCCAACTGGATGGAATTCCCACCCATGTCCAGCAGGGCAGGGGCTGGAAAAAGTCACTTCTCTCCAACGGGGTATTTTGCCTTGGACCATTCTTTCCATCCGCCTTTGAGAGCGTAAGCTTTTTTGAATCCCAGAGAAATTAGCTCCCGTGCCACCCGGGCACTTGTTCCCTCGCTCGGTCAGGAACAGTATAGGATAAGAGTTTTGTCTTTGGAATACTTGTCTGCCCAGGATTTAACATCCTTGTCCGGGTCCTCCCGCACCGCTCCCTGAATTTTCTCCTTGCTTTTCTTCCAATCCCCCCCGGTGCGGACATCAATAATAATGACCTCTGTCTGGCCGAGCATCGACTTCAGCTCTTCCTTAGTGATCCGGGGAACATCCTTCGCCAGGGTGATAGCTGTCAACCCACCCAGCAATAAGAAACTGAATGTTAAGGCCAAAATTATTCCCCGCCCTCCTTTAGACATTTTCCATCCTCCTTCCAATGATAACTACCACATCATCATTTTTGAATTCTATTCCTCCTGGCAGTTTAAGAGGCTTTGAACCATTGTGACCTTACAAAATTTTATAGACCTTTAAGGATGGGGTCAAATGAATTGTAACAACCAAGCCAAAAAAGGATAATAACGACGAATGAGTAATTTAGGACCTGGCGATGATTTTGGAGCAGCCGGCCAAGATTGGCAATTGATCTGCGGCCACAATCCGGGTAGAATAGATGGAAAATGGATTACCTTCGCAAGCCACCTGAGGCGGAAGAATAAATGAGAAGATTACCCAAATCCATTGCGGTCGCCCTGTTGTTTTTAGGGCTGCTTTTCCCAGCCGCTCTATGCCGGAGTCAAACGAAAGAGGACGGCACGATTAAAAAAGAGGCCACCAAGAAGGGTAAAGGGGAGCTGGAAAAGGTTAAAGAAAGAGTCCAGAAGGAAGCGCAGGAAATCAAGAAGGATGTCAAAGAAGCTGGTCGAGAGTTCAAAGAATCAGGCCAAGAGCTACCGGGTAAAGCAAAGAAAGATTTGCAAAAGACAGGAGACGCCCTGAAAAAAACCGGAAAGAGTTTCAAAGAAAGCCTGGGGGAAACTTTTGAAGGTTTGAAAAAATTATTCAAAAAGAAGGACAGGGGGAAATGATGCCTCGGCACTTCCCCCCGCCGCCAGAGAATAGAGGTTTTTGGCCATTCTCGGGTATTGCTTGCAACCGGACTTTCATGATTCGTAAATCGTGATGGGCCAGGCACACCAGGCCACCTTCCAACCCCCCCGGTATAGCCTGACCCGAGAACGTCTTGCTATTTTGCCAACTTGGAAGCGATCGTGGCCACATGCCTTCCCTGGAACCGGGCTGCAGCCAGCTCATTATTGCTCGGCATTCGCTCCCCCTTTGTGCCCGCGATGGTGGACGCACCGTAAGGAGACCCGCCGGTAATTTCATCGATCCGCATCTGGCCTTGAAAGGCGTAGGGCAAACCCACGACGATCATTCCCTGATGGAGGAGGGTGATGTGAAAACTCAGCAGGGTAGACTCCTGGCCCCCATGCTGGGTTGCGGAACTCGTAAATACACTTCCCACCTTGCCCACGAGAGCACCCTCCGCCCAGAGCTGGCCCGTAGCGTCCAGGAACTGGCGCATCTGTCCACACATATTCCCAAACCGTGTCGGGGTGCCAAAGATGATCGCATCGGCCGAAGCCAGGTCATCTATTTTACAGACCGGGGCGTGGGCCAAGGCTTTCTGAGCTTCTAAGGCCCCCATTTTTTGTAGAACTTCCTCGGGCAGCGTCTCTGGGACGCGGCATATTTGTACTTCTGCGCCCTTTACTTCTTTGGCGCCTTCGGCAACCGCCTCGGCCATACGGTAAATATGACCGTACATGGAATAGTAAACAATTAAAACCTTCATCGTTTTTCTCTCCTTTCTTTAAAGATTGCTCAACCTGAGGCGCGCATTCCTTTTTTAACAATCTCAAGGTTTCTTAATAAATTGCCGTGCTTTTTCTCGTCCTCCGCCAGATATTCCAGAAGGTATTCCTGAACCACCATCTTTTTCCCTTTTAAAGAAGCCAGCGACTGTTCGGCCAGTTCCAGGGTTTTTCTTTCCAGCTCAATGTGGTGTTCTATCATCCCCCACACTCTGCCCAGCTCATCGGGGGTCAAAGACACGGTCTTAAAATCCAGGCTGTCGGCGATCCATTCTTGAACCCGGTAATGCATCTGCGAGTCTCGCTGGATAATTTCCATAATCAGGCGAATGATTGGGTTGTCAGTCTTTTCCATGATCTGGCCTGTGGAGGCAGCCGCAGCATCCTCGATTTTTTGCCAGCGTCTCATGGTGGAAATAATTTCCTGTTGTAATTCCTTAGTGGACATGGTGCTTCCCTCCCCTTCTTTTATTGTGGCCGGCGTTACTGCAATCCCCCTTTTTTTATTATATATGAATTTTCTATCTTTTTGTCCCCCGCCTTTTTTTATTCTCTTTTCTGGTCTTGACCCGGAGTGCAAGATCGTTTATCGAAAAAAAGACGCCCGATAAACCCCATGTTGCATCACCCTTTGTATTTGACATCCCATTTTATGTATTCTATAAATTTTAAGGTGGAGTGTGAAAGACGAGAGGGAAATATAAAAGGATGAAAAAGACCTAAATTTCCATCCCCAAAACTCAAACCTATTTTTCTTCTACCAGACTCATCTCGAACACATGATGACTTAAATCCAACTGATTGTCAGGGAGAAATTCAGTGAGCCATACGATTATGGACAAATTTTTCCAGCCAAAATCTTTAGCTCTGATCGGGGCCACCAGCTCTCCAGGATTCGGATACGGGATCCCTCTTTTCTGGAAAAAATACGGTTGGCTGGAAAGGGCCTATTTGGTCAATGCCAAAGGAGGAGAGCTCCATGGACGGAAAGTTTATCGATCCATTGCCGATCTCCCAGAGGGGGTTGACCTGGCTGTGGTGATCGTCCCTGCCACCAGTGTTCGCGGGGTGCTGGTTGAGCTGGGCCAGAAGGGAATCCAGGCCGTTATTATTGAAAGCGCTGGATTTGCCGAAATCGGCCCGGAGGGTAAGAAGAGGCAGGATGACCTCTTGGAGATTTCCCGGGAGTTTGGAATTCGCCTGCTCGGGCCTAACTGCGTGGGGACTATCAACACCGAAAATCAATTTGCGACCGTTGAAATCATGGACCGGGCGATGGAACCGGGTTCCGTGGCCATAATGGCCCAGAGCGGAGTATTTGGAAACATTCTTCTCGACCACCTGCCTGAGGTGGGTGTCAAAATAAGCAAAGTGGCTACCATGGGCAACAAGATGGATCTGGATGAGGCAGATTTTTTGGACTATTTTGTTGCAGATGCTAAGACCCGGGTGATCTTAATCTACGAAGAAGGAGTCAGAGAAGGGCGAAGGTTCCTGGAGGCTCTTCGCCGGGCCTGCCGCCGGAAGCCGGTTGTTATCCTGAAGAGCGGGCGCACCCCTTTCGGGACCCAAGCCACGCTTTCCCATACCGGCAGCCTTTCCGGGGAAGACCGGCTCTATGATGCAGCCTTCCGTCAGGCTGGAGCCATCCGAGCCTCCAGCCTTTCCGAGATGATCGAAGTCACCAGAGTGCTCTCCACCCAGCCATCTATGAAAGGGAAAAAAGTCGGCATCCTGACCACCTCAGGATCTCTCGGAGCTTTGGCCGCGGATGCGATTTATGATGAAAGCCTGGAGATTGTCCCCTGGAGCCGGGGTACGGTTGAAACAATACAGGAAGCTGCTCCGAACTGGGTGAACGTAAAGAACCCTCTCGACATTGGCCCGAGTGGGATATTCCCGATCGCCATGGAGGCCATATTCTCCGATCCCAACCCGGACGGATTCATTTTGATCCCGGTTATCCCTTATGCGGCCATCGAGGTTGCGTTGCGTCTTGGAGCCGATGAAAGAACATTCTTTGGGAACTGGCCGGCTTTGCGCCCCAAAATCGGGTCAAAGCCCGCAATTGCGGTCTTGCTGGGAGGTGCAAAATGGGTGGAGCGGGTCAAGAATCTTTGTGGGGAGACAATCGCTACCGTAAGCACTCCCGAGGCTGCGGCCAAGGCGCTTTCCGCGCTTTACCGATTGAGTCGGCCATTTTGATTCCCTTCTTTCATTCTAAAGGATTTATTTCCCTCAATATTCCTCGGAGATATTCTTAAATCTCAAGCAATTTGCGGAAAAACCCACAGACAGGTCATACATGCGAGCGTAGCCCTGCACCGCATGGTGTACAGGGCGTAGCGAAGCACCCATTAAAAGGCCCTTGTCAAGAGGAAAAAGTTCCCCCCGGCACGAGA
>Ga0315288_10004104_pt1 | contig 18523 bp, 25 predicted proteins | sample YL17G11_20_MG_FD_203454 | JGI IMG/M metagenome (GOLD analysis project Ga0315288, IMG submission 203454) | Sediment microbial communities from Yellowstone Lake, YNP, Wyoming, USA - YL17G11_20 | ecosystem: Environmental > Aquatic > Freshwater > Lake > Sediment | place: USA: Wyoming | collected... | reverse complement strand
TCCTTCGAAGAGAACCACACCATTGGGAAATGTTTCTGAACCAGAACACGAAGCCTGTCGAACTTCGACGTTACCGTGGCGCCTGGAGCCGGATTAGGACCCGGGTTGCCACTTCCTGAAGGAACTCCTCCCAGAAGCTCCACAAGGTCCAGGAGACGGAGAGCCTTGTCCCTAGTGATCTGCCCCTCAAAGCTTATCGAATAGCGATTACCTTCGCTGTCAAACAGCTCGACGCGCATTCTCCTAGCCGGCATTATCAGTGTACACCTGGTACGTGTTCACAATTTCACTGTTCACAGGTTATAGGTGTTGTGGTGAAATCATCATTGTGAAAAAGGCAGCATTATGCCCGAAAGGAGATACAGAGTATTTTTCGCTGCTTTCGCGGGACAACGTGCGTAACAGTATTGGTGAAACTTAAGAATGGAACCGACCAAGGGTCGGATCAGAAGCTCCAGTAGAAACGTAGGGGTGGGCTCTTCACAAAAAAGAAGCGGAAACGAGTCAATAGAAACACGAACTGGTTCATCAAACAGGCATTAATGAGTTAACTTCACAAGGGGTTCACGAAATGTGAACATAGGAGGAATTACGGAGTATGGGACGTGATGCGATGCGAGTTTACAATTAGGTTGAAACTTTGAAGAAAGGCCAATGTTGAAGAAAGAGAAATAGTAAGAGGCAATCTTCTAAAGCCCTGAGGTGGGAGGCACCCCCACATTTCCATTGGAATAGGTGGACTGAGACAGTTCTAACCCTTTGCAGAGGGTTTTCATGTAAATGTCTAATTTTCTTAGTAACTATAGTTATAACCTGTGTCTGCTGGTAACCTATTAGAGTATATATTCTGTATTTTTAGTACCCTGCCGATCTTTACTAAGTAGCGTATGTCTGCACCAGAAGTGGCGGTGTGTGTCTCTTTCATACTTTTTTAAAAAGGCAATCACTAAGATCGTTTCAATTTAGGTTTCTTGTGTTGGTCATTTAGATTTCTGTACGGCAGACCTTATGTGTTCCACAGGAAGAAGTGCCGTTGCTCTTGGACTCTGAGGGTGCATACCGTGAATAATCCTACTCTACTTGATGATATCTTCGAAAAGTTTGTAAATAGTGAAAAGATCTTCAAAGACCGCGAGGTGTTGCGCCACGACTACATCCCAGAAAGGTTGCCTCACCGTGAGGAACAAATTAGACAGCTTGGGGAGAAAGTGGCTCCACTGCTTAAAGGTGCGAGGGGCTCTAACATTTTCATCTACGGAAAGACCGGAACCGGAAAGACGGCGGTAGTCAAGTATGTGCTGAGTCGTCTGGAGTATAAGGCCAAAGAGTTCAATGCACCTATCAGGCTGTGCTATGTGAACTGTCGCCTCGCTGGATCTGAATACCGGGCCCTTGCAAGCATGTGCCAAACGCTAGGTGTTGAAGTGCCATTCACAGGGCTTTCTGTTGGTGAAGTCTCGGACAGGTTCAAAACAAGGTTGGATCTTTCCAAGGTGGTGTTTATGGTAATTCTCGATGAAGTTGATTCTTTGGTTAAGATGCGTGGAGATAGCTTGCTCTACGAATTGACGAGGGTGAATGAAATTCTCAAGAGGAGCAAGGTCACTCTGGTAGGAATCTCCAACGATCTCCGCTTCAAAGAGTTTCTGGATCCACGTGTTCTTAGTTCCTTGAGCGAGGAAGAGATAGTTTTCAGACCTTACGACGCACGTGAGTTGAGAAACATATTGGCCGAACGTGCACAAATAGCATTTGTCGATAACGCGCTGTCTGATGCTGCTCTCGGACTTTGCGCAGCTTTGGCCGCTGCAGAACATGGAGATGCCAGACGAGCCTTGGATCTGTTACGTGTTGCTGGAGAGGTGGCCGAGAGAAAAGGCGCCCGCGTGGTGTCTGAGGAGCATGTGCGACAAGCTGAAAAGCATATTGAACACAACCGCGTGTTAGAGGCTTTGACCAACCTGACTCTGCATTCGAAGCTCGTGACGCTGAGCATATACCATCTGGATAGGATGAGCGGACGCGGCGCCATTACCGGTGAAATATTCGAGGTGTATGATGAACTGAGTGGTGAGCTGGGGGTTACTCCCTTGACTCAACGGCGTCTCGGCACACTCATAAATGAGCTTGATGCGATGGGGCTCTTGAATGCAAGAGTTGTGAGTATGGGCAGGTATGGGCGGACTAAGAAGATTCGTCTGGAGATCGCACGAACTATCATTAGGGACGTCTTCACCGGCGATACAAGACTCGCGCGGCTTGTCGACTTTGAACCTAAGTGCTTATCAAAACATGCCGAAGGCAAGAACTGAAGGAATTCTTGCACCTTTCGCGCTCCGTTCTTCAAACAAGGAGTAGTCTCTTTAAGCGAATGAGGTCTCAGTGATTTCTAAGGTCTGAAGATTGACAACGGGAACTATTGCTGGCGTAGGTGTAAAACCGTTCCTGGCCATGTAACCTGTCTGTCCCTGCCAGCATCCAGAGTTTACAATCAAAACGCCTCGATAGTTGCCGTGTTCGAGTGCATGCACATGGCCAGCATGGAATATATCGGGGACGCGCTCTATGACAAGAGGATCTTTACTTTCTGGAGAAATAGGGGTCTTCCCACCGTACAGCGGTGCCAGATGACGCCCCTGCAGTAGCAGCCGCATCGCTTTCTCAGGGTGGCTGTGACTCATGTTTGGAACAGTTGAAATGATGTCATCAAGACTGCGACCATGGTACATTAGCACTTCCACGCCGTGAAGGCTCAGAACACAAGGGTTTCCTAATGAGCGGACTCTTCTAGATTCCTGAAGCGTTTCCAAGAATGCACCTGCTATTGGCGGTTGGGGCAGTGCTTTTCTGGGAGCGTCATGGTTTCCAGGCGTGACTATGACATCTATGTAATCGGGAATGTGTTCAATGAATCTAGCAGCGAGTCTATACTGCTTGTTTGCGTCTTTTATTGCCAGTTCTCGGGCTTGGTTGGGGTACACGCCGATGCCATCAACGACATCGCCCGCAACTAGTACGTATTTGACGTGGCCAGCGATGTCGCGCATCTTGGCGTCGCCATATCTACCATTCAACCACAGTATGAAACGGTTGAAAGCTTCCCTTGTGAACAGTTTGCTGCCCACGTGCATGTCTGAGGTCAACACTGCATAGACTGGCGCTGAAGCCTTGTGCGGGGCCCTTTGGGCAATATCAGGAAGGATGATGTCTTCGGCAAGGAGCAAGTTGCTTCTTGTCTTGAGTACACTGAGGCAGATGACTTGATCCGGTAGTAGCATGTGCACTTTGCTTTGGAGGTCGGACGAAGCGTTTTGTGGCACCAGAACGCTGGTACTTGCTTTCAGGTCTTCGACGGTCAAGAATGTTTTCTGTTTGGATTCTCTCTTCTCTGTGACCATGCATATTATTTTGAGCCTTGCATTGGGTTGGGCTTTCACGGCATCCATGACTGACGCAGCGCTCTTGACATCCGTGCGTTGTCTTAGCAGTTTTTCAAGCTGTTTGAACCGGTCTTGGAAATAGCCCAGGTAGTCCTCCACTGTTCCGCTTGTGCTTATGTTCGAGCCTGGATCTTCTATTACCTTTATGTCTGAGTCGATCTCTTTGGCGTAGGGATGAAAGGGAGTCTTTGCTTCTGTTATTTCGATGGGATGCTGCTTGAGCGGTTCCTCAAAGCGGGGTTCAAGCGTTCGGATCTCTTTGGTGGTGGTCGAGACTTTCAGGAGTTCCTCGAGTAAATGCCTGTCGACGAAGAAGGGCTTTTCCTGAGCGTCTTCCATCTGTTGGATCGCACGTGTCACGACTGCGATAGGGTCATCTGTTGTAGCTATAATGCTTAGGAACTCGAAAGCGTCTTGGTCCAACTGGTAGCCTGCAGCGATGGTCATTTCCACGGCTTTCTGAAGTCTTTCGATGTCACTCATACCAGTAGGCTCTCCCCTCTGTCGCCTTTACTTTAACAGTCAACTATTAATCGAATACTTTCTTGTGTATGTCTTCTTCGCTAATAACCAGTTTGGTCTCTTCTTGCAGGCCAACGAGCGTACGTTGGAACCATCCTCACGGCGAGTAGCGAAGAGGGCTGATTCCTCAAGATGTTTTAATATTTCAGGGATGAGTAGCGTATCCTAGGTGTTGAAGAATTGAGTGAACTGCGTAAGGTGCAGCAGACTCCTGGGGGCACTTTTTTCGTGACTCTGCCGAAACCCTGGGCTGAGAAGCATGGTCTGCAAAGAGGTGCCATCCTTGGTATCGGCGAGACACCTGACGGTAAGCTTCTGGTGGATGCAAAGTTCGGTGCTGAACCCTTACCCAAGACAGCGGTGCTAGAGCCTGGTCCTTATTTGGGGCGTGAAATCATAGCCAAGTATCTCCTTGGTTTTGATGTCATGCGGGTCGAGGGCAAAGGAAGAATTGGGTTTGAGGTTCGAGAAGATGTGAAAAACACGGTGCGCCATCTGATTGGTTTGGAGATTGTGGAAGAAGATCATTCAGGCATTGTTCTTCAATGCTTATTGGAGCCATCTGGTTTTCCACCTGAGAAGATCCTTCGCCGAGGATACTCCATTGCGGCAGGGATGCACCGGGACGTGGTTACCGCCTTTGTTGAGGGCGACGTGCAACTGGCGAAAAGTGTCATTGCACGCGATGATGAAGGGAATAGGCTATATTTCCTCTTGGTTCGTATTCTGCGCACAATAGTTCAGAACCCTAGCTTGAGGGAAAAGCTGGGTGTTGGTCCGATTGAATGTCTTGACTACCGTTTGGCGGCGAGCCTTGTTGAGGGCATTGGAGACGAATGCGTAAGGGCGGCAACCAAAACTGTGGAACTGGGGGGTGTAAAACCTGACAAAGGTCTCGGAAAGCTTTTCGCTAATCTCCAATCAACCTGCTTTGCAGCTCACGATCAGGCTTTGAACGCATTTCTCACGGGTGACATTGAGCTGGCGGAGAAAGTTCGACGTTTTAGGAACTCCGTTGAAAAAGAGTTTGCTTGTATCGAGGGCTTAGCTCAGTCTCAGTCCACTGATCTTGTTCCACAGGTTCTTGCAATAGCTGCTTTCCTTAAGCAAATCTACGAACATAGCGTGGACATATCGGATCTGACTGTTCCAAGGAAACCTTGAAGTGAAGCTCGCCTCAAGTAGGTAACGAAGTTACTTTTTTTGGCGGTTGAGCAAAAGAGATATCCCCGCCTTGTCTGAGCTCGTCTGTGTACTGAAGCTCACCATTTACTCGACAATGAGACTCAATGACTACTTCTTCTCCGTAGACGTTGTTCGCGGTTGCTCCGTTTCCTAAGACAATGCTCTTTCCGTAAAGGTCTTCTACTTCTGCATGTCTTCCAACCGCTATTTCCTCGGCTCTTATGGGACCTTGAACTTTGCCTCCATTTGCTATTTCGACAGAACGAGCCGTGACTCCTTCACCAGTGTTTATTGAACCGCCAACTTCCACTTGCTCTTCTGCGGTGACCTTTCGTGCACGCAATGCTCCTCCGATCTCGATGTTTCTTGCAACTATCTCGGCACTCACGTCTACCCTGCCGCCAACTTCCAACGTTTCCTCGAGTTTTATCGATCCATCGATGTCAACGGTGCCTCCTACTTCCATGTCAGAACCCTGAGCCAATCCCTTCATCTCTACCTTTCCGCCCACATCGATCTGCTCAAACTCTAGATTTCCATCAGCCTTCAGAAGACCGCCGACTTCGATGTCGCCTCCTTTGCTCTTGCCTGACAACTCTACTGTGCCACCGACGTCTATTTCTTCGAATTCCAATGGTCCCTTTGATTGAAAGGTTCCGCCTACATCGATTTCCCGGATTCTTCCACCTGCCACGGTGGCTGTCCCTCCAACGTCCAGACTCTTTATGTCGACCTTTGAGGCTATGGAGAGTCTTCCGCCCACTTCAATGGTGTCTGCAGTGACTTCGCCCTGGGTTTCGAACGTTCCGCCGACTTCTATGTCTTCTACCCTAGTATTTCCGTCGACTCTTAGGTTTCCGCCTACTTCAATCTCATCGGCCGTGAGATCTTTGTTCACATAGACTCCGTTGTCTACGTCTATGTCGCGGGCTGTCAGCTTTCCGAAAACCTCAAGCCTTCCATCTTCAACTTCAATGTCCCCTGCGATTTCCAGGTCGCCCTGAACCGTGACCGAGTCTTCTGCGTTAAGCTCTTTTGCTGATAAGTTACACTCGAAAGTATTGTGTCCTTCACAATATATTGCTCCATCAACTCTGACTGTTGGTGGGCTTCCAGTTCCCTTTACTGTGACATGCTTGCCTATTTCCAAGTCTCCATTTACGATATCTAGCGTCAAAGTGGATCTCGCCGGGATTGATGTGTTGTTCATGTTTCTCATCTCAATTTGTTACGCTTACACCTTTAAAAGCGGGACTCACATCTCGTGACTGGTCCCTACTGAAGTATCTGTGTTCTCTTTAGTAGCAAAGTACCCATTGCTCTTTCAATGTTTTGTTCGGCTCTGAGTCCATCCACTTCCGGGACAACGTCGTATGCAGCCAATATCGAGACCGCAAGTTTCTTATTTTTTGCAGCAGAGTTCTTTGCGACTCCGAGTCTGGATGTGCCTATTTTCTGAATTCTCCTCCAACCGAATAAGCCACTTATATTGACAGTCATTCTAACCACCTTATTCTTCTAATGAGAAAGAACTAGCCTAAGGTGCCCTTAAAAGCCGACGCACGTTCAGAAAACACCACTCGTAGTCACAAATTGTGAGGCCCTTCGCCCAGGGCGGCGAAGAACTTCCTCATACGCTTAAAAATCTCCAGGTATTCAAGGCCCCATTTAGTTGCGCGGTATTTCTTTGAATCTTCCAATGAGACTTCCGTAATGAAGCCGTGCGCAACCAAAAAGGTCAGTTCCTTCTTGGCTCGATCTACAGGCATGTTTGCACCGTAGGAGACCCTTGTCAACGAACATAGCCCCTTTCTCGCAATGATCTCTATGATGTCAGCATAGATATCATACTTTGTCCTTCTTCCTTCTTCAGACACTCGGGGTCTTCTCCAAGTTACTATTGAATTCTGCAGACTTAATTTTGATTGCGGTGTCAAAGTATCAGGCCGATGGGCATAAAATTGGGTGTCTCTTTGTACAAAGAAAGTGTTGAAAACGGAAGGTTGCGGATAAAGCTAAAAGGAGCAAGCCAGAACTTTTAACCTGTGCCGGGGTGGCGGAGTGGTTATCGCGCTGGCCTCGAGATCGCATCATGAAAAGGGCCTAGAGCCATGCTGACAAGCCAGCCAGTGGGCCTTTGGGCTCGCAGGGGTTCGAGTCCCTTCCCCGGCGCCACATCGGTTCTGCTGAATGATGTAAGACCTTTAGCACATCCAAAAGTGTGACGTATAGGGGAAAATGAAATTGAGAATCGCGCGCTACAGTATGATGAGCGGATTACCGGCTGATTCTAGTTGCGGCCAGCGCCTTAATGGACCTACTTTCTTGTGGGATGTTCACGATCTTTAGCAACGTGTTTTTCAAGGCCTGCTCCGCAGCTTGTCTGGCCTCTCTTCTCGTAGGGTATTCTCCTTTGAGTTCAATCCACGGTAAGGTTTCGTTTATTCTTATCCAAACTGTGTACAAACCTGCCACCACAACTTGCTGAAAGAAGAGTCAGCTGCAGTCATTAAAACGATTATGAATCCTAAATATTGACTTTGACTCAAGATGCGCCGTTAGACTTGATGCAGCTGACGAAAGAACCGAGGCATTCGCTTATTCAGGATACTGATTCCTGCTGCATTAATACTATAAGGGGCAGAACCTGAGTTGATAGAAGAGGGTCCGTAATGCCTAGGAAGAAAGATCGCGCCGAGACCGAAAGCAAGTTTACATGCCCGAACGTTGCATGTGGCCTTGTCTTTTCCAAACCGTTAAAGGCCGAGAACCTGTCGATGCAAGATTCGGAAGTTTACGACGCGTGCCCACGCTGTCTGACAGAAATCGCCACAGTGGGGGCTTCTTTAGTGGTTGAAGCCAAACCGAGTGCAGAAAGCGATGAAAGTGTGAAGGCCACTTTTTCGGGCAAGAAACTAAAAACTGAATCTCAGCCTGTGGTTCACTGCTCACTTCATTTTGGGTATTTGAGTGAACGTTCGAAGAATGAGAATATCCCCGACGAATGCGTTGTATGCGAGAACATAGTGAAATGTATGCTCAAGGCTGTCACTGACGTAGCTAGCTGAAGAAGAGATAACGCCCTATTCTGCCGAGACGCTCAGTTTAAAGCATCTTCGAGCTAAAAATAGGTGTTCACGGGACAAACGAGTGGGGTCGTTTAGGTCTTTTTCTTTTCAGGTTTCTTTTCTTCTTCTTTTGGTGCCTCTTCTACTGGTTTCTCTTCAGCAGCCTTCTTTTCTTCTTTTTCCATTTCGCTGGTTATTTCCTCAATCGGTTTTGGCGGGGGCGTTGTTGCCATTGTCCAGCCTATCCATGCTCCTATTCCCATTATAGCTATGAATGCGATGAGAACGGGCACGGCGATGAGCCAGAATTGAACACTAGACATCCAGCTTGTGTCAACTTTCAGTCCGATTAATGACAGCCATTGAGGATAGAAAAGTGTAACAACGTACAAGAGGCCAACGATTGCGCAGATAATGAATATTGCTCCACCTATTGCTTGATCCTTATTAGCCATTTCAACTTCACCACATGATAGCGGAGTTTATCTCTCTAATGCCTTTTAAAGTTTACCATGTTAAAGTGCAACTGTCACGTCGTGCCTAGTTCCCATGTAGACAAGTATTTCTTCTGTTCCCTGGTCAATTTGTCTATTCCCATGTGCATCGAGGCAAGTTTCAGTTTAGCTACAGTCGCATCTATTTCTGCGGGTACCTGATAGACTCTGGGTTCCATTCTGTCTGTGTTGGCGATGTATTCAACACATAGGGCCTGATCTGAGAACGACATGTCCATGACCTCTGATGGGTGTCCTTCAGCCGCAGCCAAGTTCACAAGTCTTCCTTCTGCAAGCAAATACAGTTTCCGCCCATCTTTGAGTGTGTATTCTTCCAGGTTTGGGCGTATGTTCCTTCTCTTTGTGGAAAGCGCGGTCAGGTCTTTCTGGTTCACTTCCACGTTGAAGTGGCCGCTGTTAGCCATAATTGCTCCGTCTTTCATCCGTTGCATATGTTCCCTTCTTATTATGCTCGTGTCGCCTGTTGCCGTCACAAATATGTCACCTTCCTTGGCTGCCTCAGCGATCGGCATGACTCGGAACCCGTTCATAGCCGCTTCAAGGGCCCGCAGTGGGTTTACTTCGGTGACGATTACGTTTGCTCCCATCCCTTGTGCCCTCATAGTTATGCCTTTTCCACACCATCCGTAACCAGCAACAACGAAGTTTTTGCCTGCAAGAAGTACGTTTGTGGACCTTACTATTCCGTCTATGGTGCTTTGACCGGTTCCATATCGGTTGTCAAACAAATATTTCGTATACGCGTCGTTCACGGCTATTATCGGATACTTCAATGCACCTTTCTTCTCCATTGCTCGCAGGCGGAGGACTCCCGTTGTTGTCTCCTCCGTTCCTCCCTTGATCTTCGGTAGAAACTTCTTCCTTTTAGCGTGAAGAGTGCCTACGAGATCCGCTCCATCATCCAGGGTTATTGTTGGAGCGAGATCCAACACTCTTTCAACACACCAGTAGTATTCAGCGGTAGTTTGCCCCCGCCAAGCAAAAACATAGGCGCCCTTCTTTGCGAGTGCCGCTGCAACGTCGTCTTGCGTTGAAAGAGGGTTAGATCCACACAATGCGACCGTTGCCCCGGCCGCAAGAAAAGTATCCACGAGAACGCCTGTCTCCTTTGTGACATGCAAACATGCGCCCAAGATTATGCCCTTGAGCGGTTTACCTTCGCCAAATCTTTCCTTGATTTGGGTCAGAACAGGCATGTGTTTCGATGCCCATTCTACTTGCAAGTCACCGTTTGAAGCCAATGCTGGATCCTTGACTTTGAATTCGTCCATAGTTGTCTCCCCTTACTTTCTCTCCCCGTTTACTATTTAAGAATCCGCGCATTTTTGGGGGCAGGGACTCATCTCTTGGAGCTCGTTTTAAGGGGGCGGGGTCGCATCGTTACGCTTTTAACCTGTGGGTTGAATAGTCCGCTTTGGGTGTCTTCATGCCTGAGTTGAAAATCGAGAAGCTGGAAGAGTATCTTACAAAGGTCTACAAGTCACCTGTCAAGGTCTCAGGTGTTTATCCTTTGCGGGGAGGTCGAGTTGTCGATGTCAAGGGCTTCGGTTATGGCGTTCCCTACTTGATAGAGTTCACGATTGAAGGAAGACTTGAACATGTGATTTTCGAGACCCTGAGCCCTGGTGGTTTGGGGCGTGACTTCTTTTCTGATAGAGCTGGGATTTTGCTCTGGCAGCACTCTGTTTTCAACAAGTTGCCCAACCACGTGCACTCTGTTGATGTGGGCTCTTTTTTGAGCGACGGTGAGACTTTGCTCTCGCTCGGCAACTGCACAGAATTCTTTCTGTTGAGAGAGTTTGTTGAGGGGTCACCGTACCAAGGAGATTTGGACCGTATCAAGAACACTTTCTCGGTCACAGATCAAGATGAGGAGCGCTGCGTGGCCTTGTCTGACTATCTTGTTGGGATACATTCAGTCAAGAAGGACGCACCTGAATTGTATCTTAGGCGAGTCAGAGACTTGCTTGGATACGGAGAAGGCATCTTCGGCCTAACAGATGGTTATCCGGGAAGTTCAGACTACGTGGATGAGAAATATCTCCTTGAAATTGAGAAGAGCTGTCTGGAATGGCGTTGGGGCCTCAGGCACAAGGTTCAGAGGCTCTCTCAGGTTCATGGAGATTTTCATCCTCATAATATACTTTTCAAGGAAGGAGAAGTGGAATTCACTGTTTTGGGTCGAAGCATTGATGAGTGGGGTGAACCTGCAGAGGATGTTGCCGCCATGACGATGAACTATATATTCCATTCTTTGAAAGCTTTTGAAGAAATGAACGGCCCCTATGGAAGGTTGTTCATACTCTTCTGGAAGAACTACCTCGACAAGACGGGTGATGACGAAATATTAAAAGTGATACAACCCTTCTATGCGTGGCGTAGCCTTGCCATGGCCTCACCTTTGAGAAATCCCCATTTGACATCTGCCGTGCGGAAGAAGATACTCCGTTTCGGACGCAAAGTACTAGATGCCAAAGACTTTGAATTTGAAAGTGTAAGCACCTACATAAGATAGCAGAGTAACACGTTTCAGCCACAATGGGCTCTATGAGTGAAAGATATATCAGGTTCAAGACTAAGCTATAAATAGTTTGGAAAACTAGGCCGTAGTGGGGCGAGGGATTCTTTGACTGTGGAGTCTATTGATGACCTTACAAGACTGCTCAAGGAGATGGGCTATTCGCCAAACGCTGTAGCTGAAATATTGAAATGGTACAAAGAGAACAGTCTCAACCGAAGAGCATGAAGGGCATCTACGTTCTAGTAGTCTCTGTTGAGAGAAACATCAATGTCAAAGTCGGCAAGCTAGGATCTTTGAGATTTGAGAAGGGTCTTTATGCCTACGTGGGTTCTGCTCAAAACAACCTGCAAAAACGTGTTCGCAGACATCTTGGGCGGGAAAAGAAGAAGTTTTGGCATATTGATTTCTTGTTAGATAATCTTCACGTCAAAGTCTTACAGGTTTTCTATAGAAATGTGGAAAGATTCGAGGAATGCAGAATAGCGAAAGAGCTTGGCAAAGAGGGAGTTGCAGTTCCCGATTTCGGCAGTTCTGATTGCCGGTGTAAGAGCCATCTATTCAAGGTTCAGGGGACCGAGTTCTTAAGAGGTTACATGAACGAAATGAATGCAGAAACCAAGATCCGTAGCTATTGACTTCTAACATAGTTGAGAACAGCGCTGGCTTGCTCCCCTGTTATCTTTCGGTTTTGAAGAAGCCTTTGTGCGAGTTCTGTGACTCTCGCCAAGGCATGGACTTTGTACCCAGTTTGCCAAGGTTTTCTTTGCCGTGCTGTTCCCTGTCAACTACCACCAATATGTTTTCAACTTTGGCTCCTAAAGCTTCTAAGGGTTTTATGGCCTCAAGCTTGGATAAACCTTCACTTATGACGTCGTCGAAGAATAAGACCTGGTCGCCCTTCGCAATTTCTGCACCTGCGATTCTTCCAGTTGCGCCATATGCTTTTCCTCTTTCCTTACTATGATGCATGGCATGTTGGTTTGACAACCGACGCCTGGGAGGATCAAGGCTCCTTTGAGCTCGATCGTTGCTAGCTTGTCTATTCTGTTTGTGGATGCGAGATGTTTGATCTTCTCCACTGCCACATCTGTGAGGGTGCACAGGTCTTTTGGTGATGAAAGCAGGCACGCTAGGTCGATGTAATATGGGCTCAGGGCTCCTGATTTTATTCGGAAACTCCCGAACTTCAGACAGCCTGAGTCGTATAGGGCCTGTCCGATCTTTGCCAGTTTGTCAGGCATCTTTGGTCCCCGACAAGACTTGCCAATCTTAGATTTAACACTTGTCAAGCGGAGCAAAAATGTGATACATATTGCAGGGAATGTTATCGTAGAGCAATGTTTATAACCCATTGTCCTCATTCCTAGACGACGCGAGTCTGAAAAACAATGGGACATCGTAAGACACATGCTCCTAGACATGGTTCTCTCGCATACTTGCCTAGGAAACGTGCCGAGCATTTGCTGGCTAGAATACGCTTCTGGCCCAAAATTGCATCAGAAGCACCGCGGCTTCTGGGTTTTATGGGCTTCAAAGCCGGGATGACCCACGTGTTTACGATTGAAGACCGTAAGCACTCGCCAGACTTTGGCAAGGAAGTGATCGCGCCTGCCACGATCTTGGAAACTCCGCCAATATTCATTTGCGGCGTGAAGACTTACACAAGAGACACTAATGGTTTGCGAGCTTTGGGTGAGGCATGGATGAAGGAGCCACCAGCTGCTTTGGGACGTGTGTTTACTTTGCCAGAAAGCTTCAACACTGACGAAGGATTGAAGAAGATTGGGGAGAATGCCCTGAAGATTGTGAAGGTTCGTGCAATTGCGATAACTCAACCGAAGGAAGCAAGCCTGCCGAAGAAGAAGCCTGACATAGCGGAAATTGAGATAGGCGGAGGAACAGTTCCGCAGCAACTTGACTACGCTAGAAGCCTTCTTGGGAAAACCATCACAGCTGCAGAGATCTTCAAGGAAGGCCAGTTCATAGATATAGCTTCGGTGTCCACTGGGAAAGGTTGGCAAGGCCCAGTGAAGCGCTGGGGGGTCACCATACTTCAGGCTAAGGGCAGGAAGACGAAGAGAGGCGTAGCAACTCTCGGTCCGTGGAACCCGCACCATGTTATGTATAGCGTTGCCCGTGCAGGACAGATGGGTTATCATCAGCGAACAGAATACAACAAGCGCATTCTCAAGATAGGAAAAGACGGAAAGGAAATCAATCCGAAGGGCGGTTTTCTGAGGTACGGACTTGTTAAAGGCTCATATGTGCTGCTTGCAGGAAGCGTAGCAGGCACAGAAAAGCGTCCCATAAGGCTTCGCTATCCAGCACGCCCGCCAAGGAACGTTGCAGAGGAACCTCCGCAAATCACACATATCTCCCTTGAATCGCCACAGGGAAGATGAACGGTGAGTTCAGATGGTTAAGAGGGCAGCAAAGGTCTTCAATCTCGAGGGAAAAGCTGTTGGAAAGATTGACCTTCCCACGGTTTTTGCCACTCCGTTGAGACCTGATGTCATAAAGCGCGCTGTTCTGGCCATGCAGTCAAATAGGCTGCAACCTCAGGGAAGGGATCGGATGGCTGGAAAAAGAACGACCGCCGAGTCCCGAGGCACTGGTCAGGGAATAGCCAGATTGCCCCGACGCAAGACTGGTGGTGGAAGAGCGGCTTTTGCACCCGGAACAGTCGGCGGCAGGCAAGGACATCCGCCTATGTCTGAGAAGAGAATAGTGAGAAAGATTTCGAAGAAGGAGAAGAGGCTCGCCTTGTTCTCTGCGATAGCGGCGACGGCTTCCAAGGAAACTGTGGCTAGAAGGGGTCACAGCATTGAGGACGTTCTGCAAATCCCACTTGTCGTGACATCCGAACTGGAAACCCTGCAGAAGACCAAAGAGGTTGAAGAAACTCTCATCCGATTAGGAGTGCTCTCGGAACTCTTTCGTGTAAAAGAAAGTAGGAAAGTGAGGGCTGGAAGAGGCAAGAGCAGGGGACGAAAGATGAAGCAGGGCGTTGGCCCCCTTATCATTGTGGCTGAAAATGGGGGAATAAAGGAAGCAGGCAGAAACATTCCTGGCGTAGATGTTGTTTCTGTAGTCGATCTTAACGTCGAAATTCTTGCTCCAGGTACGCATCCTGGAAGACTCACGATCTGGACAAGCAACGCAATCGAGAAACTGGTCGGGCTTCAAGGCAAAGGAGATCAGGCATAATGGATCCATATAGTGTCATTCTTTATCCGTTAATGACTGAAGCTGCCAGCTTGATGGTTGAAAAGGAAAACAAACTCGTTTTCATAGTTGATTTGAAAGCGAACAAAACCGATGTCAAGAGTGCTGTTCAACAGCTCTATGAAGTGAAAGTCGAGGATGTTAACATCCAGATCACACCAACCGGAGAAAAGAAAGCCTTCGTTAAGCTGCATCCAGACTACAAAGCAGCCGATATTGCGATCAAACTTGGAATACTGTAAATTTGTATGGTGAGCTGATTAATGGGAAAGAGAATTCGTGTTCAGAGACGCGGACGCGGTGCCCCCACTTTCCGAGCTTCAACCCACAAGAGAGTTGCTCCAGCAAGATACCCGTCGACGACGCAACTGAAGGGAAGTTTTGAGACGGCATTGAACGGTGTGGTTGAACAGTTGGTTCATGACCCTGGAAGGGGAACGCCGTTGGGTTTGATAAGGTTTGAGAGCGGGGAGACTTTCTACACGGTTGTACCTGAAGGAGTTTTCGAGGGCAAACAGATTCAGTTTGGCGGGAAAGCCGTGGTTGACGTCGGCAACATTTTGCCGATTGGAAAGATTCCTGAAGGTACCATGATCTGCAACATTGAGCTTCGCCCAGGCGACGGCGGCAAACTCTCGAAATCCTCAGGTTCATACGCGACGGTCGTCACGCACACGCCTAACGGAACGATAATCAAACTTCCATCAGGCCAAACAAAATACGTAGCTGATTATTGCCGTGCAATGATAGGCATAGTCTCAGCGTCTGGCAGGACAGATAAGCCGTTCTTAAAGGCGGGTTCGAAGTTCCATTTAATGAGAGCAAGAGGACGCAAGTATCCTAGGACCAGCGGAAGAAAGATGGTTGCCGCAGTGCACCCATACGGGAGCAGCAAGAGAAGCGCACGCAAGGTAACTACCACTTCGCACGGTGCACCGCCGGGACAAAAAGTCGGACTTATCGCAGCCAGAGGAACAGGAAGGAAAGCAAAGAGTGCACGTGACAAAGACAAGATCCGTAGACAATCAGAAGGAGAAAGTTTATAGCATTAAGAACTACGGATGAGGTGAAGAAGAATGCCGAAAGAATTCATGTATCGCGGACTGAATCTCAACCAGCTGCAAAGTATGTCGATGGATGAATTTATCGACCTTCTCCCGTCGAGACAGAGAAGGAGTCTTCATCGCGGTCTTCAACCCGAACAGAGAATACTGCTTGAAAAGGTCAGACAGGCAAGGGAAGAGCAACGGAAAGGAGGCAATCCTTCAGTAAAAACACACGTGCGGAACATGATTATTCTTCCCGAAATGGTTGGATTGACAGTTGGGGTGCACAATGGGAAAGAGTTTGTGCAGGTGGAGATAAAGCCTGAAATGATTGGGCACTACTTGGGTGAATTCGCTATAACAAATAAGCCTGTGAGACATGGAACTCCGGGTATCGGCGCTTCTCGTTCTTCGATGTACGTGCCGCTAAAATAGACTGCCGACCTTTCTCAGGCAGTGTAGTCTCTGTCTGAGGATTTCTTCTCAACAGGTTTATTCTCTGGTATCTGAGGCAGCGGAATAGGCGGCGGAACGTTCAAAGTCCTAGATATCAAGACGGATTCAATGAAAGCAACATTTGATACTGATTGTACTATTATCGGCGGCGGTGGTTTCTTCTCTTCATAGTCTTTGTAAGCTCTGTCTATCTCGTTTTTTTCTCCGACCACGTATGCTGTCCCCTTCAAATTGATCTGGGCTACAGACGGGTTGTAGCTGATAGTAAGGATGAACGGAACCTCCAGTGAATCATCAGGTTTCTTTTCCATATTAGTCAGGTTGAGGTTTGTGTTTATGTGGATCTGCGGGAATGGTTTACGAAAATCCAGAAATCGCTCGGCGGAGATGTTTGAAATGTTAACATTTACCTTGAGCATTTCTTGAACCATCAAGAAGCTAAAACGGCGGATGATTTAAAGATGTTTATTCTTTAGCAGGTTTATAACGCGTAAAACCGCAGTGTCCGCATGTGTATCTGTTACCATGATCCGCCATGAAGTAGCCTGGTCCACAGCGTTCGCACGTTGGACGAAGCCTAACGACCTTGTCGGTTTCTACCTTGTAAAGTACAAAAACACCTTTCTCTTCTTTTTTCTTCTTCTCAGGCTTTGGGGCTTTCTCAGCTTTCGCAGGCTTTGCTTCTCCTTTCGGAGCCTCCACAGGAGCCTCTACTTTCTTCGCTTCTTTTTTTGGCTCTTCGCCTTTCTTGGGGGCTTCTTTCTTTTCGGTTTTCTTTGACAAGGTCTATTTTACTCCTTTTTCTCTTCATCTTTGGGTTTGGGAGCAGGCGGAACATTTCGCTTGACTATGTATTCGGGCTCGACAAGCTTTGCATGATCAACTGAATCATAAAGATTAGCCACTCCGACGGCCATGTGCATGCCTGATTTTGTCTCGAATTTCTTCACAAAAACCAGATCAACATTTGCTTTCAACGCATCCGCCACTGCTTTCCTGACTTCCAGTCTTGGCGGAGTAGCAGCCGTTTCATGTTTGACGTTGAAGCGAACTTCTTTTCGCCTTAACAACTGGTTCTCTTTCTGCGATATTATCTTGACTTCCATGGTTGATCCTCGTTTGCGGTGTTGAGTTGATGCTACACGGTCTTATTTACCTTTTTGACGTTTTCCATTGACTTCAGAATTGCTGAAATCTCTGCCTTCTTTTCAGGAGTTGCCTTGACAACAACGATGCCTTCGTAAGGCTGTCCATATATGACAAAAGAGTTCTCAGGTGCATAAATGATGGCAACAAGGGTCAGTAGATCTTCTTCTCCGACAACCATCATCTTGATACGTTGACTGCGCTTCAATGCTTCTTCTATAGCCGTCTCAGCTTCCTCTGTAATTGTTCCTTGAGGATTCTTGACGTAGACTGTTTGGTCCGCTATTAGTCTAGCTGGTCTGGTGCTCTTTCTCATACACTTGTTGTCAACAATTGACAGCAAGGGTGAGAAGCCGCTTTCTGCAATGTTTCTTGAGACGGTATCGCCGACGGCGATTATGGCAGGAGGTTTTTCCTTCTCTGTCATGTCCTTAAGTCTTCTCATCGTGTCGACAAAGGAACCTCTGATTAGAGTGCCCAATGGTTGTTTTAGTTTTATCCGGAGTTCCGGAGTGAGGTAACGTTTAATCAGCATTCTATCTGACTCTTAACGCATATCGGCCTTTTTCTTTGATGTTCATGACCTTTGCGATTTCAGAGTTTTCAGGGTCAAAAATTATTACGAGGCCGCTGAAATCGTCGCTCAGGCTTGTTCCCCTGCATTTTGGGCAAACGTTGCCTTTTGTGAGAAAGTGGCAGTTGGCGCAGGCTTTTTCACTCACTGGCCTTCGCCTTCTTTTCGACAGCTTTCTTTTCTGAGGCCTCCTTCATCTTCTGCAAGTCGGTTTCAATCCACTCGAGCTTGCCTAGGAAGGGTTGTCTTGCCGTTACGCCGATTTTCCCCGAGCTTCCTGCTCTTCCCAGCGAAACTGCGGTTATGCGCACTCGGACCTGATCGCCGCTCATAAGTCTGCGTTTGCTTTCCTTTCCAAAAAGGACCCCTTGTTTTTCGTCGTAAGATATGAAATCGTCCATTAGCTGCGAGACGTGAAGCAAGGCATCAATGGGTCCGATTCGGACAAAAGCGCCGAAGTCGGCGATTTCAACCACCTCGCCTTCTACGACTTCTTGGATCTTGGGATAGAATGTTAAGAGTGAAAAGTTGACTTTATGATATGTTGCCCCGTCGCCTGGAATTATTTTTCCTATGGAGCTCACTTTGACCTCTGTTACGGCAATGACGTAACCCAACTCTTCGTCGACAACGCCTTCGTATTTCGCCTTCACCTGTTGGTGCCCTACGGCTTCAAGCGGGTTTCCGAATGTATCAGGCGGAATGCGAATCGTGTCTTCGCGGGTTATTAGTTTAAACAAAGTTTATAGCCTCCCGTCCATATCTAGACGTGACTTTTGTCTCACATAGATGACTGGCACATTTATATCTCTTAGCCTGTTCCTA
>Ga0315288_10004103_pt1 | contig 18526 bp, 11 predicted proteins | sample YL17G11_20_MG_FD_203454 | JGI IMG/M metagenome (GOLD analysis project Ga0315288, IMG submission 203454) | Sediment microbial communities from Yellowstone Lake, YNP, Wyoming, USA - YL17G11_20 | ecosystem: Environmental > Aquatic > Freshwater > Lake > Sediment | place: USA: Wyoming | collected... | reverse complement strand
TGCGGTTGGTGCGCAGGATCTTCATATACTCCCCCATCTTCTCTCTATCAACCTAATATGAATGCTTGGATGGTATATGGACCGTTCGACTTAAGCATGGCGGATGATGCTGAATTAAATTTTTATTACTGGCTTGACTCGGAGCAAGATTATGATAAGTTAGAATGGAGAGCTTCTATTGACGATTATAATTACTATGGCCACAGTGTAAGTGGGAGAGCTAGATATTATCAATCTTATTCATTTGACCTCACGAATGTCCCAACTTTAGGTAATCTTTGTGGGCAATCGAATGTCTGGATAGCTTTTATTTTCACAAGTGACGCAACTATTCAGGACACTGGTGCTTTTTTAGACGACATTATTTTAAGAATTAATATACCACCAGAATCCGGAACATCAAATCAAAACCACTGGGCGAGCTGGTGGTGGCCTATGAATGACAACACTAATCCTAACCTTTATGATATAAGTGGTGATTTCCAACCCTGTAAAGATTACGATATCTATTATCACCAAGGTACATTGGCTCGTGATTGGGAATACGGATGGTATCCAAATGGACACCGACATTCATCAAACTGGTATGGACATTGTCATGCATGGGCTGTAATATCATATATGGAAACTACTGAGCCTTGGGTAAATAGACCGCCTTTTAATATCGGCGAACAAAAGGGATTATTAACAGAATGTTATTACGGAGCCGGCGCACTTGAAATTCCTCCTGATCGTTACTGGCCTGAAGGCGGTGGTACAAATATGACGCCTGTAGATTTTATAGAAGCGCTTAGAGATCAACTACGCGATAACAATAAATGTATAGTTATGGATTTTAACTTGGGAGAAGTAAAAAACAACAAACCCGTTTCTTGGTATCAAATTGAATACATACCCACTGGAGGTGGTTTTTATAATTGTAGTGCGACAATCACATATGACGATTATTTTACGGTACCAAATAATATTGGTCATAATCATATAAATAAGCCATACACTTTTACAGTGCAAATGTCCGGAGGCAATCCAGTGCAGGGAACAGGGACTTGGACAGGCTCGAGTCAAAATGACCATCCCGATTTTGCTTGGTATACAGAGCTCAGGAAACCTAATGCGCAATATCCCTATAATCCTAATCCAAATATTGACTATAGTAATGTCATATATATTATTCAACATGGCACGGCGATAGATGAAGATTCAATGCGGCTTGTGTTTTCAGAACCTGAAGGAATATTTTTCACTATCACTCCCAATCCGTGTTTTCGGAAGGCTCGGATTAACCTTATGCTTTATAAAAACTTGAATGAAAGAATTAGTCTGAAGATTTATGATATCACTGGCAAGTGTGTAAAAGATTTATTAGATATGAAACAGGCACAAAGACAATACGAAATATACTGGGACGGTCGAGATAATAGAGGTGAGGAACTTGGCGTAGGTATCTATTTTGTCAAATTAGAATCAGAAGTTTTCTCTGATGTTATTAGAGTATTATTTTTGAAATGATAAAACTAAACAAGGAGGAAAAAATGAAACATATTAAGTTTATTGAAATATTTATTGTATTGATGGTTATTAGTTTTGCTTATGTTTTTGGCGATGTTTTATCGAATCAATGGAAGCCACAGTGGAAAATTGGAGATTGGTGGATTATCAAAACAAGAGGCACTATTTGGGTTGGCCCTCCGATTTCAAAACCACCCGATATAAATAACCTGCCGCCATGGAGACTTTATTATAAAGTAATCGGAATAGAAAAGATAAATGGGCAAGAATGTTTTGCGGTTGAACAAAGGCGTTTACCAATCGACGAGTACCTTCCCGAGTTGAAAACCGTCTATTACTTTCGCAAAGATAATCTTCAAATAGTAAGAATATCGTCATATGGTTATTCTCAAGGAAAGCTTCAGAACCCCTCTTCGGTTAATTACAAATATAAATATAAAAGCCCCTTTGTGGGAAATATGGATTTCTTCCCTTCATTTCCTCTTGTATATAAAGGAGCCGAAGCAGAGAGCTTAGCTTTAAAACGATCTGACCCAAATCAGGCAATGGTATCACAAATAGTTTCTGTTCGAAGAATTGAGGAGTTTAATAAAATGATAATGGCTAGCGATACAATTTATGCCTCAGAAGGTGATTGCTACTATGTTCACATAGAGACATGGGCTCCAGATACTGCACGCCGGCTCATAGAAACAAAAGAAATTTGGATTCCGACGCTTCCGTGGTATTTATATAGTGAGACATCGGTTTATGGAGATGGCAAGATGACGCCACTATTTAAGCGATGGCTTGCCGATTATTCGGGCTGGCATACAAATAAAAAATAAGCAAAAAGAATTGGGGGTAATTATGAAGAGATATTTATTTATCGTAATGCTTATAATTCCCTTTATAAGCATTTATGGAACACAAATCACAAAAACTTTTGTCTTCAACAAGAGTGACCTTTCTTTCAGACAAGAACAGGGTTATGATATTGTGCTTTTGAAAGGTTGCCTCACGACAACTAAATTCGGTGAACCTCAGTTACCCGTAAAGGTAATTCATTTCTTAATTCCAGCAGATAATAAAGTAAGTAATATTACTATTTCTTCGACACAAACAGAATTTGCCGGTGAATATAACATTATCCCGGCTCAAATTCCAAGAACAATCGGTGCGGATTGGCATTGGACTGAACCGAACCAAGAAATCTATAATTCTTCAAATCTTTATCCGGAAAGAGTTGCTGAACTCTCAGGCGAAGGTTATTTAGCAGGAAACAAGGTCGCAAGCGTTGTTATATTACCTTTGCAATATATTCCACATCAAAGAAAACTTATATTCCGTAACCAAATAACAGTTACTTTAAATCTAATACAAGATAACAATACTGGAATTGTACCAATTAGAAGAACTCGAGAGTCTGAAGAATTGATTGAAAGAATGATAAAAGGTCTTGTTAATAATTCAGAGGATTTTGAGCAATGTGCAATGAGAAGTGCGGTTGTTGACTTTTCGACAATTCAGAAATTCGAACCTACTCAAGTCCCTTCGCCTACAGGCAGTCTGGTCAGTTATGTAATTATTACCAGTGATGACTTGGCAAATAATTTTCAGGCTCTTGCCGATTGGAAGACAAAGAAAGGAGTTCCGGCAGTTGTTAGAACAGTGTCGTGGATTAATGCAAATTATGATGGTAGTGATGTTCAGGAAAGAATCAGGAACTTTATCAAGGATGCCTATACAAATTGGGGCACAACCTGGGTTCTTCTGGGTGGTGATGTTAATGTTGTGCCGGCACGATATGTGGAATGTAGTGTATCTTGGTGCCCAAATTATCCTGATGGCTTAATTACATCTGACCTTTACTACGCTCATTTGGATGGCAATTGGAATGCTAATGGTAATAGTATTTTTGGTGAGGACGAAGGTGAATATGGAGGAGATTTAGTTGATTATTATCCAGAGGTCTTTATTGGCAGAGCACCAGCAGAAAATATTACAGAGGCGAATACATTTGTTACAAAGATTTTCAATTATGAGAAAAACCCACCGGTTGATTATACGACATCGCTACTCTGTATTGGTGAAAATCTATTTTACCCGGGCGACTCAAGACAATTTTGTGATACGATTGCTGACCATCATATTCCAGCATATTTCCAAAAAACCAAGTTATATGAATGCGAAAATACTTTAACCCACGAATCAGCGATTAAAGAACTTAATCGTGGTTATGGGTTAATCTATAGTCAAAATCATGGCGGAATTGACCTGATAAAAATCGGTTCCAATGAACCAAGGCTTACTTCGCAGGACTTGGATGGTTTACAAAATGGTCTGAGGCAATCAATCTGGTTTGCGGTAAGTTGTAATACAAATTGTTTCAGATACGACTGCTTCTCTGAACATTTTCTAAATAATCCAAATGGTGGCGGTGTTGCATATATTGCGAGTGTTTGGTGGGATTATCCCTGGGCAAATTTTGACTTTGATAAAGCATTTTTCGACTCGCTCTTTGGCGGCTGTTATAATATTGGCGCTGCATTGGCTAAATCTAAACTTCCATTTATTGGAGGTTATGACAATGTCTGGCGACTTTGCATACTTGGTCGTCTATTGCTTGGTGATCCGGAAATGCCAGTCTGGAGTGATGAACCAAGAACATATGGAGTAATTCATCCAAACCACATTGGATTGGGTCAATCAGAATTTAGCGTTTATGTGTGGGACGAGGGACTTGGTGAACCAGTTTCAGAAGCTTTGGTTTGTCTAAAGAAAGGCAATGAACAATATGGTTATGGTTTTACTGACGAAGAAGGTAGAATTACTTTTTTAGTTCGACCCGAATCAGAAGGCGAGATGTCTGTGGTTATAACAAAACACGACTACCTTCCTTATGATGGGATTTGCATGGTTGACAACCAAGGAGCTTATGTCTGTTATTATTCACATCTGATTGATGACCGGGCATCGGGTAATGGCAATATGATTCCTGAAGCAAGTGAATTCATCGAAATGCCTTTAACCCTTAAAAATACCGGGACTGAAAAAGCCAAAGAAGTCTATGCTGTATTATCTTGCACCAGTCAATATATAACGATTTTTGACGACACGCGATCTTTTGGGGATATTCCGGCTGGAGAGATAAGAAGTAGTGAAGCGCCATATACGTTTGAAATTGATAGGAACTGCCCTGATGTGGAACGAGTCTGGTTTAATTTAAGAATCTACGCTGCTAATGGAGAATATATCGATGAATTTTTAGTAAATGTCTTTGCACCAAGTCTCACACATTTTAGCCATATAATTGACGATGATCAAGAACCGCCAAGCTCTGGCGATGGCGATGGCATTCCTGAACCAGGTGAGACTATCGAGTTACCAATGGCTTTATATAATAATGGCCTTGGTCAAGCAGACCAGGTCACAGCAATACTTACTACTGATGATCCTTATGTTAACATTATTCAAGATATGGAAGAATTTGAAGATATCCTCCCGAGAAGTGAAAAAATAAATATCAGTAATAACTTTTTGTTCGAACTATCAACAGAGTGGGAATGCAAAGAACCCTTTTTTGTGACAATTCGTGACCGATATGAGCGTACCAAGGTTGATACTTTCTGGCTGAAAATACCGAAGATGCCATTGAGTCTTTGTGCCTTACCGGGTAGGAATTATATTGATTTAACCTGGACCTTTGACAGCTGTTCGAATGTTTTCGGGTATAATGTTTATCAAAGCGAACAATCTGGCGGACCTTACACAAAGCGAAATATTCTACCAATTACCAATGGCAGCTATTTTAAAGACGAAGGGTTGGAACGGGCTCGAGGTTATTACTATGTTGTAACTGCGATTGATTCCTCAAGAAATGAGAGTTTCTTTTCCGAAGAACTTTTAGAGCAGACCAATCCTTTAGACCTGAACGGTTGGCCTAAAACGATAGATGCAGAAGCACAGGCTTCGCCATTAGCCTGTGATCTGGACCCAGAGTATCCAGGGTTAGAGGTAATTACCGTAGACCTCAATGGCAATATCTATGCATGGCATTCCGATGGCACTGGTGTTGTAGAAGAGAATGGTAAATTTGCTTATGGTGGTTATACTTGTTATGCAAGTCCTGCGGTAGGTGATATTAATTTAGACGGCAGATTAGAAATGATTACCGTTCATACCGACTTTTCTCTTGAGGAGATTCATATCTATTGTTGGGATTGTCAAGGAAATGTTTTATGGTCTGAAAAAATTCCGGAATGGGGAGTCGCAACACCTGTTATATGTGAACTTGATGACGACCTATATCCGGAAATTCTAATTGCGGTAAGGGGAGTGGATGCAACAAACGGTGGTAAGATTTATCGTTTTGAACATGATGGTAAGTGTAAACTCTTTGCCAAAGTTGATGATGATATTTTCAACGTCTCGTCACCGGCAGTTGGCGATATTGACCGTGATGGAAAGAACGAAGTTTTTATTGGCGGTGCAAAAAGTGTTTATGCCTGGCGTGCCTCAGGCGAGCGATACAAACCTTATTATGCCTGGCCTGATACTAATTCACCCTGGCCGCGGAATTTCACCTCGCCAGTAATAGGAGATATTGTTCCGGAAAGAGAAGGATTAGAATTGGCGGTAGTAGCGCCTTATGACAATGCGGTCTATTTAGGTGATAAAGATGGAAATCTTTTTCCATGGTGGCCTAAATATCTTTATTGGGGTTATGGTTGGACTCTGGATAATCTCTGGATAACACCGGCATTAGGGGATTTAGACCATGATGGCAGATTGGAAATCATCTTTTCAGGCGAGTGGGATGTTTTGGCTTATACCGTAGATGGTCTTGCTAATGGATTCCCAGCATTTAGAAGAAGAAACTCGACATCCGCACCAGTGATTGGCGATATTCAGGGAAATGAGAACTTAGAGATTCTTATTGGTTCTGCTTATCAAGACGACCAGCTCTATTGCTTCAATTATGATGGTAGTAAAACTATAGGCTTTCCAATTCTTGCTGAATATCCGATTAGTAACTCACCAGTAATTGCTGACATTGACCAGGACGGGGATGTAGAAGTAATAGTCGCAGGCACTGACCGAAAAGTATATGTTTTTTGTCTTGAAGGTGAATATAATCCGGAACGAATATCCTGGGGAACATTCCGACATGATAATTGGCGAACAGGATGTTATGAAACCAGATTGGATACAAAATCTTCTACACAGGAATCTTTTAACAATAACTTTGCGCACTTTATATTATACCAGCCTAAACCAAACCCATTTACTAATCAAACTGGGATAAGATTTCAGATTCCAATTAAGGCTAAAGTTGATTTAAAGATTTATAATTCAGTCGGACGATTGGTAAATACTCTTATTAATGATGAGATGAACCCTGGTTATTACACAATGAGTTGGAACGGTAGAGATGAAATTGGAAGAACTCAATCTAATGGAATCTATTTCATTCGACTAAAAACTGAAGACTACGATGCGACTAAGAAGATGATTATGGTAAGATAGTAGTTCACCCACTTCTTAGTCCTCCCCGGTCAAGGGGGAGGAGATATTTAAGTAGGGGTGCGACCCGTCAAACCGGGTCGCACCCCTAAAATCATAAGAAAGAGAGATTCTTCGTCCGCCTTAGGCGGACCCAGAATAACAGTATGTGTTCGGTCACCCCGAATCCTGCCTTATTCCAAACCTATTTTCTGGGATACTTGCTGTTCTACTCTGTAGCCCGCTCTCTGGTTTGCCTTTGGATATTCTGGTCGGTATCCTATCTAACTCTCTCGGTTACAAGCCACTATTTTTGAATGCCAATATCCTTACTTAGATTATTTCTTTTACAGGCATTAGGCTAGCCTGTAGGCGACCCTCTAAGTCGCATATAGGGTAGGATTGGATTAGGATGGGGCTAGGATAGGGCTAGCCCCGATACGATACCCCTACAAGCAGTATTATGTTGTTAGTTCTTAGTTATGAACGAGTTAAATTCTATCAACGATGGAATTATAAACAATTGTACCATTGCATTGCCAAAGGTAATTTTTAATAGGATTTTACAGTTAGACGAATCGGATTTCCGAAAAATCCAAAATAATTTCTAATTTCATTGATAACAAAACGTTGATAAGTATCATTGACATCTTTGGCTACATTTGTAATCAGGTCAAATTTAGGTGGCAAATATCCGCTCTGTTTAAGCTGCATGTAGCGCACACGGTTTGAAGGCGGATTACTTACCAACCTTGGCAAAACCATTTTTTCTATTAATTTATCATCAATCATTTTAGAACCCTGTTCAAAAACATCGACCGCTTTATTTATCACTTCAATAATTCCTTTATTTTTCAATGCTGAAGTTAGGACCATCGGAATAAAGTTAAAATTCTTTAATTCGATACGGGTATTATCTATGAGAAATTTTCTTTCTTTAACTGGTATCAAATCAATCTTATTGATTGCGATTACGATTCCCTTACCGCGTTGTAATACTAAATCAATAATATGTTTATCCTGATTTGTTAATGGTAAAGGAGGATAACTCTGGTTAGTTGCATCAAGCATTAAGATAACGACGTTCGACATCGGAATATGTTTAATTACCCTTTGAATGCTAAAATATTCAACATTTTCCTTGACTCGTGTTCTCTTCCTTAATCCTGCGGTATCAATTATACGGATTTTCTTATTGTCATAAATAAAATATTCTTCAATCGCATCGCGGGTTGTGCCCGGTTTTTCTGAAACGATAACTCGTTCTTCATTTAAAATCTGGTTTAAAAATAAAGACTTCCCAACATTAGGACGACCGATAATTAATAAACTAAAAGATGGTTGTTCTGATTCTTGTTTTTCCGATATCGGCTTATTTTTCAATTCAACAACAACTTTATCTAAAAGAATATCGACTCCGATGCCGTGTTCGGCTGAAATCGGTATTATATCTTTAGCGCCCAGTTGATAGAATTCATGCAGATTATCTTTAGCTTGTCTCTTGTCAATTTTATTAAGTGCTAACAGAAATGATTTGCCTTCTTTTCTTAATAATTCCGCAATCGCAAAATCCTGCGGGATTGGCGATACTGAACCGTCAACTAAAAAAATAATAATATCTGCTGATTTAATTGCCTGTATAATCTGATAATTAACCTTTTGTGATATTTCGGAAAGCTCGCTTAGCTTTTCAGAAATGAATCCGCCCGTATCCGTCAAGTAGAATCTTGTTTCATCCCATTGTGTTTCGGTTTTAATTCGGTCACGGGTCGTTCCCGATTCTTTCATGGTAATCGCAATCCGTCTTTTTATGATGCGATTAAAAAGCGTTGACTTACCAACGTTAGGTCGACCTACAATAACAACTTGCATTATAAATTATAACCTGAAACTTGAAACATAAAGTAATAATTCAGATTTTTAGTTTCAGGTTGTAGGTTTCATGTTTCAGGATTATGGTTTCAGAATCTCTTGCAATGCTTTAATAAGTTTTTTATTTTCTGCCGGAGTCCCGATACTAATTCTCAGTGCATTAGGAAATCCGTACTCTTTTATCGTTCGGGTAATCACTCTCCGCTGTTGGAGACCGTCGAAAATTTCCTTAGAATCAGTTGCAAAATTCACAAACACAAAATTTGCAAATGTCGGTAAAAAGAAAACCTTTAATTTCTTTAGTTCCTTATATAAATACTTTTTGCCTGCTTCATTGACACGGCGACTGCGTTTGATATGAGTTTTATCATCCAACGCAGCAATTGCCGCAATCTGTGCTAATCGGTTTGTATTGAATGGTGTGCGAACTTTCATCATCGCATTGATAATCTCTGGTTTCGAAATACCGTAACCAATTCGCAATCCCGACAACCCATGAATTTTAGAAAATGTTCGTAAGATTAAAACATTCTTGCCTTCCTGTAAAAATTTGAACGAATCCGGATATTCTTTCATGTTGATATAGTCAAAATAAGCTTCATCAATAACAACTAAAATGTAATCCGGCACTTCCGAAATGAAGCGCTCTAACTCGAATGCCCAGACACAAGTACCCAAAGGGTTAATCGGGTTATCAAGATAGATGATTTTGGTCTGAGCAGTAATTGAGGCAAGCATTCGTTCTAAGTCATGACGATATTCTCGTAGGGGTATTTCCTGGATTGCACAACCAATCACTTCCGCACCAATTTTGGGCATTAGAAATGAACCGTTACTACGCATTAATCGTTCATACGGATTAAGAAACGAAAGGCAGGCAAAATAGATAATTTCAACCGAACCATTACCGACAATGATATTTTCCGGTGCAACGTTATGTTTTTCCGCAATTTTTTCTTTAAGATAATAAGCATTATCATCGGGATAGAGAAAAATTTCGTGGGCATATTTCTGAATCGCATGTAATGCCTTGGGTGAAGCACCTAAAGGATTTTCATTAGATGCCAGTTTGATAATTTTTCCTTCTAGTTTTAATTCCCGGGCAACTTCTTCAATTGGTTTTCCCGGCTTATAAGTTTTTATCGCATCAAGATTAGGTCTTGATAAAATATTCATTATTCTCCTCCAATATATTCAAATATACACCACCGAGAAGCAAAAACACCAAGTAAGGCATTCTGTATTTTCGTGGTATTTTTTCATATTTTCTTTATTTGTGTTTGTCGTTTGACAAATAGAAACACGATGCCACCAATAAGTGCAAATATTAAATTAATTATTAAATAGAGCCCGCTTATTGCGGTTGCTTTTTCTCTTGCAACTCCTAATACATTATTAAATATATTAACAAATATATTTTCTCTCATACCCAATCCGCCAACGGTTATTGGTACCATTGTTAATACACCGATACCTGGAATGTATAAAAAGTAGTATAAAATCGAAGTCGTTACAGAAATACCAAGTGCTATAAAAAACCAGATGAATCCACTTAAAGCTTGTATAAGTAATGATAAAAGAAAACTATATATTAATTTTGACTTTGTTTGACGATATTCTTTTACTTCTGAATATGCCCGTTCGAATCTTTCGCCGAGACGAAAAATTTTTATTCGGGCAAAAATCTTTGAAAACACTCGATGCACTGAGTCAGAAAATACCGCTAAAAGAATTACGATTAAAATAATAAATCCTAATAAATTAAGGAGTAAATACTGGTTCTGCCCCTTTTTTGATAAAAATAAAACACCCGCTGCTATTGATGCAAAAAAGAAAAGCCCGATAAACCCAATGAATCGGTCAACAAAAGCAGCCGCAAAAGCTAGTGAAGAACTGCTTCTACCCGTAATATCATCTTTTTTCGCGGTATAAGCTACTCTAAAAACATCGCCACCTATCGTGGTCGGTAAAATATTATTAAAGAACCAGGATATGAAATAGACTTTCATAAGATAACCAAAAGAAAATTTGATATTCCGTGCATCGAGCAGAATTTTCCATCGCCAATTTCCAACTACTAAAAATATTAGAAAAAATAGCGCACTTAAGATTAAAAAATAAAAATTGACTTGCTTCATTATAATAAATGCTTCCGTCAAGTTCACTTTTTTAGAAAGATAAAACAACAAGACAAGAGTTATTATAATTTGAATGATAGAAAATATTTTTTTTCTCACTTTTGATTTTTATTCTGAATTTCCTTTTCAATTCTTTCTAATCGTTCGGAAAGGTGCGCAACCGACTCTCCAACAAAACCAAATCCAAATATCAATAAACCAGCTAAAATAGAAAGAATTACCAAATATAATAAAGGTCTAAAACCATGCCCTAAAAATCTTAAGATTAGCGCGATAATTCCAACAATCACTCCTAATAACATTGTAAAGAAACCTAAAAGCCCTAAATAAAACATCGGCTTACGCATAACGCGGATTTGAAATCCGACTGCTAACAAGTCAAAAAGTCCAACAAACACTCGTAACGGAGACTGATATTTTGGTTCTCCGGCACATCGTGGATAAAGCTGTACTTTAAGTTCGGTAATTACATATCCTTTATCCTTAGCCAAAGGTACTAAATACCGATGCCAATCTTTTCTTAACGAGACGATTTCCCATAACAGTTCTTTGCGGAATGCTTTCATCGCATTGATATCGTGAACTTTTAAGCCAAAAATTTTACGCGCCAAATTATTATAGATACTAGAAACCAACCTTTTATCATACTTACCCTGTTTCCAACCAACACACATATCCGCTCCATTATCCAACTCTTGAACAAATCTCGGAATATCCGATGGTGAATATTGCAAGTCAGCATCGAAAACTACAAGATATTCTCCAGAAGCTGCATCAGCTCCAGTCAAAATCGCTTCGGTTTTTCCAAAATTTCGTTTATGCTTGACTACTTTTAAAAATTTGTGTGTTTGAGTAGCTAGTTGCGCTAATTCAAAAGTCTTATCATGGCTACCATCATCAACAATAACAACTTCATATTCAGATTCAGGTATTAATGCTTTTGATAGTGTGTCAACTAATGGAAAAATATTTTCTTCTTCGTTATAGGCAGGGATAATTACGGAACACTTTATCACACATAATTATAACATAATACGTTAAAATGTCAATAAAAACAATTGATTTTACAGCACTCAAATGACTACAAATAGTATCTTATGTTTAACCAATACTATATATAGCATTTAATGTTATGAGTTGTGCTTTTGGGTGTTTGATACTTTACTTGACTGCATTTCCTAACCAATTCAAATAGGGTTTATATCCATTTGAAATGTCTGTTGCGATAATTTCTGGGACTTCATATGGGTGAATCTTTTTTATCGCTTTTTCTAATTCTTTATATCGCGCTTTTGTAGTCTTTATCAAGCAGAGATATTCTTTGTTAACCTCTACCCTATTTTTCCAGACATAGTGGCTCTCGATTGGACCAACTATCTGGCAACAAGCAGCTAAATACTTTTTTGCAAGTACCCTGCAAATCTTTTGTGCATGATTCTTTTTTGGTGTTGTTGTAATAACCATTAAATATTTTATCATCAATTTAACTATACCTTAAAAATATAATTAGTCAATAATTTCTGTAATTGATGTGTCCTTAATTTATTTTTACACTATATGTAGTTGTATAAATTTTTATTGACAAATATGTAGTTAGTTTGTATTCTTATAGCGATATAAAATAATATGGAGTCAGAAAAATTTTGAAATATAGAATATTCATAATGTTAAACAGTAGTTATGCGGATTAAGCACTTAATCCTTAACGGTTTTAAATCCTTTCCCGACAAGACAACAATTACCTTTGACCAAACAATTAATGCTATTGTTGGTCCTAATGGTTGTGGTAAAACAAATGTTCTCGATGGTCTTCGCTGGGTTATGGGTGAAGCGAGTTTTTCTCAGATGCGATGTGGCAAGACCGAAGATTTAATCTTCTCTGGCAATCGAGTCCATCCACCGGACAATTACGCTGAAGTTGCTTTGATTCTCCAGAATAACGAAGAATCGGCAACGAATAATCAACCGCTGCATAATCTTGGTGCGGAGATTGAAGTCAAGCGCCGATTTTTCCGTTCCGGTGAATCAGAGTTTTCTATCAACCGCAAGCCTTGTAAACTAAAAGATATTCAAGATTTATTTACCAGTGGCGGTGGTTCTGGTCATAGTTATTCGATTTTCGATTTACCCAAGATGCGACAGATTATTAGTTCCAACTTGAAGGAATTATTCATTGAAGCAGCTGGTCTTGCTTTCTATCAAGAACGCAAGGATGAAATTGAACGTAAATTGAAGCTCACCTCGGACGATTTGATACGGTTAAATGATATTATTTCCGAACGAACCCGTATTACCCGCAATTTAAAACGTCAAGCCTACCGGTTGATGGCGTTTGAAAAAGTCAAAGAACAGGAACGTAAGCTACAGGTTTCACTTCTAAAATTTGATTACCGGAAAATAAGCGAGGATAAAAGGGTCATTGACGACGAATTAGAAAAACTCCAAACCGAGGTATCAGTAATCGAGAAAAAAATTACTGACAGTGAAAATCGTCGTGCTGAGTTGAGAAAAATTTTACAAGAAAAAGAAGATGTCCGTAATACTTTGCAGAATGAAATCGAAAACCTGAAGGAACAGGTAATTATAAATGAAGAAAGATTAAAAGCAAACCTTGACAAGAAAAATTACCTGAAATCTGAGCAAGAAAAACTACAGTCTGAATTTAGTTTTGTTGAACAAATAATAACAAACAAAGAAAGCTTTGAGAGTAAAAAACAATACCTGGGTCAAATCCAATCGTTACTCAATACCAAAGAGCAGAAATTTGAGGAATTACGACGAAAGAACAAAAACCTGGAAGCGGAAATCTTTTCCAACCAATTAGCCTTAGATGAAATGAGTGAAAAAGATAAGCAGATTTTTATCCGCTTTTCTCAACTATCGACTGAAATTGCTGTGAATGAAACTAAAATCGAGGATACAAAACGATACCAACAGAATTTAGAAGATTCGATTGCAGCTTTGATCTCTGCTAAAACTGAACGAGCAACGATAAAAGAATATAAGAATTTAGTTCAAGACCGATTCGGCGGTAATTTCATTGGTTTGGTGAAAGAATTGATTACGGTCCAACCAGGTTATGAACGGGCTCTTGAATCCGTGCTGTATGGACTATATGATGCGGTCGTTGTTAACTCATTTTCAGGAATTTCACCTGACATCTTTCCCCAAAACCAACAATGGACCATTATTTCACAAATCGTAAAAACCTCCGCTCGCGACCTGCAAAAAACTACCGGCATCGGAAAATCATTTAGCAAAGTTTTAGAGTTTAAACCTGAACTACCTGATTATGTAAAATCAATTATTGATTCGTTTATCTTGGTCGACAATTATGGACAAATCCTATCCGCTCACTCGGCTCTATCGGACTATTCATTTGTTACAAAAAGCGGTGTTGTTTTAACTAATACCGGTTTATTAATCATCCCTTCAATGACAAGTAGTGATACGTCAGCAACTGGTACTGACAATAGTATAGACGAAAAGATTCAAGCTTTATTTAAAGAAAAAGAAATAATAACCTCCAGAAAACAGGAATTAGAGCAAAGCTTACTAAAATTAGTCGAAGAAAAAAAAGCAAAAGAACAAGAAAAAGAAATAATAACCTTATCGGTTAGACAAAAACAAGAAGCCGTCAACCAAAAAAGGAAATTAAACAAGGAAAATTTAGAAATTGCCAGCAATTTATTATTTGATTTAAACAAACGAATGGAAGAGGTCACCCAAATCAAAGCAGAATTAGATTATATCACAGCTGAATTTTCCCGGAGTGAATCGCGTAAAGATTCGCTATTTTCTGACCGTGGTCGACTAACTCAAATAATCGATGAGCTAAAAAATGAAGAAAACTGTTTACGAAATAATATAATTGATTTGCAAAAAAAATTACAGAGTAAAAAGACATCGTTTGATACCACTCAGATTGGTCAGCTTTCCAAGGAATACGATGATTTAGAAACAACAATAACTGCATCGAGAATCGGTTTAGATATTTTAAAAAAGAACATTTCGGAAAAGCAACTGCACAAGTTTGAGGTCTTAACCAATGTTGAAAATATTGAACGAAAAGTTGCCGCACTTTTACCCAACGGCTTAGACCTATTAAAAGTTGCGGATGCGGAGGAGCACAATATTGATGACATTAAAAGAGAATTATCTTTAGTCCAGAAACGAATCGCCGTAATTGGTCTCATCAACCCGTTAGCAAAAGACGACTATGACCGAGAAAAAACTGCGCTTGACAAGCTGACCAATCAGCGAGTCGATATCATAACCGCTCAGAACAATCTCGATTTAGCAATAAATCAGTTAACTAAAAAAGCAGAAGAGATGTTTTTAGAAACTTACAAGCAGGTTCAGGTTAGCTTCCGTCGTATCTTTGAAGAGATTTTCATAGAAGGAGAAGCCGATTTAATTTTAGCAACTCCTGGTACCCCTTTAGATTCAGAAATCAGGATTATTGCTCAGCCCAAAGGAAAAGTTCCTAAACGTTTAGACCAGCTCTCCGATGGTGAAAAAGCACTATTAGCACTATCACTGTTGTTTGCTTTTTATGATATTAAACCGGCGCCATTCTGTTTTATGGACGAGGTTGATGCACCTTTAGATGATGCTAATGTTAAACGATTCAGTCAATTTTTAAAACGTATTTCACAAACAACACAAGTTATTATCATCACCCATAATAAACTAACGGTTGAAGCAGCGTCGGTGGTTATTGGGGTGACGACCGAAGAACCTGGTATATCAAAAATTGTATCGGTCCGATTCAAAGACCTTCCCCTCACCCAATCGCAACGTGTTGAAGTGCACTAATAGTTTGAAATATAAAAATTGGAATAGGACGCTGATAAACGCAGAAAATCTGAATTTTAATCTGTGGATATCTGCGAAATCTGCGTTCAATATGGGTTTAATCACAATTAGCTGAATCCGACATGACATTTTTCACAGCCTTAGCTCAGGCTTTAAAAAAAACACGCCGAGTTTTTACTGGTGCTGCAAATGCAAAAAATTTAGAAGATTTAGAAGCAGTTCTGTTGCAGGCTGATGTTGGAATAAAAAGTACTGAGTACATCTTAGATAAAATTCGAAATTCGAACGTCGAAAACATGAAATATAAAGAGACATTAGCAAAAATATTAAAAGATATTTTTACTGATTCTAGATATCAGGTTCCTAGCACTGGGTTACAAATCATTATGATTATTGGTATTCCTGGTTCAGGAAAAACCACGACCATCGCGAAATTAGCTAATTTATGGCAAAATCAGGGTAAGAAAATTTTAATTGCTGCCTCTGATACTTATCGAGCAGCTGCGGCAATGCAATTAGGTATATGGGCTGAACGAGTGGGGGTTGAAATCGTATTTTCGGAAAAAGGTCAAGATGCCGGTGCGGTTGCTTATGATGCAATACAAAAAGGACAGTCAGGAACCTATGATATAATTCTGATTGATACGGCTGGACGGCTCCATACCAGAAAGGATTTAATGGAGGAAGCTAAAAAGATTAAACGGGTCTGTCAGAAATTTCGTGCCGATGCACCAGATGAAATATGGTTAATTTTAGATGCGACGATTGGTCAGAACGGCATTGAACAGGCAAAAACATTTCATCACGAATTACATCTGACTGGTGCGGTCGTTACTAAATTAGACGGTACGGCAAAAGGGGGTGTTATTATACCGATTGCGATGGAACTGGGGCTACCCATAAGATTTCTTGGTATTGGTGAGCATGCGCAAGACCTGCAGGAATTTGATTCGGAAATGTTTATTCAAGCGTTGCTTAGTGATTAAATATGATTCTCATCTCGGCATGTCTTTTAGGAATTCGTTGCCGTTATAATAATAAGATTTTAACTCTAAAAGCTAATGACCAGAAACTCATTCGGAACCTTATCAAGAAACAAAACATAATTCCAATCTGCCCAGAGCAGCTCGGTGGTTTATCAACACCTCGATTACCAGCTACAATTAATGATGATAAAGTACGTACTGAAACTGGCATTGACATTACGAGAAATTTTAAACTTGGTGCACATGAGGTAGTAAAAATTGCTAAACTTTTTAAAGTAAAAACCGCATATCTCAAAAGCCACAGTCCATCCTGCGGCAAAAATGGGATAACAACCCGATATCTTAAAAAAGCAAAAGTCAAAGTCCGTTTTATTTAAAAAGATTTTGGTGTGTCCGCCTGTCGAATCGACCTACCTCGGATTGATGAAGACCCAATTCTGGGAGGTCGATTGCACTCCCTTAACTGTGCCAGTTGATAGTAGCGGTTCTATATTTTATCAACTAAACCCCCTAATTATCTCCCTTATAATCTGCTTTATATCCTACCCATAACTCTGAGTTATCCCGTCCCTTACTCCCTAATATAATTCCACTTAGAATCTCAATTATATAATCGATTAGATAATCGTTTAGATACACTATTAGAAACCGAATTTAAAGCTCAACTAAAATCACAATTCAATCACCAATTTAAAGTCCCTTTCCCCTTAGTACTATACACAGTCCTGTATGGCGGGGATACCTCCCCTATCATAAGGTAAAATTGAGTATTAGATTTAATAATCAATAACTTAGGTCAAAATTTTACTTGATTTTTTGTCTACCTGCAGGTAGATTTTTTACAGTAGATAGGGGTCACCCCCCTCAATTTCCTAATCTCCTTTTTCGTGTTTCGTCCTTTCGTGTCTTCGTGGTAATTTTTCTTGTGCAAATCTTGTATAATCTCGTGGTTGTAATATTTTTCGTACCTTTCGTGCTTTCGTGGTCAAAATGATTTTCAGCCAAGCTTGCATAATAATCTTTTGATTAATATATTAACAAATGTCTTGACAAACTTGACATTTTTGTTTAAAATCTAATAGTAAGAGTAAACTATTTTGTAGCAAAGATTATTGCGTTTTATTAAATCATTTCACAAAATTTCCGTATAATAAAATATAGCGAAAAATTATATGACAAGATAAATTTTATTTAGATTATGTTAAATATGAATCATACTAAATTAGTTATACGTTCCCAATATATCATTCTATTTTTTGTTGTTGTCATCTCGGTTGTTTTTGCTGATACAACTTTTTTTAGTGAAAATTTCAACAGCGATTGGTCGACAACTAACCCGCCATATGGTTGGCGAATTGACACACTCAACAATCATGGCTGGCATCGGGATTCACTCGGAGTTTGGCCCAATAACTTTTCTGGCTATGCAAAATTATCGTACGGTAAAAACGAAAAACGCGATAATGAAACAGATTCTCTGATTTCACCAATTATTGACGGCTGGCGCTATCGTAACATTGTTCTGCGATGTTCAACGTTTTTTCGACATATACAAGGTAGTTATACTGCTAAAATTATCGGCTCAATTGACGGTGGGTTAACTTATCCTTATACAATTAGAAATTACTATGGTGACTGGTTTTTGAACCCACAATTAGAGTCAATTAATTTGGATTGGGCACAGGAAAAAGATAGTATTCGTATTGCCTTGATTTTTTC
>Ga0315288_10004097_pt1 | contig 18552 bp, 22 predicted proteins | sample YL17G11_20_MG_FD_203454 | JGI IMG/M metagenome (GOLD analysis project Ga0315288, IMG submission 203454) | Sediment microbial communities from Yellowstone Lake, YNP, Wyoming, USA - YL17G11_20 | ecosystem: Environmental > Aquatic > Freshwater > Lake > Sediment | place: USA: Wyoming | collected... | reverse complement strand
CCCATCCAGCGGTATGTAATTATAGAGCGGTAAGGTATACCATGTCAGACCCCACAACTCAACCCGAAACTCAGCCAAGCGAACCCGCTCAAACAGAACCCGCTCAAACAGAACCCGCTCAGACTACTGAAGCCGCTCAAACTACTGAGTCAGCTCAGTCTACTGAATCATCTGAAGCTGCACAGACTACTGAAGCCGCACAGACTACTGAAGCCGCACAGACTACTGAAGCTGCATCATCTGACTCTGCACCAGCTGCCGAATCAGCTGAACCCGCCCCAGTCATGGAATCATCTGAACCGGTCGCGTACTACCCGATACCGCCCCCGATCGACATGAATAACGAAGCTGCGATCAGTAACATCTTCAACAAAATCAGCGAAATCAAGCAGAGCATTCAGAACGTATCGAACGATTTGGATTTAGCGTCCCAGTTCATCAACAATATGGCTTTACCGGATTACAATTCGTCGTACCAGATGCTGATAGACTTCCAGCAGAGTACGTTGAACCAACTGTCTGCTCGGCTGTCTAATATGACATCCATCTATAACAATTTGGGTCACAGCGCCATTTTATCGGCAGACCAGCAGAGTACGGCATCCAACGACATGTACGAAATATCGGCTCTACACAGTTCTCTCGTGAATTCGTTCAACGATCTGAGTGCCAAGTGCGACAATCTGTGTGTAATGTACTCCACTAAACTGAACTCGGCGACCATACATCAGAACGAAGTGTACAACTACATCTCGTACCTGTCCAAACTCAAAACACTATACAGATCTGTGATCGACGGTGGCAGCTATTTTAACAGCCCGCTAGCTGATCAACCGGCACAACCAGTACAACCAGTACAGCCGACCGAGCCTAAGATCAGCCGATTCAATGAGAACTACTTCTGTGAAGTACTGAACTATTCGATCGATAGCGTGTCGTCGTATATAAAGATCGGCTTCAATGTGCACGGTAATACGTCTCTCGGCGAGCTGCAGAACCCTCTAGACTCGAAACTGATTGTCGACGGCGTGACGTATAACGTAATCGATCACTTTTACGATGTGGCGGATCCGGCGTCCAACTACAAGGGCGTACTGGTATACAGCGTGACTAATGTTAGTATGACTAGCGATCTATACTTTACGTACGGCTCGAACGGGTACTCCCAGGTCAAGCTGTGAAACATAATCGCGTAATTGCGTAATCGCGTAATCGCGTACGATATTTGATTTTTATCCGATGCTCATGCTTTGGATAAATGAAATAGTGTGATATCCAGAGCTTCGACAACCGGGATCGAGCAGTCCAGCGCTAAGAATAAGTACGCTCTGACGAAGTACCGCAGCTTGTATGAGCTGAATTTGGTTCTGGCTTCTTTGTTGCAGCTCTTCACAAAAGCCAGCCATTCAAACGTGTCGAAATCGTACGAAGCATCTCGCGGAACAAAAGATTCGCACGCCATCCGCGCTGTCCAATCGTTATTGTGATGGCAGATATAACAGAATTCGACACGGTCATGACCATCGATCGTCCCGCGTCTGTGACATTGTATCACGTATTCGGCATCAAAACACGATCTGACAAAGAGATCGGATAAAAATCGATCGAACTCGTCCCGCTCATCAAACATCGTGTCGTACAGTATGCACATAACTGGATCAGTAGTTGTTTGTTTTATCTCTTCACGTATCAGCACCAGTACGCTGCAGGCCGACACTATGATCTGCTGGTCGGATCTGTCTTTTTCATCGGGCATCGTGTCTAGCATAATCAGACGCGGGTTTGCATCGGCTACAGACTTGGCGTGCTTAATAAGATCCGACGCTAAAAATATTAGGCGGAACGCTTGAATCTGTAGATGGGTGGGGCTGGTGGGGCTGGTGGCCATGGTGGCCATGGTGGTGGTGAATTAAGTTGATCTGTAACCGGATAGAGGGCAAGAGATATATTTGTTTTCAATTTTTGGATAAATGAAACAGCATAATATCTACAGCCTCGACAACTGGAATAGAGCAGTCCAGCGCTAGAAAGAAATACGATCTGACGAAGTACCGCCACTTGTACGATTTGAGTTTTGATGTGGATTGTCTATTGCACTCTGTCACTAAATTTAGCCATCCGACCGTATCCAAAATATCAGACTCGGGCCGGCCTTCCCAATTGTGGTTCGGAGTAAAAGAATCGCATTTGACTCGCGATATCAAATTGTTGTGGTTGCAGCTACGGTAGTTCAAGGCACCCCAGATAGGGAAATCGACCTCTTTGCAGTGGTCGTGATAAAAGATATTCGATTGTGGATACCAAACGAATCGGCCAGACAAAAATTTATCGAAATCATAGTATTCGCAGAACATTATATCATGCATTGCATCGCACATCTGACAAGTAATCGGATTCGCGTGCATAAAAGTTTTCACCTCTTTGTCTATCAGCATCAGGACACTGCAGGCTGACACTACAGTTTGCTGATTTACTCTATCTCTTTCGTCGGGCATCACGTCTAGCACTATCAGCTGCGGTTCAGCTGTGGCTATCGCTTTGGCTAAGCTAATTAGGTCCGATGCGATCGATGTCAGGCGGAACACTTTGGTCTGGGCCGCCATGTCTGTCGTGTTGTGTACTGTAATAATCAAATAGGGGGTAGTGTTTTGTTTTTCAATTTTTGAACATATACAAAAATACGATATCGATCGATTCGACAACCGGGATTGAGCAGTCCAGCGCTAGAAAGAAATACGACCGAACAAAGTACCGCAGCTTGTATGAGCTGAGTTTGGTTCTGGCTTCTTTGTTGCACTCTGCCACTAACGTTTGCCATTCGGCCGTATCTAAAATATCAGACTCGGCGGGCCAATCGGGCCAATAGCGTTTCGGAGCAAAAGAATCGCATGTGACTCGCGATATCCGATCGGCGTGGTAGCATACGTCGTAGCTCGAGCCGCTATACCTAATGTGGTTACACTCAAATATATTCGATCGTGAAGAGCACCAAATGAATCGACAAGACAATAAAATATCGAAGGTATAGTACATCTGACGAGTAATCGGATCCACATTTTTTGGCAGGCCCTTCAACTCATCGTATATCAGCATCAGAACGCTGCATGCCGATACGACTAACGCTTGATCAGATCTGTCTTTTTCGTCGGGCATCACATTAAGCACGATCAGCCGCTGATTAGCGGTCGATACGGATATAACTAAGCTAATCAGGTCTGATGCGATCGATGTCAAGCGGAACACTTTGGTCTGGGCCGCCATGTCTGTCGTGTTGTGTACTGTAATAATCAAATAGGGGGTAGTGTTTTGTTTTTCAATTTTTGAACATATACAAAAGTACGGTATCGATCGATTCGACAACCGGGGCAGAACAGTCCAGCGCTAGAAAGAAATACGACCGAACAAAGTACCGCATCTTGTACAAATAGAGTTTGGTTCTGGCTTCTTTGTTGCACTCTGTCACTAAATTTAGCCATGTACGTGAATCGAATCGAAGCTCTGGCACCCATAACCGCGGTCTAAAAGCATTGCATTTTATTCGCGCGATCCAATCATCCCCATGGTAGCACACAGGATATGAACTCTCGTTACGCAGATGGTAGCACACACAATATGAACTCTCGTTACGCAGATGGGCCGGCGAGTTATGTATATTAAATCGCATATCGATGAATCGGAAACCCAAAAAAATACATAACTCGCCATACGCATCGGTCATTATGCTGTGCATCTGACGAGTAACGGGACCCGGATTATTTTTCATAATATTCATCATTTCTTCGTCTATCAGCGTCAGAACACTGCAGGCCAAGACTATAACTTGTTGATTCATTCTGTCTCTTTCGTCGGGCATCGCGTCTAGCACTATCAGATGCGGTTCGGCTGTGGCTATGGATTTGACCGATTCGATCAGGTCTAATGTGATCGATGTTAGGCGGAACACTTTGGTCTGGGCCGCCATGTCTGTAGTGTGTAGCGTAGTGTAGTGTTCTGTAATAACCAAATAGAGTATTTGATTTTTCAATTTTTTGATAAGCAAAACAGCGTAACATCTACAGCCTCGACAACTGGTGCCGAACATCCTAGCGCTAGAAAGAAGTACGACCGAACGAAGTACCGCAGCTTGTACGATTCTAGTTTAGCCGGGGGCCGTTCTTTGATCTGCCGCACAAAGTCTAGCCAATCGGGCGTATCGAACTTACGGTCTATTGCCTGCACGCGGCGTAGAAGAAAATCGGTACACGTGAATCGCGATATCCAATCATACCCATACCCATACCCATACCCATTCCCATTCCCATTCCAATGGTCGCAGCGAGCGGTGTGCCAAACGTGCTCCCTGCGTGCATGGCTATGCACAACAATATCGTCCAGATTGAATCGCGAACAAATAAATGTACGGTGCAGAAAATTATTAAACGACGTGTACTTTCCGATCATCGAATCGTACAACTGACGTGTGACGGGATCCGTTTTTTTCATCGGATCTCCTACAATGCCGTATATCAGCATCAGAACGCTACAGACCGATACAATTAACGCTTGATCAGATTTGTCTCTTTCGTCCGGCATCACGTCCAGCATCCGCAGTTGTGCAGACGCGATAGACACGGTTTTGGCTGACTTAGTCAGGTCCGATACTATCGATGTTAGGCGGAACATCTGGGTCGCCATGCGTTGAGGATCTGATGTGGTGTGATTCTAGCTAACCGAATGAGAGGCCTGACTGTACGGATATTCAATTTTTGGATAAGCAAAACAGCGTAACATCTACAGCCTCGACAACTGGTGCCGAACAGTCCAGCGCCACGAAAAAGTACGCTATGACGAAGTACCGCAGCTTGTACGATGCTAGTTTGGCCGGGGCCCGTTCTTTGATCAGCTTCGTAAAACTTAACCAGTCAGGCGTATCGAATTTGTGGCCTCGACTCTGTTCGCTCTGCGGCATGAAATTCGTGCACGCGATTCGAGATATCCAATCACCGTCGTGATAGCAGTAGGCGTAGAAGCCCAACCACTTTTTCACGTGGTTTCCCATAACGTCGTTCAGATTGAATCGCAGACTAATAAATTCGATTCGCAGAAAATCGTTGAACTTTGTGCACGCCTCGATCATCGAATCGTACAGCTGACGCGTGACGGGGTCTGCATTTTTTACCAGACTCTTCGAATCTTCGAATATCAGCATCAGAACGCAGCAGACCGATACGATTATCGCTTGATCCGATATGCATTTTTCGTCGCGCATCACGTCAAGCATCCACAGACGTGGATTAGCAGACGATACGGATCTGGCTGAACGGATTAGGTCAAATGCGATCGATGTTAGGCGGAACATTTGAGCTTGGGTCGCCATGCGTTGTGAGTGATGTGAATAATCAAATTAGGAGGCAAGTTATTTGTTTTTTTTTCAATTTTTTGTCAAATGAAACAGCGTAACATCTACAGCCTCGACAACCGGGGGCGAACAGTCTAGCGCCAAGAAGAAGTACGCTCTGACGAAGTACCGCACCTTGTATGAGCTGAGTCTGGTTTTAGCATGTTCGTTGCAGCGCCGTACGAGATTTTGCCACGCTAGTGTGTCGAACCCATAGTTCGATTGAAACCGTTCGCTCCGAAAAATGAAAGTGTCGCACGTAAATCGCGAAATCCAATCGCTGTGATGGAGGCAAATGCTGGCGTACCAAACGTCATCATATTTGGTCGTGTGGAGGTTCAATACATCGCTCACACTAGTGAATTGCGGTTTTATTATCCTGTCGTACAGAAAACCGTTGAACTTTCCGTACTTGTCGATCAGCGTGTTGTACAGCTCGTGCGCCATCTCCCTATCATTGTTTTTGTTTTGCATATAGGTCCGTACCTCTTCAAATATCAGCATCAGTACGCTGCATGCTGACACGATAATCCGCTGGTCTGATCGGTCTGTGTCGTCGGGCATCACGACCAGCATGATTAGCCGCGGATTCGCTTCGACGACAGTTTTGGATAATTCAATAAGATCCGACGCGATTGAAATTAGTTTGGTCTGTTGCGGGGTAAATCGTGTGACAATTGCCATGATAATGGGCTGCTGGGTGGTGTAATAATGAAAATCATTAAACATGAACATCGTAGGCAGTGCAGATGTTCAATTTTTTGTCAAATGAAACAGCGCGATATCCACAGCCTCGACAACCGGGGCCGAACAGTCCAGCGCTAGAAAGAAGTACGTCCGAAAGAAGTACCGCATCTTGTACGAGTTGAGTTTGGATGGGGCATCTGCGTTGCAGTCCTTCACAAGATTCTGCCATTCGAGAGTGTCGTATTGATACCAATCATGTTGCGGAACAAAAGAATCGCACACCATCCGCTCTACCCAATCGCCCCAGTGTTCGCAGCGGATTTTGTAGCCCAAACCTTTCTTTCCACTCACATGATTATTCTTATTCATAACACCAGCCGAATCAATTCGGGATCTAATGAACTGATCGCGCAAAAAATCACTGAACGCCATGTACGATTTTCTAAAAGTGACGTACAGCTCGTGTAAAACAGGATCGTATGAGTTTTTCAGAAGATAGGATGCCTCGTGCCGTATCAGCACCAGTACGCGAGACACAGACACGATGATCCGCTGGTCTGATCGACCGTCCTCGTCCTCGTCGGGCATCACGTCTAGCATAAGCAGCTGCGGGTTTCGCTGTGCTATGATTTTGGCGTACTCGATGAGATCCGTCGCAATTAAGATTAGGCGGGCCAGCTCGTTGTAAAGCTGGCCGAGCATTGTTGAACGAAATAGAGTAATCTGTAGCCGAATTAGGGAAGTAGTTATATCGCGTTTTCAATTTTTCCGGATATCAAAACACGATGCGTCTAGACAAAATGGCGTTCAAGACAGGAGTAGTGCATTCCAAACCTAGCATGAGGTACGTGCAGAGCCATACTTTGAACTGGTGCAGTTTGATGTAGTGCGCCGACTTCTTGTGGCAGCTCGCGACAAACGCGTGCCATTCTATCGTGTCGGAAAGAGACACCGTGCTAGACCTACAGCATATCCGATCGATCGCCGTATCGTGCTCGCATTTGATTAGCTTTTTCCTTTGGATCCCTTGGATATCGAGCAACTTGACGGGGCTCCACATTTTGTCCCATCTCAAGTGAGATATTTTAAGATGTAGGTCGAATCTTTCTGACAAAAACGCATCGACTGTCGAAAGCTCGTTTGACATTTCGTCGTACGTGCTGTCGATTTCTTTTGAGATAACTATACCAGCGTCGTAATTTTGCTCGTCAAGCATCAAATACTTTGTATTCACATCGCGGCCCAATTCTTTTGCGTCGCGGACAAACCGTTTCAAAATAAAACATGCGATGACGATGGATTCTTGTATCTGATCTGATCGGTGTGTGCTAGTAATATTGAAGAGCTCGACCAGCGGGTTACTATTTGACAGCTCCGTAATATGCCGGATCACATCGTGTACAGTGGTCAATAGGTTTTGCAGCTCCGTCTTGTAGGCCGACAATTCGGGCTCCATTTTGCGTGTCGTGTGATGTGTGATGTGTGATGTGTGATGTGTGATGTGTGATGTGTGATGTGTGATGTGTGATGTGTGATGTGTGATGTACCATAATGAAATAGTCAGTCAGTGCAGATCATGCGAATGTTCAATTTTTCCAGCATCTGCTCAATCGGCCGAGCAAAGTTTTTTCGAACCAAAAGGGTCGGCATTATTATTCGTAACTAGAGCATGTACGACGGGGATCGAACAGTTGAGCGCTAGAAAGAAGTACGCACAGTACCACACCTTCTGATCGTATGCTTCGATGAAGTGCTCTGACTCTTTGCGACAGCTTACGACTTGCTTCTTCCATTGAATTGTGCCACCTGTGTAACCGCTGAAGGGGACAAACATAGTGCAGCAGATGCGGTTGATAAAATTAGCGTGTTTGCATGGAACGACCATATCAACACCATGCAGAAAATAAGTGAGTTGTTTCATATGTTTTGTCATTGTGACCATAGCAGTTCCATCATTATCACACTCCATAGGAAATCTCCTGCTCAAAAACTTGCCAAGTGCCGACACAGCTGCAAGAATTCTGTTGTACGTATTACGATTGTCGGCATCTAGCACGTTGTTCATTTTCAAATCGATCGCTATGGCCCAAAAATGCTTCAAGACGAAGCACGCCATAACTATCTGTGTTTCTTTGGTCCATCCCCGTTTAATGTGCGTACTAAAAAGTTCGACACTTTGATCGGCAGAGAGACCTTGAATCATCTTAATCTGGTCACGTATCTCCGATTCAACGTTCGACATCTCTTTTGGCCGCTCGATAGATTGAGCACCATCTGTCTGGTTTTTCATATCTTGATCTTGGGCCGATTTTGTTTTTGTTTATTGTTAGTGTTTCAGAAGTGTTCAGACCGAACAGATATTCAATTTTTCTCAAAACATAAAATAATTCTTTTTCACAAAACAAAGGAAATGGCCCGACGCGCCAAAGCATGTACGACGGGAATCGAACAGTCTAGCGCCAGAAAAAAGTACGCAAATTTCCAGACTCGCCTGTTATACGCTTCGATGTGGCGCTTCGACTCTACGTAACTCTCTTCAGCTAATTGTTTCCACTCTCTCTGTCCAGAATCCTGGGGGTGGTTCGCGAAGCAGCATACGTAATCGATCGACAAATCGTGACAACACACGCTGTTCCTGTTTTTAGTCAGTCTGTGGCGGTTATCTGCCAAAATAAATTTGCACTTGATGTCACACACATGCAACATCACGTCTTTATGTGCGCCGCAGTCCCCTTTGTACACATTCGGATGATACACGTCCCGCCAGCCAAAACACCAAAAACTATGCTTGAACACCCAGTAGCACAAAAACGAACAGAACGTGTTGTAAGTAGTCGCGATTTTTTGATACGTGCCGAACAGGGTGATCCACATCAGATCACCCTGTTCGGCTCCCAAATCCGATCTGCAAATCTCCTCGGCTCTCGCGTAGTAGTGCCGCAAGACGTGACATGCCGCTATAATTCTCATCTGCTCATTTCTTCGTTCATCGCTGGATAGACTGTCTTTGTACGCCGCTTTGAGAAGCTGCATGTCCGGGTAGGCTGAACTGACTAGCTGGATCAGCTGGCGTATCAGTATCAAAATGTTCGATAGCTCGATCTGCATAAACTCTATCTGCATGTTTCACACTAAGAGCGCAGAGTGTGATTTCGGTCAGCAGAATGCGGGGATCAGGTTATACAGATATTCAATTTTTTCAGCATCCGTTCAGCCGATAGAGCAAATATTTTCTTCCTGATCAAAATAGCCGGCGTTATGCGTAACCAGAGCATGGATGATCGGAATCGAACAGTCTAGCGCTAAAAGGAAGTACGCACAGAACCGGATACGCTTGCTGTACGCTTTGCTTTGCTTTGCTTTGGTGCGGCTAGAAAAATATACGGGGATCATAGATACACGGACCGGCTCTATTTTCCACCAAAGCATGTACGACGGGGATCGGACAGTCTAGCGCCAAAAAGAAGTACACACAAATATGCACTCTGTCATGATATGCGCTGATTTGGCGCTCCGACTCATCCCTACAGCCTTTGACCAGCTTCTTCCAGTAGTACGTATAGCAAACTTCAGGATCGTAGTCGAATATCTTGTCAGTGCTTGGCGAAAACCCCCAACAGCATACGCGATCGGAAAGATTGAGATGAATGCACTGGTCCGGCTTACCTCCGTACGGGAGCCACCTACCGTCCGCGCTGAACTTTGGCCGCACGTGTTCGCGCATGTACGCTTCGACGGGCTTATCTTTAATAAACCGATCGTACAAAAACGCATCCAATGCAGCTAATCCCATCGCCGTACAGATGTCGCATTTATCGTACTTGTGTTCACCGAATGAGGCGTATCTATATTTAGACGTTCTACCCCCCATCTGGTGCGCTTTTTCTGCAAAATGCGCCAGGCAAAACACAATCCGACGATACGCTTTTGCGCGGCCTCCGGGTATCCGGTCTTGTATCGCACGAGAGACCACTGCCCTATTCCTATCGTGTTAAAGAGCTCCACCCTCTGATTAACCGATTCAGCTTTAATCTGCTGGATAACGGAATCCAGCAGGGCGTACATATTTATTCGCATCAGTTCGATGCCCGACATCCTGTACGGCTTTTGTTTTTCCTTATCAAAGTGTTTGCACTCAGACCATGGCACGCTTCAATTTTTCCAGATATTCGGCAAAAAATTTGAAATACCGAATGTCTGTTATGCCTATGTGTTCAAACAGATCAGCTTTACATGTTCTGCAAACCATCGAAGATCTCTGCACCACCTCTGTTCAAACAGGATAGGGCGAATGCGCATACTGTGACTGCACATACTGTGACTGCACATACTGTGACCACACTAATCCCGCAGATCGAACGAAAATCAGAACCAGAACCAGAACCTAATCTGATTCCGATCAAACAGCCCGATCGAGACACGATGCCGTTCAAATGCGATATCTGTTCGTTTTCGACAAAACACGGTAGCCGGCTGAAGATACACATTAGGACGCATACGGGGGAGAGGCCGTACAAGTGCGATATGTGTTCATACGCTGCATCGGCTAGCAGCACTCTAACCATACATCTCAGAACGCATACGGGTGAGAAGCCGTATGCGTGCGATATGTGTGGTTTGACAGCCGCAACGTCGGGAGTGATAGTTAAGCACAAAAAAACGCACACAGACGAGAGACCGTTCCCGTGTAACATGTGCAAATACGCCGCCAAAACTCGCGAGCATCTGGAAAAGCATATCCGGACACATACAGACGAGCGGCCGTACAAGTGCTGTCAATGTTCGTTCGCCGGCAAACAGAGCCACGCGCTGGACTACCATATCGCGTACAAACACAGCAGCGCAAAACCTTGGAAATGCTTGATCTGCACATGGGCGTTCCCTGTTAAGAACACTCTGTTCCGGCATATGAGATCTGTACACGCTAACCGGCCTATAATCGAAGGCGCGACGTACAGACATAATCCACAGCCTCGTAAGCTGAGCATCGGAAACGGAATCGAATCGGGCTCTAGTTCGTCTGAGTAGGCTAGCTTGCCAAATGATGCGATATGCGTGAAAAAGAGAAAAATGATAATTTTTTTATGGAATCGCCAAACTAGTTTCAGTTCAATCGAGCCCGAACAAAAAAGGCAGTCGAGTCGCCCATATCAGAGCGTCGATAATAGGGCTGCCGCAGTCGAGAATTAGCACAAAGTAGCAGATCCGGTTAAACAGCAGAGCCCGTTTAATGGCGTTCGGAACTTTGGCCTTCACATCTTTCACGACGTTACACCACCTGTCAAATTCGGCCATACGTTCCGGTTGAATAAAAACACCTGACTCTATGGTGCAGAAGAACTCGCGGATCATCCGACCGTTGTGACTGCACAGCGACTTGTGTTCAAATTTGAGTTCGGTGTCCAGTACCCATTCTTTGCATTTTTGCTGAATATGGTTGTACACGGCTGTCGAGTGCCGGTGCGTGATGTTTGTGGCGAGCACAGCCTCGTAGTTCCGCCGCACAAAAGAGCGGACATCATGCACCTTGGCATCCAGCTCCGTAATTCGCGCAGCGTACAGCTCCAAACATCCATGAACGTCGAGCATCGCCTTAACCTCGTCCACCCTTTCAGTTAAAACCAAAAGTGGTGCGTGAAACATTCCTCTGTACTCCGTGTAATGGAAGTACACTTTCACATCCGTTTCGTACGACTTCACATCCATTTCGTACGACAGCCGACCTTGTGCCAAAATCATATCGATATCGTTCGCCAGATCATCATGATCCGATTCACTTAACTCCTCTGCAAATATTTCGATGAACGACAGAACCGATTCCACCATCGACCCTATGGTGCGTAGAATCGTCTTCTCATTGGCTAGATGCTTCAGCGCATCGTACAAATAGTCCATCGCGATCAGCCGGAACAAAAAAGTTCTCTGCACTTGCTCTATTTCGTCTGTCGTGACGTACAGAGGCGGTATGTCCGCCTTCTTCAGACAGATCCCTAATTTTAAGAGCAACCCGCGCCTGGCGTCGATCCATCCAGACGGATCGGTCAAGCTAGGCGTGTCCATAGCGAACTTAAGTAATTACAGAACTAGTGGGGCCCACAGCTATTATGGTTTTCAATTTTTTCAAAAAATTGAAAATCGGAACCATTGATGTGGGCTGTAAGGAAAGCAGATCAACATCAACCGATATCACACGTACATCAAATGGATCGCACAAAACAAACAGAACAAGTAGAACAGATAGGCCAGACCGATCAAATCGGCCAGACCGATCAAATCGACCAAGCGTACTATTCGATGCTGTACGCCGATCTGATAAAAAAGCAAGAGACAAATAGACAGCACGTGTTAGCAAGGATCGCAGAGGTAGAACAACGTAATTTGAGCGTTGTGAAAAAGCAGGTCGTGGATTTTGTCCATTCGTATCTAATTACGCGAGACAGCTGGTCCGATTCTTTTTCCCAAATTATCAAGCTCAGCCCGAGAGTAATAGAATTCGTGGAAAACGTGCCGGCGTGCTTGACACCGGTCAACCAAATCAGCAAAGCATTCTACGGCTACGGGATCCATAACTTATCTAGCTCACCGGAACCGATCGTGCAGTGGGGGACAGATGTGCGGGTGTGGCTGACAGAATATCTTAATGCGATGGGCTACTCTATTTCGCCATACGACGGCGGATCCAAGGAGACCGACGTATGCACGTACCGGATCAACAAAAGGGCAAATGCCGATATTTTGAATACAAATCCGATCGAGACAGACCGCATCACAGAGCTTGCGCTGAAACTAAAAACACATGCCGAGAAAAGGCGGATAGATATGGTGGCTTTGGAGAAAGAGCGCAAAGCCAAAGAAGTCGCGGACAAACTTGCACATGATCGGTCGAACGAAGAGTGCCGAATCGAGACGCTGGAAATCATTTCAAACTACATGATGAATCATGATGCGAATCTCTATCGCATTTCGAGCTTGCAGAACGGGTTCGAAATCGGCGAATATCCGAAGGGATATGTGTCAAACTTGGTGAAATACACCGTGAAAAAATACACACACGGGGCAGGCAGCAGCTGGGAAACGGATCTGTTCAAATGGGTCGATGGGTTCTGCAAGTTGACCGGGGTGTTCAGCCCGTCACGCGAGATCGGCACCATAAATATCTACAGGCAGTAGTGCAGTAATTGTTGTGGCCGACCACTAGATGTCATACTTCTCTGATTCCGATAAAAAATATACACTATTCATTTTGCAAACAGACACACTTAATCGAAATCTGCCCACGCATATCGATCTGTTGTTCTATCTTCTCGGCGTACCGAAAATCATTGTAGTCTATAGGTCCGGCTCTATACCCTGGCCACCAATCCGGATTGTTTATCGTTTCGTAATATCCGCTGTACGTCTGGCCAAGTTTTGACGGATCGACGCCCGATATATCCATATCGTACTGCCTCGACAAGTCCTCAACTATCGTCAGGCCCTGTATCTCGTTACTCCTGTAGTCTATCCACGATCGATATAAAAGCGTGTCTTTGTCCGAATGCGAATCCGGGCTGATGTTCTGGAACACACTCCATAAATATGGCCGGCCAAACACGTTCAGAGTATTCGCAAGCTTAGTGAGCTCAGTGTCTCTATGCCATGTTTTTGGTGTATTGTCATAAACACGTTTCAAAAAGATGAAAGGCGTCATGTTGTATCGATGGATCGCCGGGTTGTTGTGCATGGTCTCTGCGAACCTCTCCAAAAGGAACGGGTTGACCGGGCTGTAAGATCGACCCAGCTTCAATATTCCGAACTTCGTGAACTGCTTGAACATCGCTGTATGTAGTATCAGATTATCGGAACCCCGTACGCTGTGCTTGTATTTTTCAATATTTTGGAAAAATTGAAAACCGGATCCATTGATTTAGTCTATCTGTATCTGTATCTATATCAGTACAGATTCAAATACACAAACAGCATGGATATTACACCAAACATCGCTGAAATTATTCAGGCGTACTACGAAAAACTGCGGGATGAGCTAGATAAGGCGAATCAAATCAAAGTGGGAGAAGCGCTAATCAAAATAGCGTCGATCATCCAGCACAATAATAATATTGTGAAAAAGCAGGTCATCGATTTTGTGCATTCCTACATCGTGAAGTGCCAAGACAGCTGGGCCGATTCTTTTTCCCGAATCATTAAGCTCGAACCGAGTGAAATAATCATCCGGGAGACCTGTAGATCTGCCGCAAAAAAATTCGACGAATATTCAAACGGCTGGTCGAACGGCTGGCCCGACGGTTGTAGGAAAAACGCGGCATTCGAAGAGTGGGAGTCGGATGTCCTGGCATGGCTGACTGAGTTCCTGAACTTTGTGGGGTACGACATTCGGAAGCACGACGAAAATCAAGGCATGTACCTTTTGACGAAAAAAAGTATCAGCGACGATATTAATAAGGCGGCTGCACAAACTACACCCGGTACGAATGAAATAGACAAAACAGAAACAGATCCGGTCAAACTACTCGCGCAGAAGCTGATCGAACACAATCGGAAAATTTACACAGAACAGCAGGCAAAGTTAGCCACCGAAATGGCGGAGCGTGAAGCGAAAGAGAGTGCGCGGTCTATTTCAAACGAAGCGCGTAAGATTGAGGTGCTGGAGTTTGTGACGGATTTCATCATGTGCGTCGACTACACAAAATTTCGCATCATGTACGGAGATTACTATTTCGACATCATTTGGGGATACGGAGAAAAAAGTAAATCCGCGAGGTACGCTACAGAAACATACGTCGGTTCCGGTGTCCAGTGGGCGGCCGACTTGGAGAAATGGATCGGGGAGCTGGCAAAACTATCCGGCTACTTCGTTGAACGATTTCCCGGGCAGATCAACATCAGCCGATAATTTAAATCAGCAGCACTTTTTCTTATTAGGCTCGACAACCTCGTCACTCGTTACATCTATCACGATCGTTGTTGTAGTTTTGTCTGTAGGTGTAGCAGCCTGAACGACAGGTGGTTTAGTCTTATTCTGTCTCATGCTGTGTATATCTTTGGCAAACTCTTCGATTGTGCGCAAAATATTAATCGAATCTTCTTTGGCCGATACCTCGACGTACGATATGCGATGCCCGTTACAGTAGTCCTTTGCCTCGGCTGTCGTGACAGACCGATCGGCATTCAGATCCGCCTTATTTCCGAGCACGTAGATCGGAACATCTGTTGAGCTGTACACTTTGTCTTTGACTTCCGATATCCATTTGTCTAGATTGTTAAACGATACGCGATCCGTTATGTCGAACACTATTATAACGCCGGCAGAGCCCCTGTAGTACGTATTTGTGACGGCGCGAAACCTCTCTTGGCCCGCCGTATCCCACATCTGCAGCTTGATCGTGTCTGGCCCTATCTTAAATACTTTGCTGCCGAATCCGACACCGATTGTCGGCTTGGATCTCGGGTCGAACTCGTTTCGTGTTAGACGCTGGAGTATAGCCGTCTTCCCGACACACGCATCGCCTATCAGTATAATCTTGTACAGCGTGTCGTATTCAGTATCCATATATATATCAGGCGGGCAAAAAATTGAATTCTGAACGCTCTACGGAATCTATTGATCATATATGGCTATCAGATTAAACAAACAACTGAACAATCAAATAACCGAACAAACACAGATGTCGTTATACACCGAACCGCTCATCCTCATTAAGACCGCCACAGATATCGGGCGGCTTATTCAAGGTCAGTACCTGGTCGATCCAGATAGAACTGAAGCCGCAATATCGCCCATCAGCATCCTCCTGTGCTCGATCCTAGCGTACGTCGGGATGGCCGGCAAAACAAAAAAACAGTTCGACCAAGCGGTTCTGCTCCGGTTTGGTGTACGGACATCCCCTTTTGTTGAAGGTTCGTCAGATACGTATAGCATGCTAACGGACGCTATGAACTACATCAAGAGTATTCTAAACCGTAATACTGGCGGGCTTGAGCTGAAGCTGAGCAATCGCGCCTATCTGCACAACGCTGTTACGCCGCTCGACAACTTTGTACAGCTGCTGAAATCTATGGGCAGTCTCGAATCGATGGATCTGAGTAATACGGATGCGGCGTGTCAGATAATCAATAACCGGATCTCAGACGACACGAATTCAAATATCAAGGATCTGCTGAAGCCAGATATGCTCGAAGATGCGGTGCTGGTTCTAGTCAACGCTCTGTACTTTGAGGCAAAGTGGCTGTACGAATTTGAACAGCGCGGCTTGAGTCAGAGTATGCTTTTCACAAAGCACGACGGGTCGCAGATCAATACGCTATGCCTATCTTACAAGCCGGGTATGGGTCACGAGCCGATGAACGTATTTGAAAATGAAATCGCGAAAGCCGTGTCGATCCCGTTCAAAGTCCAGGACTACGCGATGATGCTTGTTGTACCAAAAAATGCAGATGCTCTGAATGCTCTGGATATTACGGTATCCGATTACATCGATGCAATTACCGACTCCGCAGAAGCCCAGTACTGCGCCATCACTATACCAAAGTGGACGCAGCGCACAAATACAGAACTGAAGCACATCTTCGAACGGCTCGGCATGACAGATATGTTTCAAGAAGGCGTAGCAAACTTCGATCTGATTATGCAAGACTCACAAAAACGGCGGATCTGCGTGTCGAATATCGTGCACGAAGCTTTTGTCGAAGTCTCAAAGGACGGGGTCAAAGCGGCTGCCGCAACAGTTATGGTTATGAGAGCCGAATGCGCATCGTACCCACCTACCCCGACCTTCGAACTTAAGGCGGACCGTACGTTCGGATGGGCCATCTATCATGTGCCGACAAAAATGATCCTGTTCCAAGGCGTGTACGACGGGTCGATCGATCAGAAGATCGAAAACGAGATGGGAGAAGAGTACGCGCAGATGATGGAGTACAACCGGAAGATGCCGAGCAGGGTAGGTGATCTAACAGAGTGCGCGGGCCCGGATAATAAAGCGTCGTACGAACAAAAGTGGTACGAGGCGATGGGCGAGATCGGGATGCGGAAGTACTACTGCTCATTTTGCAGATCGAACAACTGCTCGAACAAACGATACATCCCGGAACCGATATGGATCAGCGATCTAAAGGAGTCCGACTATCTAATCAGCTGCGCCTGCAAGTCTTGTGTAATTAGCCCGGCAGACAGAGCACGAGCTGAGCAAGAAGCTCTGGCGAATCGTATCAGGGAAGGCGTACTTAGACAAAAAGCATACTTGAGCAAGTGCTTTGGTAAGATACACAAGCCCATTACGTCTTACACAGATGCGGATAATAAGAAGCGATACGTGTCGTGGTACGTCGAACGTGGCGTGTCGTATGTAAATGCATCATACTGCGAGTACTGCGTCAAGCATTGTACCGGTGATGGTATGTCACAGAAGGTCTTCGAGCCCATCACTCAAGCAGACTGCGCGTTCTTGAACAACCGTAGCGGTACGATGATGTGCGACTGCCCGAACTGCGAGTAGGGTTATGGAGTTAGAGCCGTATGTTTTTTATTTTGATGGTTTTGCTTTATTGTTTTGTGATTTGTGCGGCGGATCGATATGTTGATTTCACATAAAACGACGCTGCAAAATATATAAACACTACTCAAATATTGTCGATTATCCATGACGTCAAGAAACGTATCAGAGGCTCTGAAAAAACGCATAGCCGGAAAACAGCGATTCAAATGCGCGAACGAACCGGATGTACAGCTATTCGGTCTAGAGGGCTATGAATGCAAGTTGTGGGAAGTCAAAGGCAAACACGGAGGCTGTTTTGATGAAGGCGGTTACGAAATAGATCACGTAATTGAGCATTGTCTGACGGGTGATGACAGCGAGGATAACCTACAGGCTCTGTGTAGGTTGTGCCACGCTGTGAAGACGAAGAAATTCATGATGGACAGATACAAGATCACCGCATGCGCGGCGGCTGAAGTAGCAGAAGTAGCAGAAATAGCAGAAGTATCTATAGACCCGGATCAACATATCGACACGGCTTACACAGATCACAAATGCGGTAATTGTGGAAAAATCTTCAAAACGCAGCAGACTCTCGATACTCACATATTGAAGAGAATGTGTATTGACAGAAAATACACATGCAAATATTGTAAGAAAGAGTTCACGTCACCAAACAGTATGTTTCGGCACCGGAAAAACGTTTGTTCAATCAAGAAAATGACCGTAAAGGGATACAAGATTGTCATCGAGAAGGAATCCGAAACTAAAACAAGTTCTGGCATCAACGATGGTGTCTTGACAAAAGAATCGTTGTTGTTAAAAGAAAAAGAACTGGAACTGAGAGAGCGCGAATTTAAATTGAAGAAAATGGAACTGGAACTCGAAATGAAAAAGACAAACACACCAAACACACCAAACACACCAAACACACCAAACACACCAAACACACCAAACACACCAAACACACCAAACACACCAAACACACCAAACACACCAAACACACCAAACACA
>Ga0315288_10004096_pt1 | contig 18553 bp, 25 predicted proteins | sample YL17G11_20_MG_FD_203454 | JGI IMG/M metagenome (GOLD analysis project Ga0315288, IMG submission 203454) | Sediment microbial communities from Yellowstone Lake, YNP, Wyoming, USA - YL17G11_20 | ecosystem: Environmental > Aquatic > Freshwater > Lake > Sediment | place: USA: Wyoming | collected... | reverse complement strand
TTACACCGGATTGCTCATACAGTAAGGCTAATTTGGCACGATGGTTGGCCAACTCAACAGATGCTAATGTGTTATATTTAGCCAACTGATCAGTAGACATACTTGCATAATCAGGTGATTTAAGATCTGTTAATTTCTTTAACTCCCCATTTATATCTACAAAGGTTTTATTAAAATCAGCATTAGCCTTGGCTGCTTCAACAACTTTATTCTTATATCCTACTGTCCAATCGTATAGTTTTTTAATTACATATACTGCTAGAAGTAATGGTCCTGTAAGGGTGCGTCCCAAAAATGCTAGTTTTTCAACAAAACCTGCCATGGACTTGTTACCAACATTAAATAATTTTGCTAATGCATTACTGAAATTAAGAACAGGTGTTAATTCAAAAAACTTTAAAACAGCCTTGCCAAAAATAAAAATTCCTGTTACGATCGGTTTGAGTATTTTTCCTATTCCTCGTAATCCCCATGCAAAGGTACTGAGAACTAGGGCAGCTGGTCCTGCTGCAGTTACAAATCCAGTAAAGGTTGTAATTACCCTTTGCATCCCTTTATCAAGCTCACCATACCATGTGGCAAGATCATGTATTCGGGCAGCCCACTTTTCCAACCACGGTACAATAAGATCCTTAATGGTATTACCAAATATGATCATAGCATCGTTTAACGACGCCTGTGCTCGCTTGAGACGTTGATGGGTGGTATTATATATTGCTTCGTACGCACGTGCAAGAGATCCAGCAGAATTGGTTACCTGATCCATTACAAACTTATTGTACTCAAGGTTTTTACCCGTCAACATCAATTCCGCCAACATACCTCGAATATTGGGAATGACCTTGCCCATCATCTCATCTCCCCACTTGGCACTCATATCCCGTATGGAAATCAATGCCGACAACAGTCCCTTTTCCTTTATCTGCTTACGAAGCTCTGCCGTGGACGATCCCATCTGTCGTAAGGCTTCCTCACTCTGGGTAGCGGGGTGCATCAATTTCATAAGGATATTACGCAAGTAAGTAGTGGCATTGGCAGCACTAGCCCCCGAAAGGGTCATGGCTGCCGTTGCTCCTGCTACCTGATCAAACGATATTCCTAACTGAGCAGCAAAAGGTATCACCGATCCCAGTGATTTAGCCATAGCGTTGGCTTCCCCCTTACCTTCACGCACGGCAGCAGTAAGTATATCCAAAGTCTTACCAGCCGTTATATTATTCTGCCCATAAGCATTCATTACCGAAGTGGTAAGATCTGCTACAGTTTTAGTGTCACCTAATCCTGCAGCAGCACCTTTAGCCGATTGTTTTACAATATCTAATGCCTTACTGGTTTTGAATCCTGCCGAAGCAACAAAATATAATGCCTCAGCTAGAGCTTGTGGATTCTCTCCAATATCCATTGCCATTTCCCGAATGGACTTACTCCAATCTTTAACAGTACTTTTTCCTACCCCTGCCAATCCCACAATCTTGGCCATACTATATTCAAAATCAGCTGACGCCTTTAGCATCGTCTTACCAGCCATCACTATGGGAACGGTAACCACCGTGGTGGCCAACCAACCAAAGCTACGTAACGATTGGGCAGTGGTCTTTAAAGAACGCTCCACCTTATCAAAACTTGATACCGATGTCTTACTCATAGCACTCATTGCACCACCAGCCTTCGATGCATCCACCACAAGTTTCTTCAAGGTGGTATCTATGCTGAGTAAAGTTGCCTCCATAGTTTGAAGTGACTTATTGGCAGCCATAGTCTCCTGTACCACGATCTTGTGAAACGTCGACATACGTTTGGTTGCTGCATCCAACGCTGTTGCATCAAGTCCAAGTACCGCTATCATTTGACCTATTACGGGCATAGCTATTGTTTTTTAACTGGTGGTTTTCGGGGCTGAATACCCATCTTCTTATTCTGTGACTGTACTATATCCTTGAATACCTTTTTCATTTCTTCTACTGTTTGCCTTTTAACTTCTGCTGGTGCAGTAGCATCCCAATTAGGTATGAAATCCTCCATTGATACGTGTTGTGCTCCTTTCTTGCCATGAACATCGATTGTCAAATTAGTCATTGTCATTGCTAAGAACGCCATTCTAAAGTCGTCTCGCCAAGTGCCTATGGGATCCAGACGATTATATGCCTCCCACTCACTCAGCTGAGATGAAGTAAGCTCATCCAGCAATAAGTCCGGATGAGCGTATCCTAATTCCCTACAGAGTCGGAAGAGGAACTGCCGTCCGGGACGGCTTCGGAGTTTTTTGTCAACTCCTCCTTATCAGCCTCTGAAATTTTATTTATGTCCTGTGCTTCCTTAACTATCTTATCCAATGTTACAGCACTCATGTTTTTACTCAGAGTGGGAATATCACTGGGTTGTAAAAGGATATCTCCCTCGGCAGTACATACAGTAGCTGCTACGAGTTTAGCACGAAAGTCCTCGAGATTCTGCTCATAACTCTCGACCTGTCCCTTGTTATTCTTAACCTGCTTGATAAGCGACTGCTCAAAATGATCACGTTCCCGTCCTGACATCTGACGGACATATACACAATTACCATTTCCTAAATCCACTTCGCGGATCTGTACTTTTTCTTTTTCTAATAATGCTTTACGATCTAAAGTTACCATGATTAACTCCTCCTAATTATTTGTTATTTAAAAATAAATCCTTGATTAGGATTGAAAAATTAATTATACATCTTTTATGATGCCGAACCAGTGCCTGAATTCATAACCACCATACCACTGATCTTGATTGTTACATCAGCAGTAATTTTGTCATCTGTAGGAATAGAAAGAGGCACCTCTGTGACCAATCCTTCAAATTCCAAGCTAGTGACATCTACATCAGGAAGAATAATTTCATAAGCTCTGGCTATCGAACTTTCAAAATCTTCCAGCATTCGGTCATAACTTTCCCGAGTGAAGTTCATTGAAAGTGATACTGTACCTGCATCACGAAAGCCCGTGATAAATTCACGATAGCCTCCGGTTGAATCCAATGACGTAACGTCAATGAAATCCCTAGTCATAGTTGGTCCGGTGATGGAATTTATTTCGGCTAGATAATCCCAGGAAGACCCGTTCCATCTGCCAAATTTAGTTCCTACACCAGCAACTGCTCTACTTGCCATAATTTACCTCCTTTTTAATTTTAATTAAACTATTACGTTAATAACTTACCTTCGTTGTAAATTAAAATTTACAACAAATTTAGCTAGTTCGTTATCGTCCCATGTCAACAGAGCTGGTCCATTGGCACAATAAATAACGGTATATAAAGTATCGTTCCACGTTTCATTTGCCCGACCGTGTAGTGATAACATTATATCATGTATTAAAGTCTCAGCTGTACGATAATCCTGATTACGTACTAATATCTGCACCGAAGGATATTCATATCCCATTCCCTGCCCCTCCATAGTCAATTGTGGTGGCATACCATAAGTATCCCGAATGGTGACACAATTCTGAGGACGAGCTGGTTCCTTGCCCACAAACAAATCCACTCCTATTTCTAAGCCCAAGGCACTATCAGAGACAAGCATATCTGCTATATCAACACTTGATGCATTCATCGTATTCTTGATTTCGTTGCTATAATATCTACAATTTCTTTACGATTACCATACACCGCTGCCTGAAACCATTTTGGTCCGGCACCCTCTCGATTCCACGTAACATCTGGATGGCGTTCCATCATCTCATGTACTGCTGCTGCATATATCATGCTATATCCCATAACCACAAAAGGATTGCGTCTACTACTTGATAATACTAATCCCTGTGCTTCAGAAATAGCTTTAGCATGATTCGATGCCATTTCAGCAATACGTGTTTCAATCTTCCCACTCAATCCAGGTCCTCTACTAAACTGCCCGGAATATCCCAAAGGATCAGCTTCCACACCCGAGGGGGAAACCACAAACCAACTAGCACGTAAATTACCAATATCCACGGGAGTCAATGGTGGTTTAATCTCCGTAGATCGACGAACCAATGCTGCTGCTAATACTAACCCACGCTCACTACGATGCTTTAATGCTGTAATTTCTTTATTCAAATTACGCATTACTATATCAAATCCTTTGACATACGTGCCGGGATGCACACCCATTCCCCCTCTATTTGAAAAATTAAATTGCTTGGCCATTGTTATTGACTTAAACGTTGTGTTAAATAGGCAACACGCAAAAAATCCGTTCTTGATCCTAAAGCAGGTATCTTTTCAAATCGCTTGATCATATGTGCCCGTTCTATAGTTTTAGGATCGTCGATTTCACCTTGTGATAACTCATCAAGTTTTCCTAAATATAATAATCCCTCCTCGTCCAAATCCTGAATGACATATATTGTGCCCCGATCGAGTTCCTGAAAACCCAAAACCTGTGATCCTGTAACAGATCCCAAAATCTGTGTCTTATCCTCCCAACGACATGGTATTTCCACTGCATCGTCATAGGTCTTACCCCCATAACCATCTTCCTGTGGATTACCCCAATACACTGCTATCTGTGTACATTTAGAATTCACCATGCTCATTATACTCATCTGTAAAACTTTTAATTGCATAAATACTTGCTTTCATCTTCCCTGCCTTTGCAATCAAACCCGTTGTATCCAATATCATAACCATCTGTCCATACGTAGTCGATGCTAATCCGCCAGCATACGTATCGGCATAACTTATTGAGGCATCACCAATCTTTTCTTGGGATGCTGGTCGATCATGTATAGTAGCAATTATATGTGCTGTAAACCATTTTTCAATCTCTGATAATGTGATCGCCGATAAAGATGTGTTTCCTGCGAATACTCTCAGAATAAATAAATGAGTCGACTTGATATAAGGATCAATCTGATCGTCCGTCAAAAGATTTGTCTTCATAATCGATTGCACCTCATCCGGAGTTACGTAATATGCCATTTGCCTTTCCTCCTACTTTTAATTAACATTGGATCAATTGTTTCTACTATTTTACTATCCCATTGTAAACCCAACCAATCAAGGGTTTCATATATTTGCTGATAATCCCCCACGACCATACGTTCTGGCCAAACAATACGACAATTTACACCTGCCTCAATCATAGTGACAAAACGTCGCTCGTATTGATGAACCCACCATTTCCAACCATCTTCCTCCGTAGTAACCCCTACCAATTTCTGATTTGACATATCCTTAAACATGGTCATGTATCCTGTCTTTACACAAGACTCAATAATATCTCCTGTACGACGACGAACAATTATCCAACGTGCATTAGGATAGGCGTAATTCCATACTGGCCACATCTGTCCCAACTTTGAACTCTTGCACAACCATGGACCATCCTTATATCCCTCAACTTTCAATGTCTTTTGTATCTTTTCCTGCCAATCCATCGGGATATTCAGATTTTTAAGATCGGGAAACAAACCATTCTTACGTGTACACAGAAACTGATCCATTGCCAAAGTCATTGCATAGTTTTCATACATTGTCGAACTAGTTCCTATAAATACTCCACAAATATCAAATATTTTAGCAATCAATGTACTACCCGATCGCTCAACTCCGGTTACAAATATTGGTTGATTCATTCGTAATATTTATAGTCTTCTCCTATTAATTCTTTCAACTTTGTAAAATCAGGATCAGGAATCAAACGTGATGTTTTTCTATGTCCCATACCTATTCCCCATCGCCCAGGAAGTCCTTTGATGCCAATAGCCAAATTGCCATCAACAAATAAATTTACCTTACTCCTTGAAATTTTAAACATATCCTTGAATAAATACATATCCACAAAAATATGTCTATTACGACACACATTTGATAATACCGGAATTACTTCTGGAGTAAGTGCAGTTTGAAATAAACTTGCCCATCGAACATTATGATTTGGTATGTACCCCCGTAAGGTAACATTGTAGTAAATTGTTTTTATTTCTCCAACAAGAAAATATCCCTTCAAGCGTTCAACCATTGTACTCAAATATCGAGGAGTATAATAATCATCGTCTTCAATCATAAATATTGCCTCAACATCATATTGCTTAACAACCTCTAAACCTGCCAATAAATTACTCGTCTGTGTATTATGTCCTACTGACCACTTCTGTTCAGGAAATACCTTTATAATAGTCCAATCGTCACGGAAATCGTCAGGGATGGTATTGGCTGTTATAGGCAAAGCATCATCTACAATTATCCAAAGCACCTCTCCCGTATAATCTTGATTATACATAAATTTTGCACACAGATTAATCTGCCGTGGACGGGCTCCTGTTGGTGTAATTAAGGCAATCATTTTATCATCCTATAATAAGGTGTCTCACGAATATCTAAAAGTTCTTCTTTAGTCCAAATCCAATTATGTGCCTGATTAATGACATAATGTTGGCCATGTCCTTCGGGCTCTCCCAACTTCCATGCCTTACGCCTACGAGCATATGTTTCTTTACGCTCGGCTTTGGGCTTACACTGCCCATAATTAATTAACATTCCATCGCTGGCATATATCTTTTTATTATGAATGCGTATCGTATCGGCAATTAAGCGAAATCCTTTTGCATCATATTTAGCAATCATTTCTCGTTTGCGTTTTTTTATATCTATATAAAAATAGTTATCCTGAAATGGTAGTGCAAAATTTTCTCCTGTATTGTATGCTTCTAAATGTGTGGTTTGTATTGTATTATAATTAAAATATGCTGCCCGTTCAATCTCTGCTCGTATTGTACCTTCAAAATAGAAATATGTGTCTATTCCAGTATATACCACCCAATCAGGACACACTTTAGTTAATTCATGTAATAAAGTATGCTGTAATTTTGCTAAATGAAATGACTCATTAGTATCTACTCGTAGAGTACGTATCTTATTTTCAACCAACCACTCATACGTTCCATCGTTGGAATAGTTATCTAAAATCAATAATTCACATCCCTGACTTTGGTAGTAATCTACCATATGTGAAATGTATTTACGCTCATTATAAGCAAAGGCAGCAACAACTATTTTCATAATATACTATCAATTGGTCTAAACGTAACACAAAGATCGTATTGTATTTTAGTAGAATCCACATTAAAATTTGTTATATCTCCCACCAAGGGGTCTTTATATATAACATTGACTTTACGAGCATATTTATTCATAAGCAATATAGCCAATGAATTTATATCCATTTGATATAGCGATGCACAATTATACACTTTGCCTGTAGCCAATGAATTCTGCCATGATTGTATATTAGCATCAACAATATCATCTACATAAGTAAATACTCGCTTTTGAGTGCCATCGCCATGGATTATTATATCCTCTCCCTTTTGTATCTTGTCGGCAAAGATTGCTACTACACCGCCTGTCTCCTGACGACTCTCCTGACGATCCCCATACACATGGAAGTATCTTAAAATGGTTGTATTCAACCCATATATTGTATGGAAAAGATTAACATATGACTCCCCTGCCAATTTACTTATGCCATAATAACTACACGGACGACGAGCTGTGTTTTCGCTTATAGTTCCCGATACCTCCCCATACACCGATCCGGTACTGGCATGCACAAATTTACCAACGTTGTGCTTAACTGCTGCCTGTAATAAGCGTAACGTACCTATGCCATTCACTTCCAAATCTCTTGACGGATCACGCATGCATACATTCTTCTTAGATGCTGCATTATGAAATATAACATCCACCCCCTTCAATATTTCACTATACAACATTATATCACAAACATCCTTCTGAAAAAATTGTACTCCCTCAGGAATATTAATAACATATCCAGCACTCAGATCGTCTACACCAATAACCACATGTCCTAAAGTGATTAGCTTTGTAGCGATATGACTGCCAATAAATCCACCTACTCCTGTTACAACTGCTTTCATTACTTTAATTTAAAATATCTCAATTTAATACCCTTTACATATTCCTTTGCCATTTCATAATGTGTAAAAGGAGATATATACCAATATCCATTTTCATTTGTAATGTCTTTTAATTGTTGTATTCTTTGTTCAAGGAGCGTGCCACTAATTGGTGGAATACCTGTAAAATCATAATGTGAAAAGTCAAAAACAAAAGACCAATGAAATAGTAGAACATCAAATTTATGTTCAAACTCAGGAATATGTACACCATCATATACAACACGTGAAACATTTAATTTAGCATGTATGTCACGATAGACCGGATCAATATCTATATCTAATCCTGTAATATCCAAATTATACTCTTTACCTGCTTTAAGTGCAAATCCAGGACCACATCCAAAATCAAGTATTCTTATTTTCTTGCCACTATTAAATCGATGTAGAAAATGCTTCCATCGAGGATATAATAGATGATACTGCCATATATATTTAGCAGAACCACTTTTATTAGCGATATATAAATCTCTATATTTTTCTTTTAAGTCATCCATTCTTACGATAGAGTAATATTTTTTCACGCGTCGTAATATCAATATTTCTTATTGATTTAAACCGATGCATGAGCATATTTGCTGAATGCATCGTAAAAGCCCAAGGATGGTTATATATAGCAAGTGACTTTGTTGCACACCATTTTCTATATTTTAGATCTGTACATTTATGAAAAGTACCCCAAATCAATACCAATCCGTGTTTCTTTAATACTCTAAAAGTCTCATCAATTGCTTTTTGTGGGTCAATCATATGTTCTAATGATGTAGCAAAAATGACACTGTCAAACATTGTATCTTCAAAAGGCATATCCTCAGCTATTCCCTTTACAAATCTAAATTGGCGACCATCTGTCTCAAATGGATCTATTCCTACAAATATCACATCGGGAGCTAATCGCATATACTCAGGCAAAGGCAATATCCCACATCCGACATCTAAACATATGCCATTAGGAATATACCGATTAAGCAATTTACCTGCTACTTGTGCTCCTTTCCTTCCCTTACCAGAAAAGACACTTGCTCCCTTGTCAGTATAATCGCGCAATTGCCGATCCTGTGTTATTTCCCAATCCGTTTTCATAAACAATTATATAAATGATTCCACTGACCAGCAACAGCAGCATAGCCATGATGTGAATCACACCAGTATTTTGTCTCTGCACTCAACGACATATCCTTTAAAGCAACAATAACTCTTTCAGCAGTATGTTCCGGATCTGACTGATCCTCATTTATAATAGGACAATTATTTAACTGTCCCTTGGCTTGGGCTATGGCTAATGGTGAAAGCCAACATACCACAGGTATCCCCCACTGCATAGCCTCAATAGCAGCATTACCATAAAAACCCACCACAAACTGATCAAAATAAATAGTAGCCCGTCGCTTTGCTTTTACCGATTCCTTAAACGTTATTCCCGATATCACATGCGTTTCACACTTGATACGGGTACGTAATATAGCAAATACCTTTTCAACGAATGCTGTGCCCTTGCGAATAGCATTCGATGGGATATGCATAAATACCGGAAAGTTACTACGTGTCCATATATTAGGTTCGTTATCACTATCGATAGGATGCGGTGTCCATATATTAGAATATTCAGGATACAATAAATCCGTCTCAAACGATGTCTTAAGTTTTGCCCTGCCATAATCGGTAGTGCAGAATTTTCCTATTCCCCCATGTTCCTTTTTACGAAAGAAACTGCCACTTGTAGTCAACACTATTGGTTTTTCAGGAATACGCAATCCCAAATATCCAGTATTGGGAGGCCAATCACCCTTAAAATGTAATATATCCGCTGAATCTACTATGCGTTGTACTTTACTGCGATTACCATTAGTAACAATATTATTAGTGGGATGTTGCAACTTATTATTTGCCGCTCCCGAAAATAAATAAACCTCATGTGCAGTATGTCGTTTCAGAGCATTATATAATTTAAAGCCTGAAGAAGCATAGTCGATTTGTGATAGTATTACAATCCGCATAACATTATCATATAGTCTTAATAAAATCTAACGCCTCCTGTTTATGCATTGCCTTTTTACTGACAATCTTACCCTTTGCATTCACTACATCATACCATACAGTTTTTCTACGTTGTTGAATAGCATATTTTGCTCTGGGTATAATTGGTTTGATAACAACCGATTTTATATCTGTACGTTTGCGTGCAACATATTCCTTGACCGTATCTCTAAAAACAAAAGGTATAGTCTCTAAATAAGCAAAGAAAGTTTCTCCCGACTTGATAGTACGTCCATCTTTTAAATGGAGTTGGCCACCACCAATCTTTTTCAATTTCTTTAATTCCATGATTCTTTAATTTAACAAATCACTGATATTACATTTTGGAAACACCGTAATAGCACTATCAGGACTGGCATTGATTATCTCAATCCTTCGCACTTTAGCATCTCGTGCTATATCGGGAAATCCTCGCAAATGTGTATCAAATGGTAAATGTTTCTTCGAATTTTTTGCACGTCCTACTCCGGGACTGGGATTGCTCTTATAAAGAGTGTGCCAATGTCGGTCTCCTTGAACATTAGTTGTCATATCAAAACCCAATAGTATAATTCGTTTAGCACCAGCATTAGCAGCCACACTTATTGCTGATGCTCCACTGTTAGCATTCCAACTGACAGTCTTAGGATTAGAGCTTATACCCCGAGGACGTGTCGTATCTCGTGGGAGATACTTGACCCACGGATATTTTTCGATCCCCGAATGACAGGACACTTTAAGTCCTGGCCATAGGGCTAAACGTTCCTTATGTCTTAAAAAGAACTTATTGTCTCCAAAGAACACCATATCAATCCATTCACCAATAAGATATGCCACGTTAATTCCTATTACATGCTTACTATGCAAAGCCTCCATATAGGGAGAGTATATTGTGGGAGAAGTAATACCCTGCATTACATCGTGTACGATGTTATCGGGTATATTAAATTGTTTAGTTACGGATGGTCCTCCACCAAGTATCCAAACATCCCCTCCCTCCCATATACGAGGCACCTGCCATTTCATGATTTTAATTCATTAAGCATATTCTCAGCCTCTTCTTGAGTAAGATTTTGTTCATTGATTTTCTTACCTCTGTTATCAACCACATCGTAATACTCCCCAAAATTACGTGCCCGGATACGATACGTGGTTGGTGCAACTACTGGATCAGAAATAATCGGATGTGTCTCTTCCTTGACAATATCTTCCTGAGCAGTTATGGATAGAATTTCTGGTGCACGACTAAAAGACTTTGTAACTGTTACCGCAGGACTAACTGGTGTAGTCCCAGCGACAGGAACCACAATATCCAGCAAATCTTTAGGTAAGTCTTTTTTAGCAGCTTCAAATCTCTGTCCTGGCTTCAGAAGGCGATGTCGCCCCCAACGATAGGCAGTATTACTGGTCACTACCCAAAGTATGGGTGTATCCTCGGTTATTCGTTTCGCAATCATAATCATACCTCCAAATTTTTAATCATTTCAATAGCATCGTCTTTCTTAAGAGCCTTTGTATTGACTACTTTATCATTCTTATCTACAATGTCATACCAATTACTGGTACCTCGTTTTCGTATGGTATATTCTACTTTAACAGCCACAATATCAAGATCTGCAGCAGTTGTGTTTTGACCAACAGGCTTAATAATATCACGAAATGATATAGAAATGCTTTTTGCAGGAGCAGTAAATGTTGCTCCTGGTTTGATAGACATTCCATTTTTTAAATAAAAAATTTTACGTCCTGTGTTCTTCCACTGCATCTGATCGGTATTTAATCTTGTACGTTCCATAATTTTGATTTAAAAATAGGACTTGATTAGTCACTGTTTAATTATGCAATATGACATATTCCACTACGACCATCTGCATCGGAACGGATCTGAGGAACCTGTATGGTAAGCACCTTGAATTTGGTGACAAACTTACCTTCAGTATCCCACTCAACGTTTTGCAAACCCATACCCCGTATCAGACGTACAACGTCAGGAGTCATTTGGATGAACAGGACGTTGTCAGCAGTAAGGGTATCGCTAACCTTGATTGCTTTAATCCTATCGATTGCCATAATCCTCTGACGTATAGTAGTATTCGGTGCAGTATCTGGTGTGGCTCCGGTATAATCCTCGTCGAGCTTAGTTTCGTAAGCAGCGGGAATGTATATGGTCCAAGGTCCATAGTGACGATCATCAATACTTTTCTGTTTCCAGGATATGACTTCGTCAACTATATCCTTACCCGATACAGCTGAATCAGTCCAAGCATTAACCAGACTGATCTGATTTCTGTCAGGATGATTTACATAACTGAATATGGTATTATTGCCATGGGAATCCTTCTCACCAAAACTATAAGTAAGATTAGTGAAGAGCATATTCTCCAGTCTTTCCATAACTGCACGTGCGGCTCTTTCAGCCAAAGTAGTATCCAATGGATTGCCCATATTACGGGAAGTGGCCAATGCTCTCATGTTGATTTCATAATCAACATGGATGATAGGTATCGGAATATAGTTATGCTTCCAATCTACCCTACCACCCTGAGCACGAGTTACACCGTCCATGGTCATCTCGGCTTCCAGATTACCTACAACGTCATGCCATTCAAGAACCGTAGTTCCCATAGCATTACCCAAATTGTAAACTAATCCCTGTGACACGAGATCGTCAATACCACCAAGACGATAGTCTTTGGCACGTACTACGGCATCGTCCAATGTTTTCCACTCATCCCTGCGGAGAGTAGCATTGGTACCGATTGCGGGAATTACCTGATAATTAGTGGGCTCATCTATATCCCCACCTTTATAGATGGAATAATAAGTCTGTCCGTCCTGTCCAATGAATGGACGCATCTTATTAGGATCCATCTTACCTTCATTTATGAACTTATTTGCCAGATCACCCTGAGCCTGTCCATTAATGCCAATTAAATCAACGTTTGTCATTATGTTTCCTCCTTTCTTAATTATAAAACTCTAACCCTGATTCTCTTGGCGTATCCCAAAGGAGACACGGATGTTTCTTCACCGCTTGAACCCGAAAGATCAAAAGCGTCCAAAGCAACACCTACTGCATGACCAGAAGTAAACTTCTGTAAGTAACCTGTGCCATTGGATTCAAGAAAATCACCAACTACTACATCGGCACCATCTTCAAGAATACCAAGAAAAATATCACCACGGTAAGGTATCCAGCATTGAACCGGATCACCCGATGCATATGTGTCATCTATACTCTTACCTTGTAACTCATCCTCAAGTGCCACCATCGGCAGAAATGCTGCCGGAGCGTCATCATCGTGAGCTTCAACAACACCATCGTCCTTAAGCAATACAATCATGCCTGGAAGTATGGTGCCTCCTGCGATATACTCTTCTATTACATCAGAGTATTTTTTCAGCTTAATAGTGTAAGCCATTTGTCGTCCTCCTTTTTATTTAGTTTTAAATACTATGCCTGTAGGAGCCATAGGTGGTTCCTTGCATTCACCTGTGTTCACATTAAGTCCAATACCCCCGTTAAGCGAATAGTCGTGAACAGCTTCTTTTACTTTCTTAACGGAGTTGAATACTCTCTCGAGCATTGACTCGTCCATGTTAACCAGCACATCATCAGGCCAATTTTCTTTTCCAGCATTGTCCTGAATCCCCTTTACCATGTTATCACGTTTCTCTTTCAACAGTTTCTCGCCATAGGCTAACGCTGCTTTCTGAGTATCGGTGAGTACATTGACTTCAATGGTCTTTTCCTTTTCAACGATTACTTCTTTTTCAACCACCACGGGTTGTGCAATCTTGTCAAGGACTGACTCACTCAAAGTTTCTAACATCTCCCTGTCAGTGTCTGTATATTTGCCCTGACTGTTTGCAATCAGATCATCTACCTTCTTCTTGACACAGGGAGTACATTCGACTTTTTCAGCCATTTCGTTGTCCTCCAATTTTACGTTATTACTAAAAATAGTGCGAACGGTCATAGGCTCAATTGCCTGATCGTCGCTATTAACACGGATGCCACAACCATCAGCCACTGAACAGGCACCTACTCCGTCGGGCAGTAGAGCAAGATGATCTGGTCTGTGATTTCGGGCAATAGCATCATAATGTTCACCATTCCATTCTCCCGGTGTGTACTCTTCCTCATTAAAAACACCTAAACTGACTTCAAGTGTTTTGCCTTCTTGTAATTGACGTAGCACATTAGCGGATATTTGCTTTATACGTTCCTCATCAATCCATACTTCGGCAGCCAATTTAGCATTGTCTTTAACATGAGCATTGTACACCCGACCTATTATTTGTTCATCAACAATATCAGGAGAATTAGCTGATACATTGACCCCATCCTTTACAGGATGATTTATTACTACAGGTATGCCATTCCATGCTTCAGGGAACTTCCCCAAATCATTAATCAAATGTAAGAGTGCACCATGACTACCACGATGTACTCCTTCTACCATCATTATCACAGGAACAACTACATGATTGCGTCCCTGATGTTTTTTAATCTGCATTGTGTAGTTACAATCCAACATCCCTGTATGAATTGTAAAGTACTGTTCATTACCCGTTACACCATTTGCTATACGTATAGCCTGTGGAGCACAGGTAGCATCCGTGCCACCTTTCTTTATACAAGCAGCCAGTGCAGAATTAGCTGTGGCCACCCAACGTTTTTTACCCTCGTCGGATAATCCTTTCTTATGTTTTTCAACATCGTCAGTAGTCCAAGGCATAATTTATTCCTCCTTATTCCATTTTTCGTAATACTTCTCTAACTCCTTAATATATGGCAATGCAATGCACCTACACATTGGGTGTAACGGTATCATTGGTTCTATCTCATCTAAAGTAAATAATTTACCATCTAAACTAGCACAACGATCGCATACACGATCATCTCCTGCAGTCTTCCATTCTCCCTGCACCTGTATATTTAATACTTTCCAATTACGATATTCCTGAATGGTTGCTAAATGAAAGGCTCTGATCAACTCAGTACGTGCCAACATTTCAGCCCGTACCTCAGCAGGTATAAAACGTCCTAACCGATCGGTTATGCCCAAAGTGCCTAAATTTGTACCATCTATTGCTGCCACTATTTTACGAGCTAATAATAATGCACCATCACCATCAATCATACCCTGCGCCAAGATACGGCTTATTATCGACTCCATTGCATTGGTAATGCCTTTTAAATCACTATATACTCTTGAATACAGCAATCCAACACGATCCATATGAAATGGTGTGCTCATAACAACATCAATTCCACCTGAAGCCTCAATAGATGGTATATTCATTCCCGCAGCAATCATTTCTGCTCGAGCACGAATCACTCCTCGCTTATAAGAATCCTGAACGTACATATTAGTCCACACTGTCTCCACTCCACTACCTATTTGTTGGAACTGTTGTATGGTTAAAAGTCCAAGATCTACCTGTTGTTGTAACCACTGCATAAATTCTTCTACCTTTACTGCACTACGAGCAAAGGCAAAGGCAGATTCAAATGGTGGTGTCATTTGATGAGTAGTCACACGATGTATCAAACCAAAACAATCACGTTCTACTATGGCTATACGTATGATTTGCATTAACTCTTTGAACCGCCGACGCATATCCCGTGCAAAAGCATTGCGTAACGAAGTAGTACGAGTAGGATCGTAATTACGATAAATTGTATTATTATATATTATTTCATCTTTCATTATACAGCTGGTCTGCGTGTGCGTTTAACGGGTGTTCCTGCTGGAACAGGCTTCTTACGTGGTTCTCCTCGTTCTGCATTAGAACGGTCAGGTCCACCTTGTGGTGCCGGTTTCGGAGTAGGATCGATTTGCTCTTTAACCTTGGCTAGCAATTTAACTTCCTCCTCCATTTCGTCGTCTCTGATTTTATCTACTAATTCAACCTCATCCGTAGTAAATCCCAAAAACTTCATCATAAACACCGTTGGTGGTATAACGGCTTCGGCTATCGGATTGGACGTGTATTCTCGTAGGGCAGTAGCCCGACTTTTACCTATTTCAACCCTTGCTTTTTCACTTATTGAAAATAAATCCATCCATTTTACAGTATAATCCTTTGCCGGAGTAGGCAGTATTCCTAATTCAATTAAACGATTTACAAAAGGATACACTATGCGTGGTTCGGCATGCTCTTCACGACGTCCTTGTACATATGTTAACCACTCTCCACGATCTTCAGAACTGGCTAACTCCCCTCGTTCACTTCCGGTCAATACTCGTAAAGGAATACCTGTTTCAGCTGAAATCATCTTTAATTGTGTCTCCACATGTGGTGAAGGATCAGCAATCTGTTGTGCCAAGGCTTCAATATCTACACCTTCATTTACAAGAAAACGTCGTAAATTATTTTCATACTCATCTAACTGATTCAATAAATCGGTCTTGGTCTCTTCAGTCATTGTATATTCTGGATCCACTTTGCCCTTATATCCAGGACGAGCACCTCGCCAAAACATTTCGGCATCACCCCCCACTATCTTTTCAATATCCATCAGCCTATTATATATGGCTTCCAAGCGAGGCATACCAAGAGTCTCAGACTCCAAATTACCATCCGTGACATGTATAATCCGAGAATAGTGTACCAACACTGCTTTATTGGATTTGCTGGCTGGATCACCCACTTCGATCTGATATATCAGAGGTTGTCCATAACGTACATCCCTAGAATTTTCAACATACTTTAATATTGGTGCTGACTTCTGGCTGAACGGTTTTACATATAACAACTTACGACTGCTTTTAGCCGGATTCTGAAAGCCTTGCAAATCGCCCACATCGTCCAAACCCAAAAGTAATATACCGTATTCGCCAATGCCCGTAAGACGATCCACCCGAGCCAGACGAGTCTTCAGTCCCAATTCCCTATTCAGTGCTTTCCAAGCCTTTTCAAATTCAGTATCCTGAGGAGCATTTGTCTCTACTAACTCTAATGGTCCTTGCCAAGTTGCATTTACCGGACGGTCAATAATAGCTTTTGCTATGTCCTGTCGAACATATCGTGCAAGATAATCATCAAACTTGAGTTGTGTTTGATATCCCAATGCCTGATATAAATCACGATCTCCACTATACTGCATGCCCATACGATATGCTAACATCATGCGATTGACCATCTCACCCATAACGAGAAGATTTTTCCCATTTATAGGTTCATGATTATCCTTTTGAGTGCTAATACTTTCCATATCACACTATATTTATATAAATTTCATGGCCAACAGCCATATAACTTTTAACCTTATCAAACAACCCGACTTCAGTATATCGACTATCAATCAACTTCCCCTTAATCTTATTCTTGCCTACCAATATACAGCCTAGTGTATCATGCTCATCTGTTCCGGAATGAATAAAGATTCCGGTAAAATTATTTACATCAAGTATTTGCAACGAATCTCTTTTATGCCTTGCAAACCATGTGATTATAATTCTGTATCTACCATAAGGTATTGCTGTCTCACCATATACCTTCTCTTCTCCCGGTTCGTTTAAATCACCATCACGATTGTAGTCCCGAACCTTATCCTCCAAAGTATCACAAAAATACTTCCCATCCACATATAACTTACCTATCGTATATGTGGGTCTTAAATAAAGCCGTTCCAATCTCAGGTTTATCATTTATTATCTTATTAACCTAAAAAATGATATAACATTACTGCAGTAACTGTTATATATAAAACGAGTGAAGCTATATTCCAATATTTTTGTGTCAAAGCGATCTGTTTAATAGCCGGGGCGAAATCCTTAATATCCTTTATGAAAGCAATAACATCATCAGGAATATTTACATGTATTTTATCTTCAAGGATTTTCATTTTAAGACTTAAGTCAGCCTCATTCTTTTGAAGTGTTGTAATCCGAATAGCCTTATCATTAAGTCTTTTCTCATGAGCCTTTAGTAATTCTTCATCAAGTAATAGATTCGCTTTAAATATTTTAAGGTCATCCATTATAAGTTTATGCTCTCTGAGATTATCTTTTTGTATTGTTTCAAGAGTAGACATAACTTCACCAACCACTCTTCCTACTGTTTCGGATTGAATTTGTAACAGTTCGCCAATACTATCAAGGACGGTCTTATTATGCTCAATGAATAGTTTTCCTACCTCTTCAATGAGTTCATCCTTTACAGCCACATCTCTTGACTTCAAAAGATTCTCCATAAATTTATGATAGGCACTACTGAAAATAGGATCATCAGCATTCGTATCTCCAACACTATAATCCAGTTGTTTATCAAATGTTGGCTTTTCAAATTCTTCTTTGAATTTCTTCTTATAGTTGGACATTGTCTTTCCTTTTTAATATTAGTTTATTTTACTGGCCAGATTCTATCATACGTAAAGTTAAAATTCGTTGTGTCCATTATAAAATTCATTTTCTTTTCTTTTATTGTTGCATCAATCCCATTTAAAATTCGTAATATATCATCAAGTCTCTGATCCGGAGATGTATCCTGTGACTTCCTGATATGTCCAACCATCTCTGTTTTTATCGTTCTGAAATTTCTATCCACTATGCCAAAATTATAATTCAAGGCATTTACCTGCAACTGAAAATCCG
>Ga0315288_10004095_pt1 | contig 18553 bp, 14 predicted proteins | sample YL17G11_20_MG_FD_203454 | JGI IMG/M metagenome (GOLD analysis project Ga0315288, IMG submission 203454) | Sediment microbial communities from Yellowstone Lake, YNP, Wyoming, USA - YL17G11_20 | ecosystem: Environmental > Aquatic > Freshwater > Lake > Sediment | place: USA: Wyoming | collected... | reverse complement strand
TTACACAGCGCCAGGGCATGGAAGTTCCCCGGCTTGGACACTTTCAGGGTGACAACCAGTTGCGGGTCGGTGTAGACCGGGCCCTGGTTCGGGCCTGCCACCGCCTCGCCGTGGGCGCCAAAGGCAAAGTGTCCCACCTGGTGCGGGAATTTCTCGCCTTCCGGATGGAAGTACAGGTCGATCCAATCGATGTGATGTTCGGTGGTGTTCGGGTGCGGGATTTCCTTCCCGACGCTGACCTTCACTTGAAAGGCCTCGCCCGCCTTGACCTGCGCCGGGACTTCGATGACCGGCATGTGCTTCTCTTTTTTCCAGTCGTCTTTTTGGATGAACATGCTGCCCTCCTTGGGGGATTTGTCTGGGTTCTGTATCCATTATACAACCGGAGTCCGGTCTCGGAAAAGAAGGCCTCTTTGGCAATTCCCGTGGAAGAAGGAAAGATATTGGGGTGTTGGGCAGGCAATGCTCGCCCAACACCCCCTATTTTCCCTTTCGCCGCCGCGATTCCCAGAGAACCAAAAGCAGAACGTATGTTATTGTCGAATCAATACATTCTTCAATTACCAACCCGCTTCAAATCGGCTACAATCAGGCCGAAATACAGGGTACTGTGCAAATGGCTGGAGCTAAATCCCGCTATTTCCGAGCATTTTGATACAGGAAAATTCATCGATTTATTCATAAAGCAGTAGTCCAACCCCCAAGCGTAAAAGGTGATTCATGGCTGAAGTTATCCCTGTTTCCGGCCAACCACAGAATGTGGTTCTGCCTCCCAAGAAAGGCCCGCGCGGCGAGGTTCTTATCTATGCAACCTGGTGCAAAGGCTGTTCTATTTGTGTTGAATTCTGCCCTACCAAGGTGCTTGCCATGAATGCAGATGAAAACCACCCGCGCATTGTAGCTCCGGAGAAGTGCACCGCCTGCCATTTCTGTGATACCCACTGCCCTGACCTGGCAATCGTGGTCAGGAAATTGGATTAATTATTTGCTCTTGAATGGGCTTTCATGCCCATCGGGACGGCGTGGGAGCCGTCCATGCAAGGAGGTCGTTTTGTCTGTCAAATTAATGCAAGGGAACGACGCTATCGGTTGGGGCGCGATTGCCGCCGGTTGTCGCTTTTATGCGGGCTACCCCATCACCCCCTCCACGGAAGTCGCCGAACTCCTGGCTCGCGAACTTCCCAAAGTGGGCGGAAAATTCATCCAAATGGAGGATGAAATTGCCAGCATGGCCGCCATCATCGGAGCGCGGGTTGGCGGGCTCATGTCCATGACCGCCACCAGCGGCCCCGGGTTTTCGCTCATGCAGGAGAACATCGGATACGCAGCCATGACCGAGATCCCGTGCGTGGTCGTGAACGTGCAGCGTCTCGGACCCTCGACCGGTCAGCCCACCGCGGCCTCCCAGGGCGACGTGATGCAGGCCCGCTGGGGTACGCACGGCGACCATCCAATTATTGCCCTCAGCCCGATCTCTGTCCGCCAGGCTTTTGACCTGACGGTGAAAGCCTTCGACCTGTCCGAGAAGTACCGCACCCCGGTCATTTTGCTAACGGACGAAATCGTCGGTCACATGCGTGAACCGGTCGAACTGCCCGATTTCAAGACCATCAAGATTTTTGAGCAAAAGGTGAGCGAGTCACCGGCAACCTACAAAGCCTTTCGCAACACCCCGGATGGCATCCCGCCGATGGCACCTTTTGGGATCGGCTACCGTTACCACATCACCGGCCTGTTCCATAATGAGGACGGATTCCCCACCCAACGCTTTGACGAGATCGACCCCTGGCTGGAACGCGTCAACACCAAACTGGAAAATCACCTGGACGACATGGCGCTCTTCGAAGAAGATTATCAAGCCGGTGCAAAGGTTGCCTTCCTGTCCTACGGTGCTTCAGCCCGCACGGCCCGTCATGCTTTGAAATTGGCCCGAGCACAGGGCAAAAGAGTGGATATGCTGACCTTGTTTACCATCTGGCCTTTCCTGGAGAAACAGGTGGAAGCATTGGGAGAACGCGTTGACCGGATCATCGTCCCGGAGATGAACCTGGGACAACTGGCCTACGAGGTCGAGCGCATGGTCGGACGAAAGAAGGTCAAGCGGGTTGTCCGCGCCAACGGCGAGATGGTCACACCGCAGATGCTCCTGGATGCGATGGAGGGCTAGGTTATGGATGAAACTATTCTGCAAGTCCACGGGATGGAATCCGAAGAAGCGCTCGTCCCTCAAGAGAACTGGTTCGAACGCAGCGAGACTCTTCAGAAACTCAGCAAGAAGAAGAAATTCCCCACCATTTGGTGCTCCGGCTGCGGCATCGGTATTGTGATGGGCGCTCTCATCCGCGCCATTGACCACCTCGGCCTGGATAATGACAAGGTGGCGCTGGTGGCTGGCATCGGCTGTACGGCGCGTATGCCGGGCTACTTGGACTTCAATACCCTGCACACCACTCATGGGCGTGCCCTGGCGTTTGCCACCGGCCTGAAGATTGCCCGCCCCGATATGAAAGTCATCGCCATCATGGGCGACGGAGATGCACTTGCCATCGGCGGCAACCACTTCATCCACGCCGCCCGGCGCAACCTGGGTATCACCGCCCTGGTGGTCAATAACGCCATCTACGGCATGACCGGCGGTCAGTACAGCCCGACCACCCCGCTGGGCGGACGCGCCACAACTGCTCCCTATGGCAATATCGAGCCGCCCTTCCCGATCTGCGAACTGGCCATTGCCGCCGGTGCCACCTACGTTGCCCGCTCCACCGTCTACCACGCCCTCGAGCTGGACAAGTACCTGGCCGAGGCCATTGCCAAGGATGGTTTCAGCGTGATTGAGGCAGTCTCGTATTGTCACACCACCTTTGGCCGTCTGAATAAGCTCGGCACTGCCACCGACATGATGCGCTCCCTGAAAGACAACAGCATCCCCAAATCCGCTCTTGATAGACTCACACCGGAAGAACAGGCTGCCAATACCAAAATCGTGCGCGGTAAATTCATTGACATCGAGCGCCCGCAATATACGCAGGTCTATGCCAATTTGATTACCCGCGTCCAAGGAGGCGAGATATGAACGGGCCCCGTGCTGGAACCGGGACTGCCACGCCCCGTGCGAGTTCCGGGACTACCTCGAAAATGGCCGAGCGGACCGAGGTCCGTCTGGCTGGCGAAGGCGGGCAGGGCATGATCCTGGCCGGCATCATCCTGGCAGAAGCAGCCACCATCTACGAAGGCCAGAACGCAGTCCAGTCGCAGAGTTACGGACCGGAAGCGCGCGGCGGTGCGAGCAAGTCCGAGGTCATCATCTCATCCGGCGAGATTGACCACCCCGAGGTACTGCAACCAGACGTAGTGGTGGCGTTGAGCCAGGAGGCGTTCAAGAAATTTGCCTCCACCGTCAAGCCGACCGGCCTGCTCATCGTAGATGGAGACAAAGTGGATTCCAGCAGCACTCCGGATGCCATCCGCCTGCCCATTACGAAAATGGCGTTTGAGACGACTGGCAGGATCATTACCGCCAATACCGTTGCCCTGGGCGTGTTGGTCGGGCTGACAGGAGTGGTTTCGCGCCAGGCTCTGGAAAAAGCCATCATCGCCCGCGCCCCCCATGGAACCGAGGAGATGAACCACAAGGCGCTCGAAGCCGGGTTCGCGGCTGCAGAGAAGGTCAAAAAGAAATAACCAGGAAGATCCAGAGAGGTAAATAAGACCAAGAGCCGGGCGACTGTCCGGCTCTCTGTTTCCGAATCACGAGTACCGATTTACGATTTTCGAATTACTTTTCCTCACCTGATCCGATACCCAACGGCTTCCACTTCGAATCATCCTTGAGCCGGTGTTGGATTCCATTCCGGTTGTGGACTTCGTCAAAGTCTTCGGACTTGATGAACATTTTCTCGCCATCCAACATGGCCGTAATCCCTTCCTGGCCCGGTTCTGGGCGTTTGAGACCCTTATACCTGGCAGCCATGGCCGGGGTGTAATCGGTCGGTTCTTCGTAAGTTGTAATGTAGCCTTCAAAGTTGCGCAGAATGATTTTGTGGTCGGACATCGAAAGCAGGTAGTTGGGCATGACCGGGATTTTGCCGCCACCTCCGGGGGCGTCCACAATATATTGGGGAACGGCGTACCCAGAGGTATGCCCGCGCAAGCCCTCCATAATCTCGATCCCCTTGGCTACCGGTGTGCGGAAGTGGCCGGCGCCATGCACCAGGTCGCACTGGTAGAGATAGTAAGGGCGCACACGGATGCGGACCAGATCCTGTACCAGCTTGCGTTGGATGTGGACATTATCGTTGACGCCCGCTAACAGCACGGACTGGTTACCGAGCGGGATGCCAGCCCGGGTCAGCTTATCGCAGGCCTCGGCGAGTTCTTTGGTAATTTCGTTTGAATGGTTGACATGGATATTGAACCACAGCGGGTGGAATTTCTGCAGCATATCACACAGATCCTCGGTGATGCGCTGCGGCAGAAAGACCGGAACGCGCGAGCCGATGCGGACAATCTCGATGTGCGGGATTTCGCGCAGACGGGTGAGAATTTCCTCCAGGATTTTAGGAGCCAACACAAGCGGGTCGCCACCCGAAAGCAGCACATCCCGGACCTGGGGTGTATTCTTCAGATATTCTATTTGCATGTCAAACTCATGGCGTGAGAACTGCGCTGCAGGGTCGCCAACAATGCGGGCGCGCGTGCAATAGCGGCAGTACGAGGCGCATTGCGTGGTAACCATCATCAGTACCCGGTCCGGATAACGATGGACCAGGCCCGGTACAGGTGAGTGTTTATCCTCAGCCAACGAGTCTTCCATCTCTGCCATGAAAGGAATCATTTCACAGTCAGTGGGGATGACCTGCTTGCGAATGGGATCATCAGGGTCGTTGGGATCTATCAGGGATATGAAATATGGGGTCACTTCCACGCGGAAGAGATGCGCTGCACTGAGCGCTTTACGTTCGGATTCGGTCAAGGAAATTACCTTTTCGATCTCTTCCGCAGAATTCAGGCGGTGGCTCAACTGCCAGCGCCAGTCATTCCATTTTTCCTCCGGGATATCGGCGAAAGCCGGAGCACGCTTGGAAAGGAAAGGCAATACTGTCATTTATTCCTCCAGTAAATTGTGAGCAAACAGGTAAGGGGCAGGAAGGCATCAAAAAAACCGCGGCCCCGTGCAGGAACCGGGACTACCGCACAGGCTCGGGGTCCGTTACAACGCGCATGGCGGGTCGTGGTCGGGGCGAAAAAATCCAGCTTGATACTGGCTGATAGTTCCCATGCAGGTATTGTAAGAGTAAACAGGGGCAAGGTCAATATAATAATTCATGAGTCGATGGTGAGAAATTGGAGTCTTAAGATACAATTATTACAGCCTCAAGACAAAGGTTGGGCAGACTGTGTGTGCCCAATTTATAAGGAAGGTTATGGATAATATTCACACCACCATTGTTATTTTCGGCGCTTCCGGTGACCTGACCTGGCGCAAGTTAATCCCGGCGCTCTACAACAGCTTCAAGAAGGGGCGGCTATCGGAGCGATTAAATGTGGTCGGGTTTGCACGCCGTCCCTACACTGATGAAACTTTCTGCACTGTTTTGCGGGACGGGGTGGCAAAGTTCAGCGCAGAGAGTTTCGATACCAGCGTATGGGAAAGATTTGCCAGCAGGCTGCACTACTTCCAGGGCAACCTCGATGTCACGGCTGATTTCCCAAAACTGGAAACATCCCTGCAAGCGCTGGAAGGCGGTCCGTCCAACCGGTTATATTATCTTGCCACAGCGCCGGAGCATTACGCCACCGTCGTCGGCGAACTGGGTGCGGCAGGAATGGCGACACAGGGTCCGGGTCCGGATCTGTGGCGGAGGATCGTCATCGAGAAGCCGTTCGGCCGTGACCTGGTGTCTGCCCTGGAACTCAACCGCGCCGTCCACGCGGTTTTCTACGAGAGCCAGATCTATCGCATTGACCATTATCTCGGAAAAGAGACTGCGCAGAACATCCTGTTCTTCCGTTTCGCCAACACCATTTTCGAACCGGTCTGGAATCGCCGCTACGTCAACAACGTGCAGGTGACCGTGGCAGAGACGGTGGATGTGGGTCATCGCGCCATTTATTACGACACCGCCGGGGTGATGCGGGATATGTTCCAGAACCACCTTCTGCAACTGCTTGCGCTGGTGGCGATGGAAGCGCCCAGTTCGTTCAACGCCGACGCAGTCCGCAACGAGAAAGCTAAAGTGTTCGAAAGCATCCGCCCAGTCGCATTGGCCGACACAGTGCGCGGACAGTATGCCGGTTATCGGAATGTGGAGGGCGTCGCCCCCGATTCGCAGACACCCACCTTCGCGGCCCTCAAGCTTAATATAGATAACTGGCGCTGGCAGGGCGTTCCGTTCTACCTGCGCTCCGGCAAGGCAATGGCGCGCAAGACCTCCGAGATCATCATCGAGTTCCAGCGTCCGCCGCACCTGATGTTCAGACTGCCCGAAGGCCAGGGTATCACCCCCAATATCCTCTCGCTCTGCATCCAGCCCGACGAAGGTATCCATCTGCGCTTCGAAGCCAAACTCCCCGATTCCGCCCAGGAGATGCGCTCGGTGGATATGGATTTTCATTATATTTCCTCGTTCTCCGGCTCCCTGCCGGAGGCTTACGAGCGGCTATTGCTTGAGGCAATGGATGGGGACGCTTCACTCTTCACCCGCAGCGACGGCATCGAAGCCTCCTGGAAAATGGTGGACCCGATCCTCAAGGGCTGGGAAGAACATAACGATCCGCCCCTCACGGTTTATCCAGTTGGTAGTTGGGGACCCGGCGAGGCTGACCAGTTGCTTGCCCGTGACGATCGCCGCTGGCGGTTGGGCTGCATAGACGAGGAAGTTGTTCCTCCTACTATCGAAAATTGAAGTCGCACCGAGTTCGTCGTCTCTTATGGAGGCTGCCATTGAAGGAATTGTCTGCATGGCTTAAGAATAAAAAGACCTGGCATCGTTTGACGCCAGGTTTTTATCGATCCCTTTGGCTTTTATTCCTCTTTTCCTTCTTCATCGCCTGGGGAAGTCTGCTTGGGAGCGCCACCCAGTTTTGGCTCTGTCGGCGCGCTGTCAAGGTATTGCTGGAGCAAGGACGGAGACTCGGAGTGGTCCACGTGCAAGGCATGGTCATAGTCTCCAGCTGGAGCAGGCGGCTCATACCGGACCGGGCGACGGACACCGAGTAACTCAAAGAATCGGGCAACCCAGACGATCACGTTGTAACGATACTCCTGCATTTTAAGCGACTGCCATTCCACAATGGATGCCATGGCTCCCTGGACGCGCGCTTTCTCGCGTACGATGCGGTAGATCTGTTTTGGTTCGCGGTATCCAATGGGAGAAATTAATAACATGTTGGCAGCAATGATCAAGATGCTAAATGAAATCAAAACCACCCAGCCGCCTTCAGTCCACTTGCCGGCGATTTGGCCAACGAAGACGACCCCAGCAAGAATTGCCGCGAATCCGGCTCCAAAGGCGCCCCACGAACGTTTCGAACCCTTTGGATACGTTTTTAGAATATGCTGGCGGATGGCAAATCCCATCACCATGATGGGCATGAAAACGCCGATTCCGTAAAAGGGAACAGCTGCGCCAGTGTCGCCACGCACAGCCAGCAGGATAAGTATTGCGACAACAAATCCTGCTGTCACCGAACGTGTGAACGTGCCCTTGGGGTTACGATACACCACGATTTCAGGGATCTCTCCAATGGCAACGTCACGCCAGGCAGTCGCCTGCAAGTCTTGAAAGGCAGTCATGGAAGCTGTTGCCAGTAATCCAACTGCCAGGATCTGGTAGGCCCAATACAGGATGTTTCCTCCGGGCAATTGCGTGAATCCGATGAAAGACAGATTACCGACCAGCGACCGGCCAGCAGTACCATTGAAGGCGTTGAAGTGGATGGCGAAGTAGGCCAGGAAGGCCGTGGTGATACCACCATAGAACAGGAATGCGGTCTGTACCATGCGACCAATGCCGGACTTGCCACTGTAGTAATTCCATAGACCCAATAAGCGCGGTATGTGTCTCTTTCCCCACTTTACCAGGGCAAAGTCTTCGTTAATCACGAACTGGATCCCATTGGACATGGCTTCCAGACCGCTCAGAGCCACCAGGCCTTTCATGGAGGCGGTCAACATGTGATACATGGCTTGCCAGATGGTGGGTGTAGTGGCGGAAGGAGTGTAAGGCAGTGCGGCCACCGTTCTGCCTTTGGCAATGAAAAGGCCGATGGCCATGACGACGGTTAGGAGAAGGAAGATGCCCAGCATGATAAAGGTCACACGCGCCGATTCACCGCGGCCGCGAATGGTCAGCCACCAAGTAATCGTTGCCAGACCTGCCCCGATCAAAAAACGATACACCCAGAGCGTACTATAGGAATTAGTCAGGGACAGTAATTGGTCCACTCCGGAGAGCGTTGAAACCACGATGGTAAATACATAATCCTGGATCAACACCACCGCCACGACCAGGCTCAACCCGGGCGCCAGGTAGCGCATGGAGGCGGTATAAGAACCACCGCCTTCATTGAACACTCCCAAAGAATACATATACAGGAAGCCAAATACGGCGTTGGCAATTGCAATGATGGCCACGGCGATGAAGGCATATTTCTGGAGGTTGTAAGGGTGCAGGGCGCTCATCATCTCGCCGGTGGCGTAGAAATACGAAGTGAAATAGTCCATACCGAACAGGGCCAGCGCGGCCAATAGACCGATCTGTCCGGCTCCATGGATCAGGGCATTTTCCTTTTTTTCCACCGGAGCAAGTTTAAAGGCGACGAAAATAATGACGATGAGCAAAGCGATAGAGAAAAACACGGTTTTACCTTTTCTGTAAAAGTGTCTGTCGATTTTCTAATTAGTGCCGGGCTGCGTCGACGGTTTTGAGGCGGTATCCGACACCTGGTTCTGTCATGATGTAACGCGGTCGGGAAGGATCAACTTCGATCTTCCGGCGGAGGTTGCTGATATTGACCCGTAACAGGTGTGCATCGGCTTCGTAGTTATTGCCCCATACCAGGTGGATAAGTTGTTGGTGGGTGAGAACTTTCCCGGCATGCTGGATCAGGACCCGCAGGATGTCGTATTCCGTAGGCGTCAGGGCAACGGTTTGCCCATTAACCATCACATCTCGCCGGGCCAGGTCCACGAACAGACCGCCAGCCTGATAGACCGGTTCGTTTTCGGGAAGGGCTGACCGGCGCAGGGCTGCTCGCAAGCGAGCCATCAATTCGCCTGCGCCGAAAGGCTTGGTCAGATAATCATCGGCTCCGGCATCCAGGGCGGCGATTTTGTCCTCCTCCCGATCTCTTACCGAGACCACGATGATGGGGATCTGCGTCCACTCGCGCAGGCGGCGAGTCACCTCGATGCCGCCCACGTCAGGCAGCCCGAGGTCCAGGATGATAACGTCCGGGCGTCCAGACACAGTAACGGCCAGGGTTTCTTCACCCGTGGCCGCCTCCAAAACAGTATACTGTCCGCTGAGAGAAGCGTTTAAAAATCGCCTGATGGGGCGTTCGTCATCCGCCACCAGGACGCGCACTGTTTTTTCGTCCATCTATGTTCATTCAACTTCCTGCAAAGAAACATTCGACGATGAAAAATACTTGTAGCCACAGCAAGACAATCAGCATGCTGAATTGTTGGCCAAGCCGCTGTAACGGTAAAAAGACGGTTGCAGCGGCGGCTGCCAGAGGCAAGCCTTGAATAACCAGTTTCCAGCCTTTGAGAATGCTTTTCCTCTTCATGGTACGATCGGCTCCAGTTCCATCTCAACTTGCTTTTCGATATGGGCTGGATTTTACAGACAGGCGCGTCAAGCCGACGACAATAAATGGCTGAAAGAAGTCAAGATCGTGTCAAGACAACTTGTTGGATTTTATTTAATTTGGCGTCAAGCCAATGACAAGAAGAGGCTGAAAGATGTCAAGGAATCGTCAAGACGGGTGGCATTCCGGGGCAGGAAATCCTGCCCCGGCGTCTTGTTTCAGATGATCTTCAGCCTGTATCCAACCCCCGGTTCAGTGATGAGATAGCCCGGTCGTACCGGGTCTGGCTCAATTTTCCGGCGCAGATTGCTGATGTTGACCTGCAGCATATGGGTCTCGCTTTCGTAAGCTGTCCCCCAGACGGCGCGCAATAACTGATTGTGGGTCAACACTCTCCCGGCGTGTTTGACGAACGTTCGTAGTAAATCGTATTCGGTCGGTGTCAGGGAAACGGACTGTCCGTTCACCAATACTTCACGCTGGTTCAAGTCTACAACCAGATTCCCGGTTTTGAAAACCGGGTCCGCTTCTGCCTGCGCGGAACGCCGCAATGCCGAGCGCAAGCGCGCCATCAACTCCCCCACGCTGAAAGGTTTCGTCAGGTAATCATCGGCACCGGCATCCAGCGCGGCGATCTTGTCCTTCTCCTGCTCGCGGACCGAAACGATGATGATGGGGATCTGCGTCCACTCGCGCAGGCGGCGTGTGACCTCCACACCGTCGATATCGGGAAGCCCCAGGTCCAGGATGATGACGTCCGGGCGGTTGGCGGCGACGGCTGTTAGGGCTTCTTCGCCGGTGGTGGCTTCGAAGATAACGAATTGGCTTCCCAAAGAAGCTTTCAGGAACCGGCGGATCGAACGCTCATCATCTACTACCAGGACGCGCAGGTCTTGTTCGCTCATTTTTGCGCCTCCACAGGCAGTGCAATTGTGATGATCGTTCCACCTCCTGGGCGATTCTCGGCAGAAATAAATCCGCCATGGGCATCCACAATCCCTTTGCCGATGGCCAGGCCGAGGCCGGTCCCGTTGACGTTATCGGGTCGTTGAACACGGTAGAACTTGTCAAAAATGCGGGTTAAATCTTCCGGCGGAATTCCCACCCCCCGGTCAGCGACTGTGATTTCCACAAAGGCCCCCGCCATGTGAGCCCGGATTTCAATGGGCGATTCCGGCAGGGAATACTTCAGGCCGTTATCAATCACATTCACCAGCACGCGCTCGATCAGAACAAAGTCCATTGACACCAATGGCAGATCGTCCGGGACCTCCACCGTTATAGAGCGATCCCCCAGGCGCGAACCAACTTCCTCCAAAGATGAGCCGATAAGGTCTTGAAGATCACAAGCATCCCGTTTTACGCGCATGGCGCCAGACTCGAGGCGGGTCATATCCAGGAGGTTGCCCACCAGCCGGTTGAGCCGGTCGGCTTCTTCGCTGGCAGTTTCGATCAGGCTGCGCCGGGCAGATTCGTCCAAAGTTACCTGATCATTGGCCAGGCTGCTCAAAGCCCCGGTGATGGAGACCAGTGGGGTGCGCAAGTCGTGAGAAATCGAATTAAGCAAAGCATTCTGGAGTTTGTCGGTGATCTCCAGCATCTCGGTCTGACGGGTCTGCTCAGCTAGGCGTGCCCGCTCGATGGCCAGGGCGATCTGGTTGGCGAACGCGTCCAGGGTGCGGAGCTGGTCGCGGGTCAACAAACGTTTCGGGGCAGATGGTTTGACCCCCAGCACCCCCACTCCTCCACGCATGGTCTTCAAAGGCTGATAACGCATGGAGGCCTCTGGCAGGGTGTCCGTACCGCGCCCGGCAGGCTGGCTGTGCTCAAAGGTCCAGGCAGCTACGGCCAGATCATCATCGGATACGGCCAACTCCGCGCTGATGGCATAGGCCTTCAAGACACCTGCAACCGGCAAAAATATGGCAACTTCCCGGCTAAACGTCTGACCGACGTGAGCAATGGCAGTTTGCGTGACAGCTTCCAGCCCGGCAGTTTCGGTCAGATCGCGACCCAACTCATACAATGCAACGGTTTGCACTTCGCGTTGTTTGGCTGCTTCGGCCTGTTCACGCACCAGAGCTGTCAATTGGCTAATCACCAATCCGACCGCCAGTAAACCAAGGAAGGTGAGCACATATTCGGTGTCGGAGACTGCCAGAGTTAAGAAAGGTGGAACAAAGAAGTAATCAAAGACGGCCACCCCCAGAACCGAGGTTAAGATGGCCGGCCCGCGGCCCAGGTAAACGGCGGCGAGGACAACTGCAAGCAAAAAGATAACTATCAGATTAGTGGGTGAAATGTAAGGAGCGATGCCTGCACTGAGACCGGTGGCAGCTGCCACCAGCATCAGCCCCCAAAAGTACCTGGACCACGGGCGGTGAGGCCGCCAGGCTTCCAGGGCTTTTTTAGGTGACGGTTCAGATTCGCTGCTGATCACATACACGTCAATTGACCCACTCAAGCGAATCAAATGATCCACCACGGAACCGCGCAGAAATTCGATCCAGCGCGAATGGATTGGCTTACCAGCGATCACCTTGGTCACATTATGGCGATGGGCATATTCCATCACCGTCTCGGCGACAAATTGCCCGGGGAGGCTGGTCGTTTTTGCCCCCAGTTCTTCCGCCAGCCGCAGGGAACGCGCCACCTGGTCACGCTGCTCCTGGGATAATCTGGCCTGATCGGGGGTTTCCACGTAGATTGCGAACCACTCCGCATTCAATTCATCCGCCAACCGGCGGGCAGTGTGGATCAGACGTTCGCCAAGCGCCCCGGGGCTGATACAGACCAGCAGGCGTTCGCCCGCCGGCCACGGACCGGGGATGAGGCGCGTCCGCATATAAGCCCGCATCTGGTCATCCACCCGCTCGGCGGCGCGGCGCATGGTCAACTCGCGCAGGGCGGTCAGGTTGCCCTTGCGAAAGAATTTTTGGATGGCACGCTGGGCCTGGTCAGGGATGTAAACTTTGCCTTCCTGCAGGCGGTTGATCAACTCGTCGGGCGGCAGGTCAATCAATTCGATATCGGTGACAGTGTCAATCACGCTGTCAGGGATGGTCTCGCGCACTTTTGTCCCCGTGATCTGCGCGACAACATCGTTCAAGCTTTCGATATGCTGGATGTTCAGGGTGGTGTAGACGTTGATGCCGCGGTCCAGCAATTCCTCCACATCCTGGTAACGCTTGGCATGGCGCGAACCGGGTGCGTTGGTGTGGGCCAGTTCATCCACCAGCACAAGGCGTGGGTTGCGCTGCAGCACAGCTTCAATGTCCATCTCAGGAAGTTGAACACCGTTGTAATCCACTTTCAAGCGCGGGATGATTTCCAAGCCGTTCAATTGCAGCTCTGTTTCAGCCCGGTCGTGGGTCTCCACGTACCCGACCACCACATCCACTGCCTCTGCTTTCCGTTGGTGGGCGGCTTCCAGCATGGCGTACGTCTTCCCCACCCCCGCCGCGTAGCCCAGAAAAATCTTCAGGTGACCGCGTTTGCCCTGCTGCTCTTCGGCCTGTACTTGGGCCAACAGTTCATCAGGATCGGGACGGGAAGATTCAGCGACCATATCTTTACTATACTATTATCTTTCGTCCAAGGCTAGATTGAGTTTAAGGACATTCACCCGCGGCTCGCCAAGAAAACCGAACTGTCGCCCTTCTGTGTAACTGGTTACCAGGGCACGTACATCTGTTTCATTCATATTCCGTTCCCTCGCTACACGCGGGAGCTGGTAGAGGGCCGCCGCCACACTGATATGCGGATCAAGGCCGCTGGCAGAGGCCGTGACCAGGTCCACAGGTATGGGCTGAGTGTTGATTGGGTCAGCTGCTTTCAGGTCTGCGATGTGGGCCTGGACCGCGTCCATCAGAGCAGGGCTGCTCGGTCCCAGATTGGATCCGGAAGAAGCCACGGCATTATATGGGAAGGGGCTGGTCGCCGACGGACGTCCCCAGAAATATTTCGGGTCGTCGAACGGCTGGCCGATCAAATCTGAACCAACTGTCTGGCCGTTGCGGACGATCAGACTGCCGTTTGCCTGGTTTTGAAAAACAAGCTGGGCAACACCGGTGACCACCAGCGGGTAGATAACGCCGGTCACCAGCGTGAAAATCAGGATGGCCATCAAGGCTGGTCGAATTTGTGCTCGCATTTTATTTCCTTATTTGGTAGAGGTCTTAGGCATCATACCATTGATGTATTTTTCAGCCTCGCCTTGCTGAGTGCGCTCCAGTGCTCGAGCGGTCTGAGACGCAAAATTCTGCAGCAGCCGGCTATCCTCCGACGGTAAATCCACATAAGCGCCGCGCCAGATTTGGATCTCACCGACCAATCCCCAGGAATTCAGGAGCGGTAGGACCCGGTCTGGCCGGTCTTTTCCCATCCCATCGCTCGGCTCACTGGCCACAATGCTCAGCGACCGGTTCTCTGGATAGAAAATCACATTCACCAAAGAGGCCTGGAATAACTGCCGGAGTTGTCTGGCAACCGTGTGGGCCACCGCTTCCTGCGTGCGCAAACCGGTGAGGGCCGAACTCAGTTCGTACATAAACACGGCTTCGCGTGCCTTCGCCAAGCTGTCCTGAATACGTCCAACCACCAGGATGGCGACACCCAGGAAAATAGCCAGCACCAGCCAACCTTCGAGTCGCGCTACTGCGAATGTGTAAAAAGGCGGGATAAATAGAAAATCGAATGCCAGGGCTGCCGTGAGGGCAGCGCTGATTCCCGGCAGTTGTCCCCATTTGTTAGCGCTCCACGCCACCGGTACCAGGTATAGCAAGGCAATCACGGCCTCGCCGAGTGTGTCGCGTCCGAACAGCACCAGCAGGACAGTAGTGGCCATGACCATCAACACGGCCAGCAGGCTGTTGGTAAGCAGTTTAGGAGTGAAGGAAAAACGGTTTCTTTTCATAGATGCCTCTTTTTTTTTGAAACTAGACCAGGTGCAATACCACCAGGAGCAAGTCAATCAGCTTGATGCCAATGAACGGCGCGACCAGTCCGCCTAGACCATAGATGAGCAGGTTGTCGCGCAGGAGTTTTGCGGCTCCAACCGCCCGGTAAGGAACACCCTTGAGAGCCAGCGGGATGAGGGCGATGATAATCAGGGCATTGAAGATCACTGCCGAGAGGATGGCACTCTGCGGGGTGGCCAGGTGCATGATATTCAGCACACCCAGGGACGGATAAGTGGAGGCGAACGCAGCCGGGATGATGGCGAAGTACTTCGAGACGTCGTTGGCGATGCTGAACGTTGTCAGGGCGCCGCGTGTCATCAGCAATTGTTTGCCAATTTCCACAATCTCAATCAGCTTGGTGGGGTTGCTGTCCAGGTCCACCATGTTGGCGGCTTCGCGCGCTGGCTGGGTGCCCGTGTTCATCGCCACGGCCACATCCGCCTGGGCCAGGGCCGGGGCGTCGTTGGTGCCATCGCCGGTCATGGCTACCAGCCGCCCGCCAGCCTGGGAATTGCGAATCAGTTTGAGTTTGGCTTCGGGCGTGGCCTGGGCCAGGAAGTCATCCACGCCTGCTTCGGCTGCGATGGCTGCGGCGGTCAACGGGTTGTCGCCGGTGATCATCACCGTTTTGATGCCCATCTTGCGCAGCTGGGCAAAGCGCTCCTTGATGCCTCCCTTGACGATGTCCTTCAGGTGGATGACACCCAACACCTGACCATTGCGGGCTACGACCAGCGGCGTACCGCCGGAATGAGCGATGGTGTCCACATTGGTTTTCAGGTCGAACGGAACGGGATGACCGTTCGAGCGGACAAGCGCCAACATGGTGTCCGGCGCGCCCTTGCGGATGGATGTGCCGTCGAAGTCCACACCCGACATACGCGTCTGGGCGCTGAACGGGACGAAATGCATCCCCTGGGGAGCGGCTTCGCTGGGGCCCATGGTCTGGCCGCGCAGGCCATACTTCTCCTTGGCCAGCACGACGATCGAGCGGCCCTCGGGGGTCTCATCGGCCAGGGAGGCCAACTGGGCCGCCTCGGCCAGTTCCCGAGCCGGAACCCCGCCGACGGGAATCAACTCCACCGCCTGGCGGTTGCCCAGGGTGATCGTGCCGGTCTTGTCGAGCAGCAGCACGTCCACGTCCCCGGCGGCCTCCACCGCCCGGCCCGACATGGCGATGACGTTGCGCTGGATCATGCGGTCCATGCCGGCGATACCGATGGCGGAGAGCAGCCCGCCGATGGTGGTCGGGATCAGGCAGACCAGCAGGGCGACCAATACCGTGATGGTGATGGGCGCCCCGTGACCGGCCGTCCATACGCTGTAGAGCGAGTAAGGCAGCAGGGTGGCGCAGACGATCAGGAAGATGAGCGTGAAACCGGCCAGCAGGATATCCAGGGCGATCTCGTTGGGGGTCTTCTGGCGCTTGGCGCCTTCCACCAGGTTGATCATGCGGTCGAGGAAGCCCTCACCGGGATCTGCGGTGACGCGCACCACCAGCCAGTCGGAGAGCAGGCGCGTCCCACCAGTGACGGCGCTGCGGTCCCCGCCCGCTTCACGAATCACGGGGGCGCTTTCACCGGTGACAGCGCTCTCGTCCACCGAGGCGATGCCTTCGATGATCTCCCCATCCACGGGCAGGATATCGCCGGCTTCCACCAGGAACAGGTCATTCTTGCGTAATGCCGTCGAGGCGACCAGTTCGTATTTGGCTTGGCGGTCCGGGCTGTGCAGCTTCTTGGCCTGGGTGGTCTGGCGGGTCTTGCGGAGAGCCTCGGCCTGGGCCTTGCCGCGCCCTTCGGCAGCAGCCTCGGAGAAGTTGGCGAACAGGACTGTGAACCACAGCCACAGGGCCACCCCGCCGATGAAACCGGCCGGGGCTTCGCCCTTGCCGAAGAGCGCCTGTATCCATAACACAGTGGTGAGCAGGCTGCCCACTTCCACCACGAACATGACCGGGTTGCGCACCATTAGGCGCGGATTGAGCTTGACGAATGAATCCAGCACGGCGCGCTGGTACAGTTCCCGCCGAAAAGTGGATCGTTTTTTGAGTTGAGTGGTCATTCCTAAACCATCCTAATGGAAAATCATTAAATGTTCGACGATCGGTCCTAGGCCCAGGGCGGGCAGGAAACCCAGAGCTCCGACGATGATGACGACCGCGATCAGCCAGGCGGTGAAGAGCGGCGTGTGAGTCACCAGCGTCCCCGCACCAGCCGGGATCTTTTTCTTGAGAGCCAACGATCCGCCGATCGCCAGGGCCGGGATCGCCAGCCAGTAGCGGGCGAAGAACATAACGACACCCAGCGCTGTGTTGTAGAAGGGTGTATTGGCGCCCAGCCCGGCAAAGGCGCTGCCGTTATTGTTACTGGCCGAGGAAAAAGCGTACAATACTTCGCTAAAGCCGTGCGCGCCGGGATTGTAAACGGTTGCTTTTCCTGCTGATGAGACTACGGCTACCGCTGTACCGACGAGGACCAACAGAACTGGCACAAGAATCATAATGGAAGCCATTTTCATTTCATAAGCTTCTATCTTCTTCCCCAGGTATTCGGGCGTGCGGCCTACCATCAAGCCAGCAACAAATACTGCAACGATTACAAAGGCCAACATCCCATACAGTCCAGAACCGACACCACCATATATGATTTCGCCCAACTGCATCATCCACATGGGGACCAGCCCGCCGAGCGGCATATAGGAGTCGTGCATCGAGTCTACCGAGCCATTGGAGGCGGCAGTCGTGGCGGTGGCCCACAGGGCCGAGTCCGCCACGCCGAAGCGTACCTCCTTGCCTTCCATGTTCCCACCCGGGTTGATATTGGACTGTTTGACATCTACGCCCATTGAGGCGACAGCTGGGTTACCGGTCTGTTCGGCCCAGACCGTCACCGCCAATAGCACCACGAAAATAATGGTCATGGCTGCCAGGATGGCCCAGCCCTGGCGCGTGTCCCCAACCATCTTGCCGAATGTATAACAGAGCGCTGCTGGAATGAGCAGGATGGACAGCATTTCCAGGAAATTGGACAGGGGAGTAGGGTTCTCGAACGGGTGCGCCGAGTTGGCGTTGAAGAAGCCACCGCCGTTGGTGCCCAATTGTTTAATGGCGACCTGCGAAGCCGCTGGTCCGACTGCCAGGATCTGCTGCGTTACGACGTTCCCGTTTGCATCCGTCGTCGGCTGCAGGAGCGCAGCGGTTTTATACTGGCTGAAGGTCTGCACCACGCCTTGGGAGACGAGCACCAGGGCCAGGATGAAAGCCAGCGGCAGGAGGATATACAGGACCGAGCGGGTCAGGTCCACCCAAAAATTACCGATGGTTTTGGACGTGTGGCGGACCAACCCTCTGATCATGGCGATGAGGATGGCCATGCCGGTGGCGGCCGAGACGAAGTTCTGCACGGTCATGGCGAGCATTTGAGTCAGGTAGCTCATGGTCGTCTCGCCGCCATACCCCTGCCAATTGGTGTTGGTGGCAAAGCTGACGGCTGTGTTCCAGGACGAGTCGGGAGAGACTGCACCAAAGCCCTGCGGGTTGAGAGGCAGGAACCCCTGCAACCGCTGCAAGGCGTACACCATGAGCAGCCCCAAGCCATTGAAGAACAGCATCGCAAGCGCATAGATTTTCCAGTTCATTTCTTCGTCCGGGCGGACGCCGCTCAGGCGATAGACCAGCTTCTCGACCGGCCGCAGGACCGGGTCGAGAAAGGTGCGTTCGCCTTGGTAAACCCTGGCCATGAACTCGCCTAGCGGCCTGGCCAGCGCGATCAAGACGA
>Ga0315288_10004094_pt1 | contig 18555 bp, 15 predicted proteins | sample YL17G11_20_MG_FD_203454 | JGI IMG/M metagenome (GOLD analysis project Ga0315288, IMG submission 203454) | Sediment microbial communities from Yellowstone Lake, YNP, Wyoming, USA - YL17G11_20 | ecosystem: Environmental > Aquatic > Freshwater > Lake > Sediment | place: USA: Wyoming | collected... | reverse complement strand
ATTTTGACTCGAATGACTTTATCTCTCACCAGATTTTTGCCTCCTTATATTTTGAGAAGGAGAAATACTATATATCCTTAGGGCCATATGGGGGGTACCAGTCGTACAGGAGGGATGGTGAGTATAACGACGGGTTTTTTGGCGGAGGGTATGGGGCCCTGGGGCTAAATCTATCGAAAAATATCGTTTTCGAGTTAAACGGGGAAGGTGGAAACTATGCCCTTGGAGCAGCAGCAGGTTTTAACTACTATTTGGTCGGCTTCAAATTTCAGATATATTTTTAAATCATTGGCAACGATGGCTCCCAATAACTCATCTCCTCTGTCAAATCATTTTGGCCTGAAATACCTTTGGAATCCTGGTTCAAAAACTGCGTTCAGCTTCGGCGGAGGTAAGGTATTTAAGGTTTGGTGCCCCCCTCTGGTAGCTCGACTTGGAACAAAGCACCTTCTGGGAGATACCTCCTAGATTTGGAGTCCCATCTCGCGAGCTGTCACATAGCGGAGAAAACAGCACCGCTCAAAGCCCAAATATTTTTTAACCCCTAATGGAACACCTTACGAGTGGATAAATTCGGGCTTAAAACACTTGGGCAGGTATGGTGCCGGCGGTCGGAATTGAACCGACACGTCCTCGAGGGACACGGGATTTTGAGTCCCGCGCGTCTACCAGTTCCACCACGCCGGCACATCTCTTGAAAGAACAGAAAAACCAAAAAAATTATAGTGGGCGGGAGCGGGCATGTCAAGAAAAAACCAAGTTAGGGAAAGCGGCTTTCGATTTTATAAGTGAAAATAAAAAATATTGACAGCCGGCCTGACTTTATGATATTTTAAATTCCAATTAAAACATTTTATGTGGGGCTGTGGCGCAGCTGGGAGCGCGCATGAATGGCATTCATGAGGTCAGGGGTTCGATCCCCCTCAGCTCCACCAAAGAACGAAAAGGTTGCCAGATTTACTCCGCAACCTTTTTTTTATTTTAGCTCCCGAAGAGCTTTATTAATCCGTCCATCGAAGGCCATCTCCTGTTGATATTCTCCTTTTTCAAAGTAGTCCTCCATAAACCCTCTCTTTAGCTCGAAGATGACCGCCTTCCCTTCCTTGAGCAACGTCACCCGCCAAACGCCTTTTTCCATCTTCGCCTCCACGGTTATGGAGCGACCCACTTTTTGGGCCACCGCCTGGATTACTTGCTCTTTGCTGATCGCCATAATCCTCCTCGCTGTAAATTCTCTCTGCACCCCAATTTATCACCGGGATCAAAATAGGGCAATAAAAATGTACAGCCTATTTTGGGGGACGAGCGCCGAAGATGGCGGTTCCAACCCGCACCAGCGTCGCTCCTTCCTCGATGGCCACCTCAAAATCGTTAGACATCCCCATAGATAGCTCTTCGATCGAGATTCTGGAAAGCTTCTGCTGCGCCAGCCGTTCCCCCAATTTTCTCAGTTCCACATAGTAGGGACGGGATGCCTCCGGGTCTTCAAAATAGGGAGGCATGGTCATCAGGCCTTTGACCAGCAACCCTTCCATTGCCGAAAGTTCCTCGATTACCTGGAATATTTCCTTCTCCCGCGCCCCGAATTTTGTTGTTTCTCCACTGAGGTTGACTTGCAAGAGCACAGGCAGAACCTTCCCCTGCTGCTGGGCCTGTTTATTCAATTCCTTAGCAAGGTTAAGGCTATCCACAGAATGGATTAAATCAAAGAGGTGCACGGCTGCCTTTGCTTTGTTCGTTTGCAGGTGCCCAATGAAATGCCAGGCTACGTTATGGCCCAGAATTTCGATTTTCTTCTGAGCCTCCTGCACGTAGTTCTCCCCTAAAATCTTCACCCCGGCCGAGATGGCCTGGCGCACCCGTTCCGCCTCGACGGTTTTAATTACGGCCACCAGCCGGACTTTTAGGAGATCCCGCCCGCAGCGTAGAGCCGCCGTTTCGATCCCTTCCCTGACCCGGGCTAAATTTTCAGAAATCTCCGACACTTTCTTTTCCTTTTTAGAAAAAGATGGCCACAGAATCCGCCGAGAAGACTGAGGATAAAGAATACAAGCATCGTCATGGCTGGAGAAATCACAATTTTCGCGATGCCTTGACTATATTCTCTTTAGCCTCTGTACTACTAACGTGCAAACTCTTTAAATTTTGTTAAGAGTTCCCCCCCCACCCTCTCCCTCCCCCTCGAGGGGGGGAGGGGAGGGAGGGGGTGATTTTTTTGGTTGCGGCTCTGCCGCGCTGTGTACTCGGTGGCGAAATATCCACATTTACCCAAAAAGATCCACGGCATCCAATTCCCGCAAAGCCTCGACAATCTCGCAAAGCGGCAATCCCACGACGTTGGTATAAGAACCATGGACCTCCTGCACCATAAAGGCCGCTCTTCCCTGGATTGCATAGGCACCGGCTTTGTCGAATGGCTCGCCCGTATTGAGGTACCAACGGATCTCTTCCGGAGAGAGCGCCTTAAACTTCACCCGGGAGATCACCTTCCCTTCGCGTTTCTCCAGAGGGGGAAACCTTAGTATGCAATAGCCTGTGAGTACCCGATGCTCACGATGGCTGAGGTTCTGGAGCATTTCTTCAGCTTCTCGATGATTCCTGGGCTTTCCCAGGACTTTCCCGTCAATCTCCACCACCGTGTCTGCGGCTAAAACCCAGCGATCTCGGTGTTGCCCGGCAATCTCCATCGCTTTTGCTCTGGCCAGCCGGATGACATGTTCTTCCGGCGCTTCCCCTTGCAAGAATCTTTCATCAGCCTGGCTGGGGATGATTTCAAAGCGGATGGCCGCAAGTCTGAGGAGTGCCTGCCGGCGGGGGGAGGCCGATGCCAAAATCAACGGGAATTTACTTTCTAACGTCATGAGAATGAATGCTCAACAAATTGTCAACTGCCCGTTGGACAATCGAGAAGGAAAAAAGTAGAATCATAAAAAGTGCCTAAAATGTTCTAAAGGGCGCTAAAATATCTAAAGTTAAAATGAATAAGGGAGCAGGTTATGGGTTATCATGAACTCACCATTCGCACCCACAGTCGAACGGAGTTAGTAGATATCACGGCCCAGGTGACCAAGCTCGTCCAGCAGAGCAAGGTGCAAAGCGGGCTTTTGACCCTTTTCGTTCCCCACACGACAGCCGCTGTGACCATCAACGAAAATGCCGACCCCAGCGTTCAGCATGACCTCCTCTCAGAACTCAACAGGCTTATTCCTTTTACGGGTCCCTACCAGCATACAGAAGGGAACTCAGCCGCCCACGTCAAATCCACCTTGGTAGGGCCATCACAGACCCTCTTCATCGAGGAGGGACGTATGGCCCTGGGAACCTGGCAGGGTTTATATTTCTGCGAATTTGATGGCCCACGCTCCAGGAAAGTTTGGGTCAAAATCATCCCGGGATAAAATCCTAAACCATTGGCCATAAAGAGTTAGTCAACTCTTCACCCCTTCACGGCCAGGGGAGGAGAAGTTTCTTAGGAGTAGCCTTGTTGTCCATTCAGAAATCATCCGTGGCCAGCCGTTCATACCCCTTTCCAGAGAGCTCTGAAATAAATCGCGAAGGGCGCTGGATCATTTCCCTTCCTCCGCGGTCAGGGGCAAACCTCGGATAGCATAGATAAAGTTCATCCCGGGCCCGAGTGACGGCCACATAAAAAAGCCTGCGCTCTTCTTCTTCCCCTTCCCCGCCCGATTCCGATAGGCTACGCAGGGAGGGGAATCGCCCCTCGGCCAGCCAGATGATGAAAACCACTGACCACTCCAACCCCTTCGCTTGATGCACAGAACTCAGCTTCACGGTCCCGTTTTCATCTCTCCCCCCGACTGGAGTGGTTTCCCCTTCCATGGAGGTAAGGAGGGCTAGCTCACTTAGGAAATCTTGACAGGATGAGTATTGCCCAGCGAAGGCTGCCAGTTGCCGCAGATCATCGGTGCGGGACTCATAATTGGGATACCTGGATTGGAGATATGCTTCATATCCTTCTTTCAAAACCAGCTCGATCATTCCTGCTGGGTCGGAGGTCATTTTGGGATCACGAAGTCTGGCCAAGGTTCGACTGAACAACCGCCAATTCTCCTGGACCCCTGCGGGAATTTTTTGGACAACCTCTTTGGCATCTACAGCCATCCTCGGGTCCGAAGCCCCGGAGGAAATCATCCGCCATATTTTTTCGGCCGTGGCTTTTCCAATTCGAGGATATAGCTGAAGAACCCGCTTCCAAGCCAGTTCGTCGGGGGGGTTGCAGATTATCTTTAGGTAGGCGCTCACATCCTTGATGTGCGCTTGCTCGAAAAAACGCAAACCGGATCGTACCTCAAAGGGTATGCCCCTCCGGGTCAATTCCATCTGCAATTCCATGGAATGGTAATGGGCCCGGTAAAGGACGGCGATCTGGGAGAGCGGAGTTCCTCCCTCGTGGATCTCCGCCACCCTCTCGGCCACGAAAGAGGCCTGCTCCATGACGTCCTGAGCCGGGAACAAGGAAGGCATGGCCCCTGCCGGGCGGACGGTTTGCAGCTCCTTCGGGAATTGATACCGGTTTTGCATGATGCTGACATTGGCCAATTGCAGGATCTGGGGCGTTGAGCGGTAATTGAGCTCCAGCTTGAAGACCCGGGCCTCTGGATAGCGCTCCGGGAAGCTAAGGATGTTGGCGAAGTTCGCCCCCCGAAAGGAGTAGATGGATTGGGAATCATCCCCCACGACCATAAGGTTTTTATGCCGTCCTGCCAGAAGGTCTACGATATCCGCCTGAATTAGGTTCGTGTCCTGGTATTCGTCAACTAAAACATGCTGGAATTGTTCGCCGTAGCGCGCCCGCACTTCCGGATGCTCCCGGAGAAGGGCTTCCCAATAAAAAAGCAGATCGTCAAAATCCATGGCATTCAACTCCCGCTTCCGCTTGCGATACCGTTCGGTAACGGCCCGGATGTCATCCAAAAGTTCATAGAAGAAAGGATATCGCTCCAGGACGAGGTCATCAATAGGCCGGCGGCGGTTTATAGCCAATCCCAGTAGGTCTTCCAGAACCTCTCCTTTGGGAAATCGGGACCCTTTGGGGTTGATCTTCAGGTCGGTAATGCAGGCCTCCATCAGGCTTTTGGCGTCTTCCCGGTCGAGGATCGTATAATTGGGCTGATAACCCACCAGCGGAGCATGTCGACGGAGGATGCGGTTCCCGATGTGATGGAAGGTCCCTCCCCACACTCTTCCACCCACTTCCCCCGCGCCCGGAACGAGGAGTCCCACCCGGTGGAGCATCTCTCGGGCAGCCTTATTCGTGAACGTGACCAGCAGAATGCTTGCCGGGTCAACCCCCGACTCGATCAAATAGGCCACTCGGTAAGTCACGACCCGGGTTTTCCCGCTACCGGCACCGGCGATGACCAAAATGGGACCTCCGGCCGTTTTGACTACGGCCAGTTGTTGCGGGTTCAACTCGCCTTCGTAGTCCAGCAAAAAATGAGGCCTGACCTTATATGTGCGCATCGTTCCTTCTTACCCCTTTGCCGATTCCGAACCCTGAATGTTTCCTTTTTGAATAATTTTTCGAAATAATTTTTCGAACCCTGGAAATACTTTTCCAAATTCCTCTGCCCCATGTTCGGTTAAACAATGTTCCAGCATCTGGCTGGCCACGAAATACCCCAAGCGAGGAGGAAGCCCCGCGTTTGGGTCACCCGGCCCAAAAAGGATGGGCACGAGCTTTTCCGAGGCCAAATCTGCTCCCGCTAGCTCCAGCAGGACTTCTTTATTTTCCAGACCCCATTGCAGCCGTTCGGGAGTCAGAAATAGGTGTCGATGCAGAGGGATTTCCGGGTAAACGACCTCAGTAAAGAGGACTGAAAGCCCTTCCGCTACAATGGCGTGGAAGAGGCTCCGCTCTCCCGGGGGGAAAGAGTTTTTGAGAAGGGAACGCTGGAAGCAATGGCAATATTCATGGGATAACAGGAGGGAAAAATCCTTGAAGTCCTTAAATCGTTCCAGTCCTAGAAGGATGGACGGCGAACCTTCGACATCTATGGCCGCCCCGTCGGCGCTGAAGAAACCGATGAAAAGATACACGATAGGTTCCGGATTCAGGGGGAGAGTCAACTGGCATCGCTGGAGAGCTTCCTCAGCCAAAAGCACCGGATCCTGCGATTGAATCAACGACCGAATCAGGCCATAGTCTCCCTCCTTGATCTGCCTAACCCGCTCCCTAATTTGTTGGAGGTCAAAGTGATTGAAAGTCTCCCAGTAGGCCTTAAAGAATTTGTGGTGGGGTTGAATATAAAGGCGCTGATAGTTCGCCCAACGATCGTCTTCTGCAAATTGATCTAAGAACTTGAAAAAATCCGGGTACAAAGGTTTGACATTCATCAAATGAAGCCCCAAAGTGCGCTAAAATGAATCGAGTGAAATCTCTAAACCTATTTTTGGAACAAAGACCAGAAAAGGGCTAAAAGGCCGGTAAAAATAAAACTTCCGTCCACCACTCCTTCAAACAAGAATCCTCTCCCCAGAACCCGTTGACGGTAAAGATAATAATAGAAAACCACATACCCCAAAGAGATAAGAAGGAAGGCGGTGGCTGGTGTAGCCCAACCCAGTGGACCGGCCACGACTAGCAAGCTCCCCAAAAAAATGAGCAGCCCAACGGTTAAAATCTCAGCCCTCCGTCTGCCCAAAACAATAGGAATGGTCTCTTTGCCGACCATCAAGTCTCCTTGGATATCTTTAAAGTCATAGAGCGTTGACCGGACAAAGACCAGTATTGCGCTAAAAAGAAAAGCCACTGCGGTTCCCGGAGGAATCCGTTCCCCCGAAGCCAGGGCGGGGAGGACCGACGTCACAACCCCCCAGGCCAAGGCCACAAAGAGTGTTTTCGAGCCGGGAATATCCCTGAGCCTCTGGTAGCGGAACCCCTTTCCAGGCCTCCCGGGAAAGACCCGAATGTTATAAATCATCCCCATTCCCGAGATGGCCAGGAGAAAAAGAAAAGAAAAGATCCCCTGAAACCAGGCCAGGGTCAAGGCCACGCCTGCGGAAGATATCCCGGCGACGACGATCCATTTACCCCAGCGCTCATAGAATTCCGTCCGTCCGGGCTGGTTGTATCTCTCGGAGGCCTTGTCCGTGAAACGATTGAGAACATGCATGGAAAAAACGTAGAAGGAAGCGACCAGGGCCCAGGAAAGCCTGGGTTGCAACCCTTGGATCAAAACGCTGGCGTACGATAAGCAGCCCGCCCCAAAAGCCAAGAGAATATAGCTGATGGTCGCCAGCCGGCCCAAGCTTTCAAAATAGTAAACTACCCCCTGATGCTGCCGCAGCCCTTTCAGGCACTCTACAACCTTTAGGATCAGCCAATTGGGCGTGGAAGCGCCGGCCGTCACCCCAATGATGGAATAATGGCTAAGCTCTTTCAGGTTAAGGTCCTTTTCTGTTTCCACATGGAAGGTTGGGACCCCGGCCCCTTCCGAAATCTTCACCAAGCGTCGCGTATTCCCACTCTTCTTCCCCCCTACGACTACCATGGCTTCTACCCTCCGGGCCAGGGCTAAAACCTCATCTTGCCGCCGGTAGGTGGAATCGCAGATTGTGTTAAACACTTTCGCCCCCGGGAACCGGCTCTGAATCGCTTCGACAATTTCTTGGAACAAGTCCCGGTCCTGGGTGGTCTGGGCAACCAGGCAGACTTTCTCCAGCGGGGGAAGCGATTTTAGCTCCTCCAAAGAATTGACCACGTAACCTTTCCCATTAGCGTATCCAAGTAGACCAATGACCTCGGCGTGATCCTTCTCGCCGACAATCACAGTCGCATATCCATCTTTGGCATAACGCTGGATAATTCCCTGAACCCGGACAACATGGGGACAGGTAGCGTTTAATATACGAACACCGGAGTCTTTGATCTTCTGCCGCTCTTTCGGGCTTACTCCATGGGCTCGAATAATCACCGTGATAGCAGCCTTTTCCCCTGGGTAAGAAAGACCTATTCCTTCATCCCAATCGGCGATCGCCTTTATCCCCTTTCCTTCGAGGATTTCGAGAACCTGGGGATTGTGGATCAGTGGTCCATAGGTATGGATGGGGCCATCTCTCTTTATGGCCGCCTCCAAGGCCATGTCCACGGCCCGACGCACTCCCATACAAAAGCCGGCATTTTTCGCTAATTTTACCCGGGCCATTTCTAAATTTCACCTACCATAGAGAATCCTCGCGGGAGAGCATTCATCTCCAACTAAAATGAGACATAAAACAGGCTTTCCCGCACCCGGAATGCTGACCAAGACGGATATTTAGCTTTCTGCAAGGATGATTAAAAAGTTTAGTGGAATTCGGGCGGGGTGTCAATACGCCTGGATTCTCGCCTAGATCCTTGGAAACAGATGAAGAAATTTGGGATTTGCCAGCAAAGGAGTGTTCTTAGGATACCTTATTAAGGGAGAGCGAAAGGAAGGCGAAAGATTTTTTGGAATGGCGAGAGGATATTCTTATTGAAGGCGTCCATCCCTCCAGTGCAGGACTTGGGAAGAGGGTGCCGTAGTTTGAAGGCGCGACTTAAAGGGCGAAACCCCCAGGATTGAACTCGATAAAATTGAAGTATCCGTCCCCCCTCCACCGCTGATCGTGACGAAGAAATCCGTGCCTCCAGTTCCTCCGGGTTTCTGGGAGAAGATGGGCATTTTGACGATCCCCGTCCCTAAGCTAATAGATCTCGAACCAACTTCGGCACCAGTTGATGGCGCTAAAACGCCTGCACCCACTTGGTAGGTCACGCTATCGATGGCCACAGGCATCATGGCTACAGCGTATAATTTCCCCTCCCCTGCCTGGATACAAGGATTGGAGGAAGAAGAAGGGGTGTAGGTTGTCCAGGTAACAATGCTTCCGAAGACCGACGAATCAGCCAGCACTTTTTCTCCACTCGCGTGATTGATGTACCATCCACGGTTTGTTCCACTGAAGACGGAATTTGTATTATTCTCCAGCTGATTAATGGTGTAGGTGCTTGCGTGATCATCTTTTAACCCGAAAAATCTGTCCTGGGTACCTGTGGCGGTCGGGTTGTTTTTATTCCCCGTCCCCCAGAAAACCCATATAGAACCACCGGAGCCCCTGGCCACAGCCGGAGTCGTATAGATCGGTGCGGCAGAAGATGCCTGGAATAATAATCCTCCCACCCAGCTGGGAGTACTGCATGAGGGTCCATCTCCTCGGGTGCAGAATTTAAACCTCCATACGTTCCCGCCCAAATCTCCTACGTAGGCCGTATCAACAAACCCGTCATTGTCCGTGTCCACAACCACTGGAGAAGCCGGAATGCTATACGACATGCTGGTGGGATTGTCTCCCCTTGTGTAGCTCCATAAAATATTCCCATTACTTAAATCCACGACGAAGAACCCCTTCCCCCGGTTCGCATGGCCATCATTATTGTACCCGCCTCCTATGAAACCGACCCATTTCTCATCCCCGCCAATTTTTACTCTGCCGATGGCCATCCTGCTCCATGGTTCATCCAGATATTGGGCCTGCGTGGAATTTGGATTGATCCGCCATAAAAATGTCGGAGTGGTTGCCGAAGTATTGGTAAGGTCAAACGCATAATATCCGCAGTAGTAGGGGTATTGGCTTGAATATTGGTAGCTGAAATTTTCATCGCAGTATTGTGAGTTGCTCCATAAGAAGGCGGCGGAACTATCCGATGAGTCCCGCACCCCTTTCCCTTCTGCGAATACTAACAACGTCTTCCATTGATCCGCAGTCTTAGCCCTACCATCCCCTGTCCCCAGCCAAACATCCGCCACCGTCACCGCACCGTCCACGAAAAATTGATGGGTAAGCGAAGTTGGATGCGAGGGGTGGGCAATATATTTTAATTTGGGTAGAAGATTGGGGGGGATAAAGCTCCACTGCTCGTCCCCATCGCTCCCCCGAAAAGCACGAAATTGCCCGTCATTGGACCCAACTACAATAACCTTTGCCCTGGTGCTATTGTTCTGTCGGAAAGTTGCAAAGGCATTTGGAGAAAGGACATCATTAAAAAATGGAGAAGGGCTCCCGGCAGCGATTGGGCTACAATGAAATATGTCGCCCAATTTCCAGTTATCAGGGTTACTCCCAGGTTCACCCCGGATGTAATTTATGATGGCATTCGCCTCAGCGCTCGTCGAAACATTTAGATATTGTTTACTCTCAGCGGGAGGGGTCATCCCGGTCGTAAAGCTATAGGTTGAACCTCTTATGTATGTAAAGATATTTCTGCTGGATGCCTGTTTGGACTGGAGCACTTCTCCGGCATCCCATTCCAAACTACCAATAGTTCCATCAGTATGGATATTGTATTTTTTAAGGTGCCCTTGCCAGAAGGGTTCGTTGTTTTTTGGCCGCAAGGATGCCTCGTACAGGAAATGATCTGCCGCAAACCTTGCGGAGGCAACAGAGGTGATGGTAAATGAAACCCTTGATTCACTTATAATTCTGAATGCCTGTTTGAGGGCTTGCACAAGTTCATCGGCGTTTGTCGCCAGAAAGGCATAGCCCGAGAGATAATTAACCCCAGGATCATTGGAGCTGCCCTCACTACAAGCATTCGATGTGGTTGTAATCGCACGGGTATTCCCGGAATTGACCGCTGCTGGATTATCAGTCCCCCCAAAATAGGCCGCCCAGTTGAGGGTATTTTTGAGATCATCAGGCATACCTGCCCCGAAGCCTACCACCAAGACCTTATATCCTGCGTCTTTAAGGAGCTTTGCTCTGTATAGAGTCGCCTTCCTCCTTTTATATTGATCCGCTTGGCCTTCACTGCCATTTCCACCGCAAGCATAAGTATCTGCCCCATCTGTAATCAGGATGACGAACTTTTGCCGACAGTCCTTCGCGCTGTCTGAGGCTTTGTGCGCGTCCAGGTACAGCTTGGCTTCATTCAAGGCCGCAACTAAGGGAGTTCCACCCGTTGCCGACTCCCCATTCACGGCTGTCCATATTTCCGAGTAGCTGGTGCCGATCGCTTTTCCTAAGGAATTGCAATCGCTGGAATAGTTTCCCCCTGTATCGTCAGCCGAGCAGTTGTAGAACCTCATATACCCAATTCTTACTCCGAGGCTATTTTCATCAGCGGTATTAATCGTCCCATTATTATCATCGTCGAGGATCCGCCGAATCGCCTCCTTAGCCATATCCAGGCGCCTGCAGCCGGGTGTGGAACAGTCGTTTCCTGCGGGATCCCAGTTCATACTTCCCGTCAAATCCAAGACGATCAAGGCATCTGGATCGACCGCATATTGGAAAATTTCAGATTCGTCTCCATAACAAATACTGAAGCCAAATAAAAAATGGCAGATGACCAATCCGCCTAAAAATCTCCTCATCTTAGCCATACCCATTCACCTTACCGGTATACCGTTGAAACATCAACGGGTCCATAACCGACCCCTATACCGACCCGAACGTTGCTGCTATACCTTGCGTTCGTTCCGGTAACGTTTCCCACAAACCTTGATTGTCCCCACGTTTCCCCTCCCCCCATGCTAAATCCCGGGTAGGGGACGGCTGCCGGCCCGCTGGTGGGGATCGATGGAGCGGGAATGGAATATTGGGTATCGGGGTCAGTGCCCATGTCCACCACCACATTGCTGACCGCGGAAGCGCCCAAGTTTATAGGGTTAAAATTCTGGGTTAGCCAAGAGATTCCGCTCTCCGCCGCGTAAAAGGCCTTTTTTTCACCGACCGTCCGGGAGCTGATTCTTACATCCTGAGTGGTTACAGTAAAAACAAGAAGCCCCAAGGCAGTAAGGATCCAAATAGCCATAAGCGCAGCGATCAGGGCAAAACCCCTTTCGGCCTGCTCTTTCCCTTTATGCAAGACTATACTCTTATTGGGGTTAATCGATTGCATGGTTCCTCAGCAAAACACTGGTTGAATAAATCATCTGCCTTCTTTGTTGGGTACTGGGATCTACCTCGTCCGTCTCCACTGCCAAGGTTATGTCAATCCTTCTTATATCGGGTATCTGATTTGGGCTCGTATCTGGGTATAGCTCAATGGCTGGGCTTCGGGCATCGTAATATCGGAATATGGCCGGAACTCCTACCCCATTATTTATCCCCAGCGTATTATTGATGACCCTTACCGTCCTTGTTCCTGGTGGCGCTGTAGCTGGGTTGGCCCCCAAAAAGGGTTGCCCTCCCCCGCAGTTTGTGTTGCGGCTGATAAATTGATTCCCCACATTATAAGCATACCGAATGATTTCATTCGCGTTGTCTCCGATGTTACTGCTTTCTCCAATATCCATCTCCACGGTGAGAGAAGTCGGGGTAGCTTCCTGAATTCCTTTCCCTCCTTGATTCGCCGATACACCTGTACAGGGTGGGCTAACAGTTGGAGGATTACGCCAGATTCCTGCCGGTGCAAAATTTGGATTATAAGACGCCATGCCAATCTCCATCGCCATAATCTCTAAGGCACCCCGCACATCCTGCTGTGCAGCTACTTTTCTTTCAAGGCCCATGGATGACCTTTGCCCTGATATCATTGTAAGATAGATGGCCGACATTAGCAGAGCGCCGATGAAAAGGGCAAAGATAATCTCTATTAAGGTAAATCCTTTGGCCTTGCTGAAATTTTTCATGCCCATTACTGCCTAAAATACTCCTGTCTGATTACCCTCAGGCTTTCTGAGATCCCTGTTGCGTTCCCTGGCCAGGTAACGTTTACCGTTACGAGCCAGGAATTGCCCCCCAAGCTTGCGGTGGTAGTTTGTACCGAGAAGGGCGCATCTCCCAGCTTTGGCGTGCTTTGACCACCGGGATAGACCGTGCCGGTTGTCGTGCCCGCGGAAACTACTGTGTTGGGATTCATGATGCGTGCCTCATTGATCTGGAGTTGCGTTTGTAATATCCCCGAAGCCCTACCCAAATAATCAGAGCGTCCGGCCAATCTCCATGCCGATGGCTGTAATGAAACCAGGGCCAGGATGCCAATACTCAGCAGGAAAAGGGCGATACTCACCTCGACCAAGCTTATGCCTTTGTTATTGCATATTGAATTGAACATTTGTCCTCCCAGTAATGTTCGTGGTGATCGCAGCCGTGGAATTTCGGCTATTGATTAGATTCAAAGTTCCCGCTGATGCTGTTCCCCTGGTTTGAAATGTAATGGTCGAACCTGGGAAGGTTACACCTGTAATCCTTATATCCCTCGCAAAGTATGCGGGGGTTTTCGTTTGAATCGTTACACCGCCTTGCTGGACTAGGTAATTGTTGTTTGCGACATTAAAGGTTATTGAAAACGTTTTGTTTTCAGCGATGGCTCTTCCTTTCAGGCTCGAAAAATCAGATATAATGTCCCTGGTCGCAGCTTTAAGATTCCCGTTTATGGCATATTTTTGAAAGGATGGAATTGCTATGGCGATCACGATTGAAATGATGGTAATGGCTATCACGCACTCGATAAGGGTAAACCCTTGCTGAGACCTCATGTTGCCGCCTGTTTTATTGCTTCTTCGGATCATAGCCAAAAAATCAGAGAGCATTTTGGCCTGTTTACCTTTTGAAAGCCGTCTTCCGCCGAAGTCAAATCTTAACTAAATAGAGGCTGAGAATCAATAGCAAGGAGTAGCGAGCATTGAAATAAAGAGTCTTTCAAAAAGAATTAATAATTTCATCGACTTGTAATTATATCTGGGGTCACTGTCCTGAATCTTTCTGCCTTCTGGCTTTAAAGTGCTCTTCTCTACCTCTGTAGGTAATGTTTTTAAAAGACCATAAAATGTTTTAATGCTGCTATTCTTCGACGCCGAACTCTTTCATCTTGCTCAGCAGGGATGGATGACTGATTTCTAATAGCTTTGAAGCTTGAGAGCGATTTCCCTTGGTCTTCCTCAAAGCTTTGCGGATCAATTCTTCTTCCAAAACCCGACTTGCTTTCTTGATAGAAAGTTCCTCTCCCAAAAGTTCACTTTTCAAGGGCGCGCGCCCTCCTAAAACCTCCGAGGGGAGACAATCAGGGCCGATCCTTTTGCCCTGAACCAAGATCATAGCGCGCTCAACGGCATTCTCAAGCTCGCGTACGTTTCCAGGCCAGGGATATTCCAAGAAGCGCACCAGGGCATCTTCCGAAATGCTTTCAGTGTTCAGCCGGTGCTGTTCATTGTACTTGCAAATGAAGTGATCTACCAGGAGGGGAATATCCTCTTTTCTTTCGCGCAGCGGAGGAAGATGCAAGGGAAGGACATTTAAGCGATAAAAGAGATCTTCCCGGAATTTTCCTTCGGCCGCAGCCTTGGAGAGGTCTCGAATCGTAGCGGCGATGATGCGCACATCCACGGCCAGAGGCCGCTCGCTACCCAACCGTTTCACCTCTCCTTCCTGCAGAGCCCGGAGAAGTTTTACCTGAGCAGAGAGGCTCGCCTCTCCGATCTCGTCTAAAAAAAGAGTCCCCAGGTGAGCCATTTCAAAGCTTCCCCGCTTCTCCTTCTTGGCATCTGTAAACGCCCCTCGTTCGTGCCCAAAAAGCTCACTCTCCAGGAGGGTTTCGGGAATCGCCCCGCAATTCACGGCTACGAAAGGTTCATTGCTTCGCGGGCTATTATAATGAATACACTTGGCCACCATCTCCTTTCCAGTCCCGCTTTCTCCCATGAGCAGCACAGAGGCTTTGTAGTCGGAGATTTTTTTAATGGTGTCGAAAACCTGCATCATTTTCGGGCTTTTGCCGACGATATTCCCAAAAGCATAATCTCGGCGCACTTCTTGGCGGAGACGCTGATTCTCTTGCCGCAAATTTTCCCGTTCCTCAGCCTTGCGCAGGGTAAGGAGAATCTCGTCGGGCTTGAAAGGTTTGTTGACGTAGTCGTAAGCCCCCCGCTTCATGGCTTCCACAGCCGTGTCCAGGTTTCCGTAGGCCGACATCATGATCACGGAAGCCTCGACCTTCTTTTGCTTCAGGGCTTGAAGGAGAGTCAGTCCGTCCATCTCCGGCATGACCACGTCGGAGAGAATGAAATCGAATGACTCAGACTCTGCAAACTTCAGGGCTTCAATCCCCTTTCCCACAGCTTGCACCTCATAGCCTTCACGCTTCAGGATCAGCGTGAGCATGTGGCGCATGGATTCATCGTCATCAACGACCAATATTTTTTTCCGTTCCATGTTTTACCCCAAAAATAGGCAGCAGAACCGTAAAGGTAGCCCCTTCTCCCTCTTTGCTTTGAACGTGGATGCGGCCCCCGTAAGATTCCAAAATCCTGAGGCAGATGGCCAAGCCGAGGCCTGTCCCTTCGCCTGGGGGTTTGGTAGAATAGAAGGGGTCGAAGATTCTCCCGATGGCCTCTTTCGGAATTCCCGGACCCGTATCCTCCACTTCCACTCGCACCAATGAAAGTATTCCCCCCGGGAGAGGCGCGGGTGGAACTCCTCGAGCCCGTAACAGGGAGTAATCTACCATCTGAGAATCCTCTTTCCTCCGCCGGGGGAGAGCTTCTGTGAATTCTGGGATTTCTTCGGGCGGCAAGGCCCTTGTGCTTACGCGAAGCCTGTGTTCCTTGACCACCCCCACAGAACTAGAAGAAGTCATGGCATCGGCGGCGTTCAGGAAAAGGTTGATCATCACCTGCTGGAGCTGATGGGGGTCCCCTTTCCATTTGGGCAGATCCGTTTGCAATTCTTTTATTACCCTCACTGGTTCCCAGACCTTCCTCTGGTGCGATAGAAGCGACAGGGCGTTTCCGATCACGGCGTTTACATCCACTTCCTCTTCTGCCCCGCGGGAGGGACGGGCGAAATCCAGAAGTTCGCGGATGATTCGCCGGATGCGCTCGGCCTCGTTTTCCGCTCGCTCGAGTACTTCCCTTATTTCCCCTTCCGGCAAGCCACCTTTAGCAAGTAAATCCAGGTAACCTAGGATGGCGCCCGTCGGATTTCCTACCTCATGAGCAACCCCTGCGGCTAGACGGCCGATGGAGGCTAACTTCTCCGAGCGGATTACCTCATTCTGAACCCGGCGCAATTCAAGGTTAACCTGTTCCAGGGAGCGGATGTATTCTTCCATTTTTGCCCGGTGCTCCCGCAGCCGGGAGGCCATGCGGTTGAAAGAAGAAAATAGTTTGCCCACCTCATCCCCGCCGGAGGGCTCGTTCGTTGAATCTAAATTTCCTTCAGCGATCTTCTCGGACATCTGCACCAATTTTTTGAGCGGATTCACGATCACCCGCGAGAGCAGGAAGCTTCCCAACGCAACCAGCAAAAAAGCATCGAACAGGATGTAGAGGAAAATCGTGGCCTGAGAGCGGGAGAGGGTTTCTCGAAGATCATCCAAAGAAAGCTCTCCACGGAGCACCCCCAGAGTCTTTCCCTGAATGACCAGAGGGGCGGATAGAAGAAGTGGACCTTTTTTCATCAACGAAAAGGATTCGCCTTCCGCGACGCCGTGCGCCAAGATTTTCCCCGTGGCCAAAGCATTTTCCAAATTTTTATCCCGCAAAATTCTACCCACAAGCTCGGGCCGCGAATCCGCGACCACCCGAAACTCTTGATTTACCACCGACAAATTGGATAGGAACTGGCTCTGAACAAAGAGGGCCACGACTTGCTGCAAATTTTCGGTGGGATTTTGATCCCCGGAGATTCCCAAGTCTTCAGGTTTCCGATCCTGGAGAAACCGCTGGAGAGAGGCCATCATTTGTTTTCCACCTTTGACCTTCTGCTGCAGCAGGCTTCGCTCTTCGACTTTGAGGAATAGGATTCCCACCAGGGCCACAATCCCGACCATCAACACGGTCAGGGTGAAAACGATCTCGGTGCGAATTCCCGGCCGAAAATTCCAAGACACGTTATGAATTCCTTCAGAATCTTCCCCAGTTCAAGTACCAATCAATCAATTCCGGGCCAAAAAAAACATAAGCCAGAGCGGAAAAGGCTAAAAAGGGGCCGAAGGGGATGGCGTAATGCCTCCCTTGCTTATGGATCAACATAACCCCACCACCGATCAACGTCCCAGAAAGAGAGGCAAAGAAAAGGGTAAAAAGGATGGCTTTCCACCCCAGCCAAGCCCCGATCATCGCCAGGAGCTTGACATCTCCACCACCCATCCCCTCGCGCTTGGTGAGAGCTTCATAAACGAGAGCCACCACATAAAGGGAGCCCCCACCAGCGAGGAGGCCAATTAATGACTCCTTTACGGTCACCGATGGCCCGAATATAGCCACCAAGAAACCGATGGCAATCCCCGGAAGAGAGATTACATCCGGGATAATCCGATGGTCCAGGTCAATGAAGGCGATCACGATCAAAACCGCAGATAATCCAAAGGAGGAGAAAAAGGCGAAGGTGAAACCGAATTTTAAAAAGAGGGCTAAACCAACCCCGCCAGTCAAGGCTTCAACCAGGGGGTAACGCCAGGGGATCTTGGCCCCGCAATTCCGGCATTTCCCCCCCAGCAGAAGATAGCTCAACAAAGGGATGTTATCGTAAGCTCGGATGGCGGCCTGGCAATGGGGGCAGAAAGAGCGGGGAGAAACTATGGAAAGACTTAGGGGCAGGCGATAAATACACACGTTCAGAAAGCTGCCTATGCAACAACTCAATAAAAAAATGGGGATGGCGGTGGATCCGTGGGTCACCATTATGTTTGTTCCTTTAACCTTATCGCCTACCAGCTGTACTGAAATTATGAACAACTCTAATATAGAGGATCAGGCCGTGTCAATAACTTTGAGAAATCCATGTTGTATAAACCTTATCAGCCGAAGGGGAAATATTGGGAGGTAATTTTTGACACTAGGAGGGATGATTTTCGGAATAAAAAGGGAATTTCTGTTGCATTTTGGGGAATTCGTTATACAATTTCCTTCAGCATGGCACCGGGAACTTTCTTGAATTTTGCCAAATACAGATCCCTTACCCTCCTGGCAATTTTTATCTCTGCCTTTTCTTTAAAACTGCTAATCTTTTTCCTGGCAACCGACCCGATGGTCTTTTACAAATATCCCTATTTTGCCGAACGGATCAGTAAGGGGATTGATATCGGAGAGAGGATTCTCGATCTGAGTCCCTTATACTTATACATCAGTGCCTTGTTCTACAAGATCTATGGAAAAAATTGGGAAGTCATGGCTATCTTCCAAATTTTTATGGGAAGCCTAAACTGCCTTTTCATCTGCTTCATCGGCGAAAAAATTTTCGGTAGGGCCGTGGGGCTCATCGCCGCCATCATCTTGTTACTTTATGGAAACTTGACCCTGATTGAATTGACTCTTGAGCCCGAAACATTTGTATTATTCTTCAATTCCCTCATGGTCCTCTTTTTAATTTCAGCCCGAGAAGAATCTGTCCTTGGAAAAAGTTCCTGGAGATGGCTGCTTCCTGGTTTATTCATTGGTTTGTCTGTTATCACCAAACCCAATGCCCTCCTTTTCTTGCCCTTGGCGCTTCTCTGGGTTTGGGGGGGGGCTTTTCATCGGTCCCTTAAATTTAAAGCAACCCTTTTCCTTCTTTTGGGAATTATCCTTGTGGTTTCTCCCATTACTTTAAGGAATTACTTAAAATTTAAGGATTTCATCCTTCTAACGG
>Ga0315288_10004093_pt1 | contig 18557 bp, 12 predicted proteins | sample YL17G11_20_MG_FD_203454 | JGI IMG/M metagenome (GOLD analysis project Ga0315288, IMG submission 203454) | Sediment microbial communities from Yellowstone Lake, YNP, Wyoming, USA - YL17G11_20 | ecosystem: Environmental > Aquatic > Freshwater > Lake > Sediment | place: USA: Wyoming | collected... | reverse complement strand
CATTTTTGGGTTCATTTCTCAAACCACGGTAAGGTTGGGGGGTTAAAAAGGGAGAATCAGTCTCTAGAAAGATTTTTTCCAAGGGAATAAGCCTAGCCACATTTTGTAGGCCTAAATCATAAGTTAAATTGCCATCAAGGCCAAAATAAAAACCTATTTCTTCAATTTTTTTAATATCCTTTTTACTGCCGGAATAACAATGGAGAACACCGGTGATTTTGTTTTTGAAAGAATTGAGTATCTCCAAAACTTGAGGCAAAGCCTTGCGGGAATGAACTACTAATGGCAGATGGTTTTCTATGGCGAGCTCAATTTGTTTTTTGAAAAGAAAAATTTGGTCTTTTTCACTGCGGTCTTTTTCCAGGGGTGGAGTCGGTGAAAAATCCAAGCCACATTCCCCGATAGCAATAACTTTATTGTTTTTGATTAATTCCCCTAATTGTTTGATTTGTTCTTTTGGTGAGCCTTTTTCTTGAAAATTGGTTTGATGGGGATGAATACCCACCGCTGCATAAACAACGCCTGGATATTTTTTAGCAATCTCAATGGCTTTGATGGAGTCTTTTAAACTGCTACTGACACAAATAATTTTTTTAACATCATTTTCAACCGAGCGTCTAATGACCTCATCAAGGTCATCCTCATAATCAGGGAAATTGAGATGAGCGTGGGTATCAATTAACATTTATTTTATTCTCGGGAAAAGTGGGGGTTCAGATTTAATTTTCGGCCCTTGGAATTGTTTTAGAATCTTTTCGGCTGTTTTCGGCAGGAAAGGCTGAAGAAGAATAGAAATTTCTTTGACTTTACTAACTAAATCAGTTAAAATCTCATTTAATTTGTTGCCAGTAAGCAACCAGGGTTTATTTTTATCAAGATAATGGTCGGCTTCCGAAATTTTCTCCCAGATAAATTTTAATGCTTCATTAAGACGATATTCATTTAAAAATTGGCTCAACTTACTCCAATCAATTAATTTATTGGAGTTTTTGAATTCAAAATCAGCTTTTTCGCAAAGTTTAGCCACTCTGGCGACTAGATTGCCTAAACCATTGGCTAAATCAGCATTATAAACTTCCCTAAATCTTTTTTCCGAGAAATCGCCGTCGTTATAAGCCGGGATTTCTTTTAAAAGGTAATAGCGAATGGGGTCGGTTCCATATTTTTTAATCAGTTCAAAAGGATCAATCGTGTTCCCTAAAGATTTGCTGATTTTTTGGCCATTAACGGTAATATAGCCATGAACAAAAATCTCTTTCGGTAAAGACAAACGAGCACTTTTAAGCATCGCCGGCCAGTAAATAGCATGGAAACGACTGATACCCTTGCCAATCATATGAACATCCGCTGGCCAATATTTTTGGAAAAGTTTACCTTGGTTTTGCCAATCTAGAGCGGTAATGTAGTTAGATAAGGCGTCAAACCAAACCCAAACAATTTGGCTCTCATCATTTGGTACGGAAATCCCCCAGCTATGGGCGCGTTTTTTTGAACGAGAAATACTGAAATCTTCCAACCCTCTTTTAATGAAAGCTAAAACTTCATTTTTACGGATTTCAGGAGTAATTTTGAGTTCGTCTTTGGCGATAATTTCTTTCAGCCAAGATTGATATTTTGAAAGCTTGAAAAAATAATTTTCCTCTTCAACAACTTCCGGTTTAGTTTTGTGCTCCGGGCAACAGCCGTTAATAAGATCTTTTTCGGTGTAGAAAGTTTCACAACCAACACAATAAAGACCTTTATATTTCTTCTTATAAACATCTTCTTTTCTGCAAGCCAGCCAAAAAGCTTGAGCTCCATTAATGTGGCGTTTTTCAGTGGTTCGAATAAAATCATCGAAAGAAAGATTTAAGGCTTCTTTGAGTTGATAAAATTTGTCGGAATTTTGTTTGACAAGTTTTTTAACCGGAATCTTTTTTTCTTCTGCGGCTTGAACATTTTTAAGAGCGTTATCATCAGTTCCTGATAAAAAGTGGACATCTTCTTCAAGTAACCGATGGTACCTGGCAATTGTATCCGCTTGGACAATTTCCAAAGCAAAGCCGAGATGAGGAGCGGCGTTAACATAAGGAATAGCGGTGGTGATATAAAATTTTTTGTTCACAACGTGATTATATCTTAAAGCGGGCATTATTTGAAGCTTAAAGAAGAGTTATTTTTGTTTTTTGAATACCTGATTAATTTTTTGAGCCCATCTGTCGGCCCATTCGTCAGCATGAATTTTTTGCAAGGCCAATTTAAAACCCTTGCCCTTTTTTGCTTCTCTGGCAACGCTAGCAACAGTGGTGCTGGAAACAGCTAAGTTTTCTTTAATCCAGCTGTAAGTTTTACCTTTTTCTAAAAAATAAGTGATGCCTAGTCTTCTAGTGATGACTTCTTTTTCATTATCACCTAAAAAACTGGACAAAAATTCTTTAACCTCGGCCGGATTTTTAATATCTGCAATCACCTGACAAATTAAATCAGAAATTTGTTTTTTAATTTTAGGACTAATTTTCTTTTTTGAAACTTGCATCGCGATTTAATTGATTAAATGAGGCAGGAGAATTAAAAGTTGAATCAATTAAATCACTTCTAAATTATTTTGTCAAATTTATTGATGACTTGATTTGAAGAAATAGATGCCTATTAAGAAAAAGATAACCGTCAGAAGTGAAAGATTAAGAATGTTTCCGATTTTAAAGAAACGAAAGATGAGAAATAAAATCAGCCATAAAGCGGCGATAGCTCCGAGTTTGGAATTGGCAAAAATCAAAGAGCTTGTCAAAAATGTAGACAGGAAAAGTAAAAGATAAAAGACAATAATCAAAAGATTGTTAGCTGGAGAAAAATAGTAAATGAGCCATCCCCATAAACCCCAAAAGATTAAGGCAAAAATTAAAGCGGGGAGGAAGTTTTTGCGTCTTTTTATTTTAGCAGCGATTAGCTTTTCCATGATTCAATTATAAACGATAAGGTGATAAAATAAACCTGCCATGGGCAAGGAAATTTATCTTCTTTCGGCTTTAATCATTGTTGCTTTAGTTATTGCGGTTTTTTTGATTCTCAAAAAGCTAGCGGAAATTAAAGAAGCGACTAAGCCTGATGAGACTCTTAAGGATTGGCTTAAATCCCAACAGCAATCAAGCCAAATTATGTCCCGGTCGATTAATGAACGGCTAGATAATGCTGCCAGAGTTATTTCTCAAGTCCAGAGGAATATTGGCGAGATGTCGGAAATCGGTCGAGGGATGAAAGACATCCAAGAATTCCTGCGTTCGCCAAAGTTAAGAGGTAATATTGGCGAACAGGTTTTAAGGGAATTATTGGCCCAGATGTTGCCGAAAAATTCCTTTTTTCTCCAGCATACTTTTAAATCAGGAGCCAAGGTGGATGCAGCGATTAAAACTTCAGCCGGAATTATTCCGGTGGATTCCAAATTCCCCATGGAAAACTTCAGAAAAATGATTGGCGCCCAGAATGAAACAGAGAAAAAATCCTTTGAAAAAGAATTTGTCAAAGATGTTAAAAAACATATTGATGATATCTCTAATAAATATATTCTGACTGAAGAAGGGACGATTGATTATGCTTTAATGTATCTGCCTTCAGAAACGGTTTATTACGAAGTAGTTAATAATATCGAGCTTTTTGATTATGGTGGCAAAAAAAGAGTACTTCCGGTTTCCCCAACCACTTTTTACGCTTATTTAAGAGCAATTCTCATGAGTTTTGAAGGACAAAAAATTGAAGAACGAGCTCAGCAAATTTTAGCGGCGATTAAAGCCATCCAAAAAGATTATTTAAAAGTAGAAGATAATCTTTTGGTTTTAGGCAAACATGTCCAAAATGCTTACAATCAAATGAATAATGTTAACACTGGCTTTAACCAGCTCGGCCAAAAAATCAACTCCACCCAAACTCTAGGCCAAGGAGTCAAAGGACAGATTAAAGAGACAAATCGCTCCAGTTAAATAATTTATGCTTAATGAGGAAGAAAAAAAATTAAATAAAGAACAATTTGAGGCCGTGCGTTTTGGCGAGGGGCCACTTTTAATTATTGCCGGAGCGGGAACTGGTAAAACCACCGTTATCACCGAAAGAATTAAATATTTAGTTTTCTCTGGCAAAGCCAAAACAGGTCAGATTTTAGCTCTTACTTTTACTGATAAAGCGGCTCGGGAAATGGAAGAAAGAGTTGATATTGCCATGCCTTATGGTTATACCGACATGTGGATTTCGACTTTCCATTCTTTTTGTGACCGAGTTTTAAGAGAACAAGCCATTCATATTGGGTTGGATCCTCGTTATAAATTAATGACCGAAGCCGAAACAACACAATTTTTAATCAAAAATCTTTTTAAATTTGATTTGCAATATTTTCGACCCTTGGGTAATCCGACCAAATTTATCAGTGGTCTACTGCAGCATTTTTCCAGATTAAAGGATGAAGATGTTTCTCCCGAACAATATTTAAAATATAGCCAAAAATTAAAGGCCGAAAAAGAAGAAGTAGCCAAGACCAAAGAACTGGCTAAGGCCTATCAGATTTACGAACAATTAAAAACCAAACAAAGTCTGATGGATTTTGGTGATTTAATCAATCAAACTTTAAGACTTTTCCGTACCCGTCGCCAGATTCTGCAAAAATATCAAAACCAGTTTAAGTATGTTTTGGTTGATGAATTCCAAGATACAAATTATGTCCAAAACCAGTTGGCTATTTTGCTTTCTGGAAAGAAGAAAAACTTAACCGTCTGTGCCGATGATGACCAATCGATTTATCGCTGGCGGGGAGCGGCTGTTTCCAACGTCATCCAATTCCGCCAAATTTTTCCCAAAGCCAAAATTATAGTCTTGGTTAAAAACTATCGTTCCACTCAGGAGATTTTAGACAAGGCTTACCAGCTTATTCAAAATAATAATCCTGACCGCTTGGAAGTTAAAGAAAAAATTAACAAACATTTAAAAGCCGTGAGAGAAGTCAAAGATATTCCAATTGAGTTTATTCATGCTGATCGGGTGGAAAATGAAGCCGAGATTGCTGCTCAAAAAATCAAGGAACTAACTTTTAAAAAATATAAATTTTCTGAGGTGGCGATTTTAGTCAGGGCTAACAATCATGTGGAACCTTTTGTCCGAGCCTTGGCTCGTCATGGCATTCCTTACCAGTTTTTAGGGCCTGGTCAGCTTTTTCGCCAGGGTGAGGTGAAAGATTTAATTGCCTATCTTAAAGTTCTTTATAATTTTGAGGACAATGTCGCCTTATACCGTGTTTTATCCATGGAATATTTTGATATTAATCCCCGTGATTTAGCCGCCATTAATAATTATGGGCGCAAACAAAATCTTTCCTTGTTTGAAGCCTGCGAGCAGGCGGAAAAAATCTTTATCAGCCAAAAAGCCAAAGATCAAATTGGAAGTTTTGTTAAAATGATTCACCGCCATTTGGGTTTAATGAGAAAAGAAACTGCCGGCCAGATTCTTTATTATTTTTTGGAAGACAGCGGACTTTTGAGGAAAATGACAGAATACAAAACACCAACCGAAGAAAAGGTGGCCCAAAACATCGCCAAGTTTTTTGATCGGTTGAGAACCTATGAAATTGACCATGAGGACGCTTCGGTTGAAGCGGTAGTCGATTGGCTTAATCTTTCCATGGAATTAGGGGAGTCACCTTTAGCCAATAACATCGACTGGTTTGAGGAAAATCGAGTAAATCTTTTAACCATACATTCTGCCAAAGGCTTGGAGTTTCCGGTGGTTTTTTTGGTTAATTTAGTTTCCGAACGTTTTCCCACCAAAGAGAGAAAAGAACAAATTCCCATTCCGGAAAAGTTAATCAAAGAAATTTTGCCTCAAGGTGATTATCACGAGCAGGAGGAAAGAAGGCTTTTTTATGTTGGCCTAACCAGGGCGCGTGACCGTCTTTTCCTGACAGCCGCTGATTATTATGGTGAGGGTAAAAGAGAAAAGAAACTTTCCCCTTTTGTTTTTGAAACTCTAGGAGAAACAGTAATGAAGTCATTAAATCATTTGGCTGTTAAAAGTGATCAGTCACCCCTTTTAGTCTGGCAAAAGGAAGAAGAGAAAAATTTACCAACTATTCGCCAGCCAATTAATTATTTATCTTTTTCCCAAATAGAAGCTTTTAATAATTGTCCTTTGCAATACCGTTATCGTTTTCTGCAAAAAATTCCCACCCCACCTTCAGGACCTCTAACTTTTGGTGACTCCATTCATAAAACCTTAAAAGAATTTGGTGAGGGGATTAAAAACAAGCAAAAATTAAGTCAAAAAGATTTGCTTAAAATCTTGGAGAATAATTGGTCTTCTTTGGGCTATGCCAGTAAAAGCCATGAGGAAAAAGCCAAAAAACAGGCAGAAAAGATATTAGCTAATTTTTATAAAGATTTTAATCCTAAGGTAAAAATTATCGCTTTAGAACAGCCTTTTACCTTAAAAATTAGCTCTAATTTAAAAATTGTCGGCAAGATTGATCGGATTGATGAAAAAAAAGAAGGGGTTTGGGAGATTATTGATTATAAAACTGGCAAAACGATGGAGCAAAAGGGTGTTGATAAATCCTTACAGATGACAATCTATGCTTTAGCTGTATCGGATAAAGATATTTACAATAAAAAACCAGAGGATTTAATTTTAACTTTTTATTTTCTTGATCCTGGCCAAAAAATTTCCACTCATCGAACAGCTGAGCAATTAGTCCAAGTAAAAAAAGATATATTGGAAAAGGCTAAAGAAATTATGGTGAGTTCCTTTGAACCCAAACCAGGCAATCTCTGTGATTTTTGTGAATATAAATTGATTTGTGATGCCTGGAGTTAATTCTTTTTTTAGTTTCAATATAATAAAACAATGAATCGAAATAAAATCATTGAAGAAGTTAAAAAATATTTAAAGAAAACCTTTAAGGGCGAAGCCACTGGTCATGATTGGTGGCATGCCTGGAGAGTATGGAAGATGTCCAAAAAAATTTCCAAAAGAGAAGGTGGTGACTTATTTATAGTTGAATTGGCTGCTTTGCTTCATGATATTGCCGATTGGAAATTTCACGATGGCAATATTAAGGTAGGAGCAGAAAAAGCAAAAACCTTATTAAAAAATTTGGGAGTTGATAATAAATCCATAAAACATATCTGTCATATTATTGATAATGTTTCTTTTAAAGGAGCAGGAGCGAAAAATAAAATTAAAACAAAAGAAGGAATGATTGTTCAAGATGCTGACAGGCTAGATGTTGTAGGTGCTATTGGTATTGCCAGAACTTTTGCCTATGGAGGATTCATGGGAAGAGAGATTTATAATCCCGAGATAAAACCAAAATTACACAAATCATTTGAGGAATATAAGAATAATAAAAGCACATCAATAAATCATTTTTATGAGAAAGTAATACTCTTAAAAGATAGATTAAACACAAAAACTGCGAAGAAAATCGCCCAGAAAAGACACAATTTTTTAGAGAATTATCTGAAACAGTTTTTTAAAGAATGGACATCTAGATTATAGTTTTAGGATTTATTCTAATATTTTTTAAAAAGCAGATGGTTTTAATTTAAGGAATTTCCAGCGAAGATTATTCAAGAAATTATATAGAGGATAGAAAGAAGAATTGATCACCAAATCATAAGTGCCAATAAACTCTACTAAAGATGGTCCAAAACCTTCTTTGAAACGATGAAAACCAAAATAAGGATCACGAGGACTGGGGTTAGGACCAGGGGTGCCCCACATATCAAAAACTTTACAACCATTTTTTTGTCCGAATTTGATAACTTCCCAAAATAAAGCATAAGGAGCCATAACCTCCCGGTGTTCTCTGGTGGAACTACCATAAGGATAATAAAGAATTTTGTTGAAAACAAAGAAAATATCAGCCGCTAAAACCTGATTTTGGTATTTAGCTAGGAAAAGATGGACAATGCCCGAAGGCTGCATCATCGCCCACATCTTTTGGTGATAAGCTTCTGAATGAGCATAAAATTTTTGTCTTTTAGTTGTTTCGGCTGTGAGTTTCAGATAGTTTTCAAAAGCTTGAGGAGAATTATCCTCAACAATCTCTACCCCATGTTTTTGGGCAACCTTGATGTTGTAACGGGTTTTGGGTTTCATATCCGCCAAAAGTTGTTCTTCGGTTTTTTGCAAATCAAGTTGAAAAGTGTATTTCGTAAAAAGAGGCCGGCCTTTTTGACAACCATTGGCCAGAAGAAAATTAACCACATCTTGATTGTCTTTGATGTTGGGCTCCATTTTAATAAAAATGGCTCTTTCTTTTTCGCCGACCTTTTTTAAAGCCTCCAACATGACTTTGTCCGGCATTGGCCCCTTGGGAAAATACAAAGCCGTGTAATTGATTTTTGGTAGAGGGTGAACCGTGAGTTGGTAAGCGGCTTTTAAAGTTTTACCATCAAACGCCCCCAGGCGAATGACTTTTTTGCCGGTTTTTTTCCTGAATTCTCCCCACTCCCAAGATTGAAGGGGGTGAGTGGCCACTTGGTTAAATTGATTTTTTTCTTCTTCTAGAACTTCCCTAACAATCATTATTTAAATTTTATCATATCAAGAAGATGAATGGGGATATCAGCCAGGAAGCGTGAAGCTTGGCTTTGAGAATTTTCACCAAAATAAAAACGGCGTTTGGTATAAGAAAGATAAAGTTTTTCCTTGGCTCGAGTCATGGCCACATAGCAAAGCCTTCTTTCTTCCTCAACTTCATTTTTTTCCATTAAAGCTCTGGCATGAGGGAAAAGTCCTTCCTCTAAACCAATAATAAAAACAATCGGAAACTCAGTGCCTTTGGCGGAATGAGCGGTCATCAAGGTAATGACATTGTTATCTTTTTGGGGATTAATTTTGCCGGTGGGTAAGTATTCCTGCTGGATTAAAGCCACATTTTCCAAAAATTGGTTTAAATCAGGAAATTCCGTCGCCACCGAACGGAGTTCCTTGACGTTTTCCACTCGGGCCAAATCTTGGGGGTCGCTTTCATCATAAATTTGCAAATAATCAGTTTTTGCTAAAATTTGGTCTAACCATTCAAGAGCAGGGATTTCCTTGCCTTTGTTTTTCTTGACTAATTCTTGGAATTTTTTAAGCCTTGTTTTGCCAATTTTTTCAATTCTTTGATAAGAAATTTTGTCCTGTGGGTTAGCCAAAACTCTTAAATAAGCCAAGCAATCTTTAATTTCTTTTCTTTCATAAAATCTCACCCCGCCGACCAATAAATAAGGCAAGCCGGAATGAAGCAAGGTTTCTTCAATAATTCTTGATTGTGCATTGGTTCGATATAAAACAGCAAATCTTTTTAAAGAAAGGTCAGGGGAAGAAATTAAATGATTTTTAATAATTTCCACAATAAATTGGGCTTCTTCTTGTTCGTTTTGGGCTTCATAAAGAGAGATTTTCTCACCGCCCTTTTTAACCGTCCAGAGATTTAAAATCGGATGGGAGGTGTTTTTTTTAATAACATTATTGGCCGCATCCAAAATACTTTGAGTGGAGCGGTAGTTTTGCTCAAGATTAATAACTTTAAGATTAGGAAAGTCATTCTCAAGGCTTAAAAGATTACGATAATCAGCCCCTCTCCAGCCATAAATTGCCTGGCTAGCATCCCCAACGACATTTAAATTTTGATGCTTTTTAACCAAAAGCTTGGTTAAAAGATATTGGGTGTGATTGGTGTCTTGATACTCGTCAATCAAAACCCAATGATATTGATCCTGATATTTTTCGAGAATACCTTTTTCCTTTTGGAAAAGACGAGTGGTTTCCAAAAGCAAATCATCAAAATCCAAGGCCTGATATTCTTTCAGAAATTGCTGGTATTTTAAATAAATCCGAGCGACCGTTTCCTGCCAAGTTCCCCGGGCATATTGGGGATATTCCAAGGCGGTAATCATTTCGTTTTTAGCCTGGGAAATGGTAGCTAAAACTGATGAGGGTTTGTATTGTTTTGGCGAAAGATCTAATTTTTCCAAAACTTTTTTAATGGTGTCTTCCTGATCGTGATCATCATAAATGGTAAAATTTTTGGGGATGTTTAAAAAATGACCATCAATACGCAACACTCTGGCGCAAAAACTATGGAAAGTTCCGGCCCAGGGTAACTGTTTTTTGTTTTCCCTTAGGATTTTTTTTAATCTTTCCCTCATTTCTTCGGCCGCTTTATTGGTAAAAGTTAAAAGAAGAATATTTTCCGGAGCAACTCCTTTTTTTAAAATCAACCAGGCGGCGCGGTGGATTAAAGTTCGAGTTTTGCCTGAACCGGGGCCGGCCAGGATTAAAAGAGGTCCTGGCCCAAAACCAACTGCTTCTTGCTGGGTTTGGTTAAGATGGGATAGAATATTATTGTCTTGATTGGGCATTATTAAATTCTAACATGAGTAATCGTTTGAGAAAAACTATCTTTTGTCTCGGTTTAAGTTTAACGATATTGGGTATTTTTATCTTAGGGGTTTTATCTTTTCTTCGTCCTTCTTCCGGCCGAACCAACTTTTTGGTTTTGGGAGTGGCTGGTACCAACCATAGTGGTGGTGATTTAACTGATTCGATCATTTTTGTTTCTTTGGAGAATCAAACTGGAAAAACATTAGTTTTGTCTTTGCCAAGAGATATTTGGATTGCCCCTTTAAGAGCTAAATTAAATAGTGTTTATCATTATGAGGGGATGGAAGAGACAAAAAAAGCCGTGGGTGAAATTTTAGGCCAGAAAATAGATTACAGTTTAGTGATTGATTTTAATCTTTTTACCAAAGCGGTGGATCTTTTAGGGGGAGTGGAAGTTGAGGTGGAAAGAAGCTTTGATGATCAGAAATATCCTCTTCCTGGCCGAGAAAATGATTTATGTAATGGCGATCCGGAATATAAATGCCGTTATGAGAGTCTTCATTTTGAGGCCGGTAAACAAACAATGAATGGTGATCAAGCTTTGAAGTATGTTCGTTCCCGCAATGCCGAAGGCGAAGAAGGAACTGATTTTGCTCGTTCGCAAAGACAACAAAGATTACTCATGGCCATCCAGAAGGAAATTTTTACTCCCCAGATTTTATTCAACCCAAAGCGTTTAACTCAATTGACTAATTTGGTTCTGGCCAATATCAAAGCCGACATTCCTCAGTCAAAATATAATGATTTATTTAAAATTGCCTTAAAGTTAAGGAAAAATAAATTCAAAATGGAAGTTTTGAATGATGGTTTTTTAATCAACCCGCCAACTTCAAAAGCAAAGTATGACAATCAATGGGTTCTAATCCCCAAAGATGGCACTTGGGAAGCGGTCCAAAACCACGTTAAAAATCTAATTGATAAATTTTAGTCTGATTGGAAGAAAAAACAATTTTTCCCAATTTAAGCAATTGATCTTCTTTTAATTGGGGATAAGCTTGCCGCTCCAGACTACCGACAAAAATAAACTTAGCTTGATATTTCCTTAAAAGAGTTTTTATTTTATTAAGGTCTTTTCCCTCGTAAATTTCTTTAACTTCCTCAGTTCTTTTGCCGGCTTCATCAAATGACACTCGCCAAAGCCATTCATGAACCCGCCAGCCTAAAATGGTTGGGAGTCCGGTGTTAGCGGAAACTCTGGCAAAATCGGTATAGCTTTCACCGACAGCTTCGGCAATCACCGGTTGGCCAGAGATATTTTTTCTTAACCACAAAACAGCCTGATAATCATCCGGATAAAGACTTTTCAAATAGGCAAGGCCGTTAAGCCCTTGGTAATTTTTTAATCCGTAATAGGAGCGAATAGCAAAAGAAGGATAGATAAAAACAAAAAAAGCCAAACAAAGATAAAAAAGAACAAAAATAAATTTTAAAGATTTTCTTTTAAGGCCAGACAAAAGACGAAAGATAATATAGCCAGAAGAAAGGCTAAACATCACGAATGATTGGTAGGTGAATTTAAACATCGTGTTGGCTCTTTGATAGGAATGGATATAAATGTCTTTAATGTAAAAGAATTCTGGAACGACAATTAAAAACCAGGAAACAAAAAGAAGAATTAAAATAAAAAAGTCAGCTTGGTTTAATTTTTGTTTTTTCAAAAAGAGTAGCAAACTGATAGTCATATACAAAGGAAAGCCCCATAAAACCAAAAGCATCCAGAGGGGCGAGTGAAAATCAGTCAGGGCAATGCCACTGGCAATGGATTTAAACTGAAAATGAAAAGGCAGGGAAAAGAAAATGGCGAAAACAAAACAGCCAAGAGCTAGAGTAATAGTTCTGATAAAAGTTTTTAATTTAAAGCCAAAATTTTGATAATTGGCGCAAAAAATAGCCAAACCAAGAACCAAAAAATAAATAGGCAAATCCCAGGCATTGGTCATGTAAAATACTCCTAAAATTAAGCCAGGGAAAATGAGATACATCAGGGTTAGTTTTAGATTTTTAATTATAAAGATTTTATTGACAAATAATGAGAAAACTAATGAAATAAAGAATAAAACCATGGGTAGATTAATTAAATGACCATGCAAATCAGCGACCACAAAGCTGTAAATAGGAAATTCATGAATAGTATTGTCAGCTGCTCCAAATTCTTGAACAATAAAACGAGTGGCATCAGGATACCAATAGTTGGCAAAGCTAAAATGATGAGTTAAAAACCAATAAAGAGAATGAAGATTGCCTCCCAAGGTCAGAGTCAAAGCAGAAAGCAAGCCAAGAATAATGACTAATCTTTTTTGTCTTTTACTTGGTGGTTTTCTCATAATTGAGAAAACAAAGTTGCTTCCTAAAGAAAAGGTAGCGGTTAAGGATAAGGCAAAAAGAGTTGAAATCATTAAATTATAGGCAATAGCTGAATCAATTCTTGAAAGTTTGGTTAAAACAGCGGTGAGGAGATGCCCAAAATAATAATAATTGATTGTTTTACCAGCTAGCCACATATCAGCTGGCGGAAAAAAACGGCTGTTTAAAATTGAATTAACAAAACCAAAATCCATGAATTTTTCCAAGCCATGAATATCTGGCTGAAAACCGCGGACATTAGACCAAAAAACTAAAGACAAAAAAAATAAGACTTCTTCAAAAAGAAAAATCTTCCAAGAAGCTTTAATAATTTTTTTTAAATTAAATTTTTGATATTTGGCAATAAATAAATTGATCAGAGCAAAAAAAGCGATAATACCCCAAACACCAAAAAGAGTAAAAGGGAGAATTCTTAGACTACCCAAAAGCCAGACCAGAAAAGAAACAAGTAAAATACCAAGAATTTTACTTAAAGCATAGCCCTTGTCAAAAAATTTGGAAAAGAAAAAAGAATTTAAAGGAAAAAAGACAACGCCTAAACTAAAGATTAAAGACCACCAGGTTAAGATGGAGAAAAAATCACCAGGCATTTCAGTTATTTATTATACTATTTCTAATTTCATACCATTCATAATTTGTAACAGGGTATAAACCTAATCTAATACGTCCAATTTGATATTCTTGCCATTTAGAAAATTCATTATAATCAAGGGCTGGTTGTCTGGCGGAATAAATGTTGTCTGTTTTCATCCATTTAAAATAATGATTAATATCGGAGAAAAATGAAAAGCTGGCAGTGATAATTAAAAATGAGATGAATATAAATAAAATAGATTTTTGTTGAGAAAAAGATTTTTTTAGAAAATCACATATTTTGTATAAAAATATTCCACATATGAAATATATAAAAGGGATATAGAATAACCCTCTGCCAAAATTAGGGGGTAAGTCGCTTAAGATTTGAGTGATAAGAATCGAGCCAAATATAACCCACCATAAAGTGAGTTTTTTCCTTTCGAAAATAAAGACATAAATTAATCCAATAATGAATAAAAATCTTATAAGATTATTAACTGGAGGATTATTTAGTGGGACATAACGCATATTTTCTATCCCCTCACTCATAATAGTTTTATCTAAAATAATGAAACCTCGGAAGGTATACCCTATTTGGTGCCAGAGAATTTTTTTAACACCTAATTTAGCAACCTTATCTGGATTAAACGCGTATGTGGCCCTTGGTCTTCTTAAGACTGCTTCCGCTTGGTTTAAAATAATACTTATGAAAAAAGGCAAAAATATAATTAAGGTTGATATTGAAAAGAGTAAAACCTTTTTAAAGTAATTAAAATTCCAATAAGCTTTTTTAAAAAATCTAAAAATAAGGCATAGAAAGATGCCAATAACTAATATCCGGCCGTAATGATAACCATAAAGAGTTATTCCAGCAAAAATACCTGCCAGAATGTAATAAATAACCCGGCCATATTTATTTGCCTTTTCTAGAAATAATAGTAAGAATAAACCAGAAAAAATTGTTTCCACATTAACCCAGGCGGTTCTAGAAAAATTTAAGAAGACATAATTAGCGGATAAAAGTAAACTAAAAATAAAACCAGTAACTCTGGAAGTTTTTTCTTTTAAGAGTAAGTAGAAAGGAATCAGTGAAAGAATACTGATGATGACAATTGAGAGTCTTAAGGAAAAAATTGTCCTATTAAGACCAAAAATTTTTATTAAAAAAGCAGGCCAATAAAAGTTTATTCCGAGGGTTGATCCATCACCCATAAAGCTAAATAAATAATTTCCTCTACCAAAAATAATCTTATAGACGTCATTGAGGTTAGTTACTTCATCGCCGGTTATATTTGTTGGAATTGTACTTAGCCATAAAACCCTAATTAGAAAAGATATTAGAAGAATGATGATTATTAAACCGATATCTTTTTTGTTTTCTTTAAAAAAATATTTCATAGGTGAATTTGACAGTTTGTTTTGACTTCGTAGATTTTAAAATCATCTTTAATGCTTAAATATTTAGATTTAAAGTTTGTTTGAAAAAATTCAATATCAATTTCTGGCAAATTTTGATCGCCCTTGGTATTTTCAGTGGTGAAATAGTCAATTTTATTCTCGATAAGCAGTTGGCAGGTTTTCTTTTTGTTTTTGTTTTCGTAAATAGTTTTCATAATTTCCCCCCGTTTATCAGTATTGTAGCCCGCCGACCAGGCAAAATAGGGCCAGCCTAAAAAAATCTTCCGACCGGCCAGAGAGGCAGGATTATAAAGATAGGAAGAGTTTAAAAAGACCGATTGAGGCGGGGTGTTTTTCTTTATCCATTCAATATCTGGATTTTTAGGCGCGTCATCAACGGCAAATAAAGAATCATTTTTAATAGGGAAAAAATCAATAGCCCCCGATAAGGTTAAGAAAAAAATCAAAAATAGGGCCAAGATTTTACCTAAAATTTTTCTTTGCCAAATAAAAAAGATAGCATAAGCTGTAAAAAGGTTACCGACAATCAAAAAAAGATTAAAAAATTTATGATTGACGGCCATTTCTGGAGAGAATTGAAAAAGATTGCCAATAAGAAAAAGAGGAAAAAAAGACAAAAAAACTTTTTTGGCCAAAGGATTGGCTTTGAAAAAGCCTAGGGGGATAAGAAAGAGAGATAAACCTAAATTTAAACCCCAATAGTTTATAAAATTGGCCAAAGTTAAATGACCAGCGATTAAATAGCCTGGGTTTAGGCGAAAATTTCTTGTTGCTCCTATCCCTTGAGTCAAAAAAATTTGTGGTAGTCCTAAGACAAGGCCAATAAGGGTAATGATAAGTAAAGATTGACGCTGATTTTTTAAAATGAGAAAAAGGCTAGCGAAAATAATAATGGCCATAATAAAACCAGCACTATGGATAAATGGCATTGCCCCTAGCAATAAACCAATAAGAATAGTTCGGCGAACAGTGATTTTTTGGTTTTGTAAAATGGGTTTAAGGATAAGAATTAGAATCCATAAAATCAAACCAAACGCTAGGGCCAAATGTCTTTGGTTGGTATAAATGTTTAAATTCCAAAAAGCAGAAACAATCTTACCATCATAGGGGCCAAAGGAAGGAAAGGTATTATTTTGCCAAATTTCCATCGGTGTCCTTAGAGAAATTGGATGCAATTTAAAAAACTCAAGGAAAGATAGGGAACCATTAAAAAGAAATAAAATAACACTCAAAAAAGAAACAAAACGGCTTTTAAAAAGCAGTTTGGCCAAAAAATAAATCGCCAGAATTAAACCCAAAAAAGCCAGAGAACTGGGCAAATTTAAAGCCCAGCTAATCGTAAACCCAAGCTTTTCCAAAAGACCTACCAAGGCGTAAAAAAGAAAATGGTAATGAATAAATGGTCCTGGGAAAAGAGGATATTGCGGTGGGAAGTTAAAACCCCAAGAAAAAGAACGAATTAGAGGGAGATGAGCGGCAAAATCACTCCAGGCTTTGGTGGCAATATAAAAGGTATGGTCCTGATATTTAAAAGTGTGCCACATTAACCAGGAGGAGAAAACAAAAGTAATGGCAAAAAAAATTATCTCCGGCCAGAATTTTTTAAAAAAATCTAAAGTTTTTTTCATTAAGTCATTAATTGGGCAATCTTTTCCCCTTCGGCAATGGCGTAATTGACACCTCTATCCCAAGGATAGACTTGTTGCATACAGGCCAAAAAGACATTTTTTACCGGTGTTTGGTAAGAAGGAATAATTTTTGAATAATTTAAAGGAACAATAGGCTGGGCATATAAATTAGAGAAAAGCTGAAAGTTAATAATTGATGATTGTTTGAATCCTGGGTTTATTTTTTGAAGATAGGGCAACCATTCTTTCAAAATTTCTTCCTTGGTCATTTTAAAATAGCGGTGATTTTGGGGATAATAACCACCAACATATAAAATTGGATGATTGCCGTAATGAGATTTATTGACAAAATTGGTATGTTCAACAACAGCAACAAAAGGAAAAGAATCATCGTTAATGTTCAGCCAGTAAGTACCATCTTTTAGAAATGATTCTTTAAGAGTCAAGATTAAATAAACTACTCCAATCATTTTTAATTTATCTAATTCCTGTTGGTATTTTTCTGGCAACTTATCACTCATGATTTTTAAAAAGATGGAGGTTGGTGTTGTAAATATAATCCGGTCAAATTGATCCAACTCATGGGAATTTTTAATTTCATGGCCCAATAAAATTTGTCCACCATTGGCTTTGATTTTTTTGGCCAATTCATTGATAAAGGTTTGGAAACTGCCTTCAAGATAACCAAGTTTACTACTCCTTTTTTTGATTCTGGCCCAAAACCAGGAAGCAGGAATCTGTTCAAAAAATTCCCCGAATTTGGATTTTAAAAGCGGTTTCCACAAAACTTGATAGACTTTTTCTCCATAAAATTTTTTAAGCCAGGCAGTGGCTTTAACTTTTTCCAACTTTTGCCAATTGTTACTGATTTTGAGATAAACGGTTGCCAGACCGGTGCGGATTTTTTGAGGCAAGGAAAGAAAGGGGAATTTCAAAAGCGAAAAGGGTGAGTCAAACTGAGCGATCTTTCCCTCTTTGAAAATAGAAGTTTTTGGTTTGATAAAAAAGAATTTTTTCCCCAAGCCTAATTCGGAAATAAGGTTTATCGCCGTGGCGTCAGAAGGAAATAAATGACGATAAAAGTAATCCAGTGGCCAGTCCCAATCTTTTGTTTTGAATCCTCCAGCCAGTCCTCCTAAGGCTTTTTCTTTTTCAAAAATCGTAACCTGATGGCCTTTTTGAGAAAGTCTTAAGGCAGCAGTTAAACCAGTAAAACCACCCCCAATAATCGCAATACGCATGAAACAATTTTATCACAAAGTAAGTCTTTTTAGAGGATAAAAAATAATGAAGTGATAATAAGTAAAATACCACCAAGAACAAATCCAAAGGTTGGTAAAACAAAACCAGCTTTTGGCAATTCGACAACCGGGGTCGGGGTTGCTCCAGCAAGATAAACTGTAGTTGGTGTTGCGGTTGGCCCTGGGCAAGAACAGTCAGTTTCGCTGGTACAATCGGCGTTACGGCAATAGCTGTTTGAGCAGATTAAATTACTTTGGCAATTACTATTGGAAGTACAACTTTGATTACAGCTCACAGGAATAGTAGGTGTGGGTGTTGGGGTAGAAGTTGGCCCCGGGCAAGAACAGTCAGTTTCACTGGTACAGTCTCGGTTGCGACAATAACCAGAAGAACAAATCAGACTGCCACTGCATTGAGAATCAATATTACAGGTTTCATTGCAAGAAACTGGGGTGGTTGGTGTGGGTGTTGGGGTAGAAGTAATGGTTGGGGTTGGTGTTGGCCCTGGACAAGTGCAATCGGTTTCACTGGTGCAGCTTTGATTGCGACAGCGTCCAAGAGAACAAATTAAGTTGCTGCCACATTGAGAATTGGTAGTACAAGGTCCATTACAAGAAAGCGGTATGGTTGGCGTTGGTGTCGGTGGTTTGGGAGTAATGGTTGGGGTTGGTGTTATTGTAATTGACTTTGTCGGTGTCGCCGTTGGTTTTTTAGTTGGTGTTGATGTTGGTTGTGGAGCAGAACAAGTTGCTCCTGTTTGCCATAAACCCCAAATTGGATTACCTGGTGCTCCCTGATTATTACCACCTACTGTTCCCGTACCTTGATTAAAAGCACAACAACTACGACTTCCACAATCAGACGTACTAGTAGTACAACCTTTTAATGTATAGCCGGAATCAGCTGAGCTACTTCCACATTTACACCAAGAACCATCAGCAT
>Ga0315288_10004092_pt1 | contig 18558 bp, 32 predicted proteins | sample YL17G11_20_MG_FD_203454 | JGI IMG/M metagenome (GOLD analysis project Ga0315288, IMG submission 203454) | Sediment microbial communities from Yellowstone Lake, YNP, Wyoming, USA - YL17G11_20 | ecosystem: Environmental > Aquatic > Freshwater > Lake > Sediment | place: USA: Wyoming | collected... | reverse complement strand
TTCAATGGATAGAATGCTGCGCTTCGAACGCAGAGGTTGCAGGTTCGAGTCCTGCTGAGGTCAATAATTTCTTCTAAATGGATTTCTTCTTAGCAGCTCTAATTTGTCTGCTTTATTCAAAAATTCTTCAAAGGTAGGCGGTTGGGCAGGTGGCATAACAAGTTTAGGCTTTCTTCCTCTTTTTCTTGGTTTTCCTATATTCCTACAAAAACGAGAGACCCAGTCGTGATTTTTGTGGATTCCGAATTTTTCTTTTAGGAGATCGAGTATTTGCTTGTGTGTTAAACGATGATCATCACACCACATAGCTAACTGTGTTTTTATCTCTTTGGACAGCCAACTCTCCGTTTGTCGGCCCGGCCTCTTAGCCTTAGGCTCGCGTGGTTCGTATCTTCTTGGTTTCGAAGATCTTTTTGGTTTCGGTCCAGTCCGGCGTTCTATTCCACGCTCTCTACAAAAAACAGAAATTTCCGACTGTGCAAGTCTTATTCCGAACTCTTTTTTAATAATTTCCGCTATTTCTTTTTGCGTTATATTTGTGTTGGCACAAAGTTCAATAATTCGTGCTTCTTCCTCTTCCGAGAGAAGAACATTTAAATCTTGCCAATGTGATGGAGCCAACCCCCCTCGCTGTCTTGGGGCCATGCAGCCAATATCCGGTTCTACATCGTAATCTACCGTAACCTCTTGGCCTCTCTGATAACCACCCCCCACTGGATGCCAGTGTGATGGTTTGGGAGATTTGTATAAAATTGAGTGGTCTGATGATCTAGACCATGGAGCGCGTTGTCCCGGCTCATAAGATTCTTTTCTTCTCAACAGCTCATCTAATCTATACGGATCATAGTGATATAGATAGTACAGCAAATCATCAAAGTCTATACCAGAAGTAATTGATGCTTCAGCTACTGTTAATTCTGGATCATCTTCTAGACGATCCAATACGGCTAGTATTTCTTCGGGAAATGGCGTTTTCCCACTTCGTAATTTTTCAGTAGTTGCGTCCCAGATCATAGCCTCTGATCTTGGTTTTTCGATGGGATCCAGCACCGGTTTAACAGATTTACCGGACTTTTTGTGTGGTGCTGTTTTCCTTGCAAATTTAGGTTTCCTTCTGGAAATTGACCGGTGTCGGTCTCCAGTAATACGTGCCTTTCGTCTTACTCCATGCTTCATGCAAATAATAGAAACCGTAGGCTGACTGATCGTTAGATGAAATTCCTTATTAACAATTGCCGCAATAGCACTCTGGGTCAGACTAGAATCTTGCGCTAATTCTAATATTCTTGCATGTACTTCTGGGGCCATTCACATATTATATCAGATTTGATAAATTTCTTTGAATAACCACTTGTACCAATCCGTATACAAACTATTCTTTTTCAAATCTTCTACTGTAGTCCAAAATGGTTCTGTCCCAGGCTCCGCAGCCCGAGGTTCTTGATCTCCGATGTCTGCCTCAAAGGCAGTGCAATACCACTGTTTCTTATTCTCATCACACGGAACTGATGTGTGGGGTTTGCCTCCCAAGTATTTAATTTTTAAGGCTGTACAACCAGTTTCTTCTAGTAACTCTCGTCTAGCCGCATCTTCCAGTGACTCTGTGCCATCAACCTTGCCGCCAGGGCAAGAAAAGCTACCCCAACGACGATTGTTAACAGCTAGGATCTTGCCATCTCGCCAAACGGTTATTTCTACTGAATGTCGGTAATTTTCCATGAATTTTTCCTATTTATTTGCAGTTTTTGTTAATATTTGTTTATGAGAAAAAGCATTGGCTACGGCGTGTATGGTGAGAACGTTTTTGCACCCGACTTTATTGTGTGCAAGTCTGAAGGTGGAACAGCCAACTGTCCTTCCGAGTATGTTAAAGAGTTCAGCGGACTAGGTGATCTACTTTCTAATAAAGCAGTCTTAGTAGGAGTAGCTGCCGCAGTGGCAGGAGCTATTTTCTGGTGGAAGAAAACCCACTAAACTTTCGGTGTGACGACAGCATAATCACCACAATTCTCGGCGGTATGTAGCATTTTACGGTAATATTCGGTTACATCGGTAGTAGCAAATTCTTCGTTTGTTCTACGGCCAATGTCGTTTGGATCACCAGGGTCAAAGCCCCAATGATCCTCTTTGGCCAGATATCCTTCTGATTTGAGACTAGCAGTACATCCAACATACGCCGTACTTCCCGGCGTAATGTCACTCCACCGGTGGCCCTCTATTTTGATACAAAACCATTTGCAAGAAAGGCAAAGTTTTTCAGAAGACATTATTTATTCGCTCCGCAATTGCATCGCCCGCCCCAAGGACCGCCTGGTCGGCCCTGACAGGATAACGAATGTTTTGACGGTTTGCTAGGAGGAATTTCTGATTCTTCTACTAATGCCTTAGCCAATTCGGAATATAGCACATCTAAATCACACTCCGATGGGCCAGCCTGCTGCCCATCGTTGATTTCGACTAAGATCCACTCATCTGGTTTCTCTGCCATCTCGGCAATATCTAGAACAAAAAAGTTAGTATGTTCCGCAGCACGAGCTGCTATCATCTTAGCGAAGTTAATACCCTTTTCTGATAATGTGTGTTGGAGGTTCTCAGCAGAACTCCAGTAGTAACCATGGCACAGTAGTTTTGTTTTGTAGAAGAAGCATCTAAACTCGTGAGCATATGGTAAACCACTTATCGAGCAAACCTCGTGTTGCCGTAGAGGCACGTATTTACGATATACTACGCCCTGCTCGCTAATCAGCGGATCACTCATGAGATTAGAAGCAATAGCCGCCGCTTCCCGTTTAGTTGGTGCAAACATTAAGCGATTCCACTGATGCTTTCGACTATTAGTTCGACCTTTGACTATAAACGGACCTGGTTGGTCACATTTGTAAAAATCATGATCAAACCATGTTTCTGGAGTCACATCTTTCAAATCATGATACCAGTCAAAAGAAGAGATCCAGTTGTGCTGGCCTGGACTGTTAATAAGTTCTGAGTTTTTGGTCATCAAATCATCAGATAGCTCTTTGTAGCAAGGCAATGCGCTGTATCTGGCAATAACCAGAGAATCCGCTGGGGCCTTGGATCGCAAGCGGGAGCAGGGAAAATACTTCTCGGCAATTGCTAACTCATCTTCTCCGGCCAGATTACCACTGCGGAAAAGAATATGAGGTTTCCTGTTCATGAAAACCATGGTAACATAGGATTTGTTTCTCGCTAGAGTTGCTAAAATAGAACCATGAGCGACGAAGAACTTCGCAGCCTTGAGCGAATTTATCAACAAAGCGGATCTCCACAGGATTTTCTCGCTTTAAATGCCGCCCGTATCAGAACAGGTATGCTTCCTCTTAGAGATGTTCCATATTTTTTGCTGCACTGGGCGGCTGATATTCATCGTTTAATCGATTCCGGCGATGATTTTGACCCTACAGATGTTAACTACGGTAATCCTGGTAGTCCAGGAGGGCCTAATTGGTTTGAGGGAACCTTACTTTTGGACAAACTTAATGTTCCAGTTGATGTGACAGTTCATACCGAAGTTGATATCGACGCCAGTGGCACACCACCACGCGGAGAGCAGGATCTCCAAAGATCTTTAGAGATCGAGTTTGAGCGGCTGCATTCAGTGCTGTGTGGGACGCATCAAATGCTACGAGCTATTATTTACGATGCAACCGTGACAATTTTGATACCTAGGAAAGCCCCTCCAGATTGGAATCTTCGTCGGCCCTACGAAGAATCTCAGGTCATTCCCAATATTTTTTTAAATGCAGAAGATCTACTTAATTACTTGATGGTGATCTACCGGCAAGAAATAAAATCTCGATGGAAGGAAATTTTGGAAAGCCCGGGTTACTTAGTAGCAACCCCGCCAGAACAGAATGCAGTTAACTTCGGTGGTCCAAATTATGTAGCCACTTATTATTGCGGAATAACCTATCTACGCGGTGTTTTGCAAGTAGCCAACATATTGAAGACTATCTCGCAATTACTAAACAAACCGAATACTTTAATGGAGGCTTGTATTGATTCTTCGTGGTTTAAAAATCTAATGGAAGATTTTTCCCATGCAGCAGAATCTTTCTTACATGTCAAACGAGATTTGCGTTTTGATTTAGAACAAATCTGGCCTGTAAGAGTCAGGTTCGACCAAGATCAATACATATTGTCTATCGAGACAAGCTACAATGATATTGTAGATCCAGAGGAGTTCGACGTATCTGATCCAGAGAGCCAGCGAGGATATGTAGACCAGGTAGCGTCTAATTTCTCCGATGGTTTAGAACTATTTATGGATGGTGAGTGGAATGTCGAGTGGGAGTATGAAGATGAATACGAACCCGGATCAGAAGACATCACAATTAGTTTGAAAGCCGAAACACCGATAACCGCATCATTTTTGGAGAATCTTTTGATACGAGGTTGGAAACACTAAACCTTTCGATTTTTGCGGGCCATGGCCCAAATCCGAAGAGTTTGTAGTTTATCCGTTGAAACTAAGTACTCCATAAATAGAGATGCCCACTCCTCCATTTCCAAGAAACAGGGGTAGCTTTCTTGGAAAGTTTCCTCACACTCTCCGCATTCTTCTTCATAAAGATTCGCAAATGACCGAATCTTTTGCATCACTAGATTTTCAAACTGGCTTAAGCTAATTTCTTCTGGCGTGTTCGTGCCACTAGATTAACTTCCGGCTGCGGAATCTCAACCTTGATTTCAATTTGTTATAATCAATTTCATGGCTATCATTTGGAACGACAATGCCCCAGAACCCGAGATTTGCGAATACTGCTCTGAGGGGTGTCAGTGTGATTCCCCTAAAGGTTTGACTTCTGAGCAAATCTTTACCGGAGAAAACCCAGATGAATGTGATTACTGCCGCTGGGGATGCAGTTGTGGGGCTGAGGAGTGGGAAAAACCAGGAGATGGTGGGTATGGAGAGCAACCTAGCTGTGAATGTGAGTGCAATTGCTGCCACTGTGAGTGTGGCTGTGAGGAATACGAAATCGATGCAAATAGCTACAATCAATGGGTTAGGCAAAGTTGTTTTGTTTGTGATCCCGCGTGTATTGATGGTATAGATTTGAAAAAAGGCGACAAACTTCACTGCGTGCAGGAATTAGGTAGTGATTACAAGTTTCAAATCAGAGTAATGCCAACAACTATTAAACGCCGTTCTCTCGGATTTCTTGGCTTAGCCATCGGCCCTGAAATAACTGTCCCAGCTACACTTAGTATTTACTTGGGGCTTAAAAAGATTCAGTGCTCTTTTACTGGTCCAGTAATGATACCGATGCTGCTAGGGCCTACGCAAGGAGATAATTCTTTCTGGATGTCCTTAACTCCCATGGAAGTTTTCAGTTTACGCCCTGGCATCCGACGAGCTACGGGTCATGTTTTGATCGCTGGGCTAGGTATGGGCTGGATGACTCAAAAGATATTAGAAAAATCGGATGTCACACGCATAACTCAAGTAGAACTCTGTCCCGAGGTAGTACAGTTTTTCGGCAAGCCATTACAAGCTATGCATCCCGGAAAGATACACTTCCTAGAGGGAGATATATGGAAAATATTGCCAGAGTTAGATCTCCAAGATTATGATTCTATCATCTTTGATATTTGGCCAGAATACGGCAGCGCACATATGGATCGATTATTTCAAAATTTGAAAAAAACTAATCGCCGTAAAGTATGGGGCTGGGGCGACTGCTAATCTTCTTCATCTTCTGGCAATCCCCAACGTTCTAAATCTTCCTTCGCTTGTTTTCCAAAAAGAAACTCCAAAAATTCGTCTGCGTTCATGCGGCTCCTGACAAAAAAGACTTTAATTTCTGTCATTTAAAATTTATTTTTGCTATAATTTTTTTGGAGTAACATATGTACCAACCTTTAGGCAATCTTTACACCAGTCAAAGACTTGGGTCATTTGAATCGGACGACACTAGTTTCGGCCAGCGTCGTGGCCGAGGATTAACAGTTGAGCAACTAACTAACAGACTAGCCAGAAAAGAAATGAGGCTTCTCAAACTTCAACACAGAGCTGCTGCTGGTAATGCTCATGCCGCCAAAACGTTGGCCAAGTTGGAGCCACATGTCGCAGAACTGCGAGCCGAGTTAGCTTCCCGTAAGAATCCAGATGTTCTCAATGGTCTGAGTGGTTTTGACATGGGAGGACTTAATTGTCTCCAATTAGGAGTTGGAGCACTCATCGGCGCTGGTATTTACTGGTTTGGTGTTCGTCGTTTCCTCTAACGAATCCACTATAACATGAAGATGAACTTCAATCCCATGCTCTTGGGCTACTAAAACAGCCACCATAGCAAATTTTGGCCTGCGTTTTCTGCTTTTCTTCTTCAGCAGGACCAGCTATAGTTGATATATGAAGATACAATCAGGCGACGAAGTTCGCCTTCGCTCTACCCGGGACACCAATCCTTTTAGTTTTCCTCCTGACAAGGATACTTGGCTCCGAGTAGGCAAGCACACAGAGCGTGGCTGGCAGGCTTATAGCATGGAGCCCAAAAATCCATTGATTATGACAATTATGGACCCGCTACCGCACCTATTCATTGAACAAGATGTGATTGAACACCGGCCAGGGCCGTGGTGGATTAAGTTAGCGCATATTTTATTGGGGATGGCCAGCGTCCAACGCTCTTAACCTTTCGATCTCTGCTGCGGCTTCTTCCAACAAATCTGCGATGCGATCAGGCTTGCCCTCCTGCACGCTTTTGCGAGTAGTGATCTGCCGCCGAATTTCGGCGCGCTTGCGGAGACGGTACACTAAATCTTCATTCATCTTTGCCTCTCAAGGAACTTCAAAATAACAAAACCTGCATTGCTGCAGGTTTTGTCCAGGGGCGTCCGGTGAGGGAGTGCCTTCCACCAACAAAGCTAGTAGGCTTTGTTTAGATAAGCATCACCAGTAATATCACCACTACAAATCCTAGAGGTAGAATGATTAGCATTTTTTCATCCTTGTCCAGTTTGAAAATAAAGTTTCTCAGGACTACGATTGGGAACCAACTATCGTCCATGCCCAAATTAAAGCATAAGATTTGAAGGTGTCAAGCTATTCTGGTTCTATTGAAAATGCTAGCGGATATTTTTCAGTTCTAGCCAGACCAGTGGCCTGATCGACTAAATGTTCTGCATGCTCCAGCGGATAAACTCCAGCCAAGCCCACGCCGCTGTTATGAACAGTGTTTGCCAAGGACCAAGCTGTGTTAACATCTTTGTTGAAAATATACATTAAAATACGAACTACAAATTGAAAACTAGTGATAGGATCATTATGAATTAGTACCTTATACATTGGCATATGCCTGACAGCTATATCAGTTTGGAATTCAGTTTGCGACATAACTATTCTGTAGCTTCAAAATCACGTTGGCCATCTGCATAGCCACTATCGTAAGCCTCATCAATCTCGGCTTGTTTTGATTGCTGGCCTTCTTCTAATCCAGCATTGTAAGATGCCTCACGGTCTTCCTCACTGGTATCCGTAACTCCAAAATGATCTCTGACCCACTCTTCATCTTCTTCCATAGCATATTCTAAAACATCTGTTAACCGATTATGGGAACGAAGTAATTCGATTAGCTCTCGACTTCCCATGCCCTGAATTTGCTGTGCTAGAATCAATTCTTGGAGCTGTGGTGCTACCATCCGAGCTAAGTTCTCGGGTCCGAATTTTTCTAAGGCTTGTTGGGTAAACTGTTGTAATGCCTGTGGGTCATCTAGAAGTTTTCGATATATCGCCGCACGCCATTCACGACTTTTCACGTTCTCAGCGGGACGTTGTTGGTGTTCTAGCAGTGCTTCAATGAATTGTTTGACTAAAGCTGCATCTCGTGCCGGAAGTGACTGGTTAGTGTAGATCGATTGATCCAGGAGATACATTGCTAGATCAATATCATTTTGATTAATCGCCATTAGATTATTATATCAAATTAAGGCTTGCCGATATCATTCAATCGGCTACAGTTAAAAAATGGGTTTTTCACCGCATGCCAGACCTCGCCAGAGGAATAAGCCAATCATCAGCACATGGCGACCAAGACAACGGTTAAATCCACATCCCGATGATCAAATCGAAACGTCTCTTAGGGATGAATCCTTTCTCCAAAGAGGATTATGCCCTTATTGCGCTAGCTACACACCTCCGTATGAAGTTAAAGTGCATATTCTAAGTCAGACTATCCATGGCTGGTCCTTTAAATGCCCCAATCATGGTGTCAGCGGCTGTGCCACACGAACCTTAGCACTGTGCTTCACAAAGGAAAAACGATGATGATGCTGATTAAGATGCTGCGTTCTAGTCTCGTAGTTTCTCTGCCGTTGCTAGGCCTTGTTTCATTTTGGTTAGGATGGTGGGGCTGTGCAGTCCTATTTTTTGCGTCTTGGGTTATCTACCTTAAGCTAAAAACCTAGCGCCACCTAAATCTCGTAGTTTAATGGTTCCTGGGCTAGTTTGTCCAAAGTTGGACGCCAGGGTGTCTCCTAGCAAGATACCTTGATCGTAGCACCAGGCCGTTAAGTCCGCTACCCGCTCAAATTGGAGTTCATCACTGGGCGCTCCTGGTCTAGTTGCCAAAATGTCCGCGGCTATGGCAAATAGTTCTTCGGAGCTATCTGCGTCTTCTGATCGATACTCTAGATCAGCCAGCACTTCATTGAACCATGCAGTGTCGATGTCAGCCAGATCAGGAATGTCCTGCCTGATAATTGCATAGTAGGGAACTCCCAGTGCGTCTCGCAAGTCTACTACTCCATGTATTTCAGGTAAGCTAGGATGGGTTAATTTGCGTTTGATGATTGCTCTAGCAAACTTGTATTCAGACCACTGAGAGCCCACTTTGACCACTACTCCAGGAACATTAGTAAGAAAAGCACATCCATAATCACCACACGCAATTAGTTGTCCTACACTGATATCTTGGAAATGTAATCCACTAGCTATGTTCAGGATAGTATTTGTTTCATCCGCAGACATCCCACTTACCGGATTTTTGATCGCCAGCTGTCGAAGCCTAGACATAATAATTTTTTGAGCTTCGGGATCATCTGCAGACGCATGATAAGATTCCCAAAGTTGCTGGGCTAGCTGTTCTTTGCTGGATGGTAACCTTGCTGATACGCTTCGTTGCACTCCGCTGGAACGGGCATTGTGGTAAGCACCTGCTAGGGCCACTTCAATATCTGAAGGATTTCTTTGACGCATGCTAGAATTATAGCACAACACTTGATTTTCTTGCAGAAGAATCATCTCCCAGGAAGACGCGGATCTTTACTGCTGGTATAGAGTTTTGGATCAGTTTGCAAGAAGGATCTCGCCACTGTCAAAGTTTCTCCCAGCCAGTTAGTTCCACGCCAATTTTCCGGATTTTGAATGTGTGGATCAGACGCTTTTAAGCCTACGCCCCAAACTGTATCATAAGGACTAGCCTCTACGCACAATGTGTCCCCAGTGGCTAATAGTTCCTGCAAAAGATGTGGATTCTGGCTAAACTTAGCCATAGTTCCCCTCCACACGATGTTCCAGCATCGAGGATATCCGTTGTCTTCGTCTTCCTCCCACTCATCTTGTTCAAAACCTTGCACTAGACGACCTAGTTTCTTTTGGGCAGCAGGGTCGTCGGAATCCATGATTTCTTCTAGGGACTGATCATCATCAAAAAGTCGTGCTTTTTCTGCCATCATATACTGTTCTGCACAGTTATATTCAACACCATCGAGTTCGAAATAAGCGGGCTCCCACTGACTCAACGGGCCGTTCCAGAAAAAGGTGTAATCTGCGTTCATTAGTCTATTTTACGATTAGAATTGTGAGAGACAAGCTATTTTGCTTTTGTTTTGTTTTTCAAAGCTTCGTTTTCCTCAAAAAGTTCCTTGTGAGCTTTAACTAGCATTTCTTGATTTGCCAGCAAAATAGCGTTTTCTTGGCGCAGCAACTTTTTATCATTCTCTAAGATAACGGTCTTGGCGCGCATAGCTTCAATAATATCAGCAACTTCTTTTGGAAGTTGGGCCAGGATAGCATCCAATTTCTTCATGTAACTAGAATACCCAAAAATTTAGCTAATAACAAGGACCTAGGAATTGCTGAAGCCGGGCTTCCCCAAAGGGCACTCTAAGTAGGCATAATTCAATTTGTTGTGCAACTCTGCGTCTGGCTTTAATCCGCAGCCACAAGCCCTACAAAAATCTCCGTTGCGAGTTTTCATTAACTCACTGCAGGGTGCATAGCATGCTTTTACACGCTGAGCCACCACTTCCGGAGCCGCCTGTCCAGAAGTTTTGGATTTTAGAAAGGAGTAGGCTTGTTTAAAAAACCCCATAGAAATTACCGAGCCTTACGCCGAGCCTTGGGCTTTGGTTTTCTGAATAACAACCAGGCTATTACCGACCCCACACCCACTATAGCCGCTACCATGATAATCGGTGATGTGCCATCATCCCGACGAGAACCACCACTCTCTGGTCTTCCACTTTCTTCCGGATTGCCAGAGGCAAGGATAGAAAATAATGGCAGGGGGCAATCTTCTGGCTGACCAGGCATTCTAGTGCACGGTTGCTTGCCTAATCTAGTTCTTGTTAGATTAGTGCTATTTCTAGTTTGTTCGTTAAGGATTTCTGTTGCGGCATTACCAGCCGTGCTGACAGTAGTTGAAATTAGTTGTGTAGCTAATGGGTTCATGAACAAAGTATATCAAAATAGATGATAAAAATAGCTAGCGACGCATTAATTTTTTAACTCTTGGTGTTAGTGCATAATTAGCGCGAGGATTTCTGCGTATTTGTCCAGTTGTTTGGAGATTTTCCAGTAGCAACTTAGTAGCGATATCCGCGGAGTCTATTAAACCGTTCAAGGTGCTATCAAACAAATAGTCGCCTACCATCACAAAAGTAGGATGATTTGCTGGATCAACTAGATGTTTTGTTTCGATTTCTTGAACCGGCAAGCCACCTGGCTGACCGTTTACTGTTCCAATCCACCGTTGAACATGACCCTCTAGATAGGCTTCTTTAGCTTGAACAGCTAGTTTGGGAGGAAGTGATTCTAGAGCACGATTGATTAACAAATCATCATCTAGGTTAGACATGGCTTCCGCATTACTGCCAGCGATTAACCAGTTCAAAACTCCATAAGGTGGGTGTGGGTAGCGAGAAGTTTCATCGTATACGCAGCACCCCCCAAAGGCATCCAATCTAAAATACGAGCCATCCCCTAACAGTTCGTGCCAGAAAGGTTCTTTGAAGAGGCAGGCTACACGCAGATAATGAGCCGGATAATAATAGAAAGAGTGATGCTCAGCTACTGCGGTTCCTAGGCTACCACCAAAATCAATACTAGGTATCCATTGAATGGGCAGGCACACTAACACTGCGTCGTATTCTTCAGCAATTATGCGCTCCGCTGATTTGTGGACAACACGATAGCCAGATTCTAATGGTTTAACACTTCTTACTGGAGAGTCAGCTAGTAACTTTACCTTTCCGGTGAGTTCTTTAACCAAAGCATTTATGAGACTGCTGATGCCCTCAGTTACCGTGTAGATCTGGCAATATTCTGGGTCGTCAACCAGATAATTATCGAAACCGTAAGCACCGTTGGTAATTCCTGTTTCAGTCGCCAGGTCACTTTTAATGATCTTCTCAAAAAACATTCTAGCGTCCCCATTGGGGATATGCTTTTCCATGACCTCGCGCAGCGTTAGCTTAGACCAAGGATGGTCATTGTCTTTAGGCCATCCCGCACTCCCAAATTCTTCAGGGCTACGATGAGTTTTTCCCAGTTCAATAAACTGGGTCAAGGCTCTCCAACAAGGCTCACTTACCACATCTTTTAAGGCATCAATATCCTTAACAATACGACCTTTGTAGATAGCCACATCCCCACCCATTTTTACAAAGGAAAATCCATACTCCTTAAGGAGATCTAGCAGCGAATCTCCCATTTTTTTAGGATGATATAACTCAGCTACACCTGCCTCATATATCGCAGGTACAGTTTCAAACTGTTTGGTGAGAATTTTCCCGCCAAACCGTGGAGTAGCTTCGTAGATAGTAATATCAGCGGTTGGTTCTTTGTGGAGAAGATACCTGGCGGCAAAGAGCCCGCCAGGACCTCCGCCTATAATGCATATACGGACCATAAATGTATTATAGCATAAAAAGCAGACAGGGGTTTTCTAAACTTTAGTTTGCGGCGCGGTGCAAGGCGATACATTGCCGACACGCGACTACTAGTCCCGACTGAAAACTCTGGTGGGATGTAGTAACCACATTTTTTCGGCTTTTGCGGTGGCAAGGAACTAGACGACTACCAATCTTCTTGAGAACGCGGCACTTCATTGATTACCTCTTTTACAAGTAGAAACGATAAATTTTAAATGTCAACTCTCGGGGTCTTTAATTATTGCTATAATAAATTCATGACTAAGTATAGGCGCAATATTGATGAGAATATTAGAGAGGCAGAGCGTCAATGGATAGAACACCAAGATCGTACCAGCGGCCTTAACTACGCCAATCAGTTGCTTCGATCTGGGCAGTTAGAGCTAACAGCTTTTCCTTTGGAGATAATTCGGGAGATGTTTCCATCTGGTACGTCAGACATAGCAATTCTTTATGGAACTTCTGTTGGTGACATTTTGGAAAACTTAAAAGCCAAAGCGGATATTATGATGCAAAGCGCCGGTTCTGGGAGTGATTTAGCCGCCTTGAGACAAACTTGCAACCCCATGTATGCGACTACCACGCTAGTCTGGTTTCCAGAATCTAAAGATCTTTCTTTGCGGCTTAATTGGAAACAATTCAACCGAGATAATATTCGAATAAATGCTGGGGAAATCGATGAAGAAAGCCTCAGCTATGTTTATCGGGCTCTGCAAGTTGATTTTACTTTGCCAGGCCACGATTCTGAGAATCCACCCTTCTATGCTTTTCATTACACAACAAGCGGAGATTCGATTACTGATTATTTTGGATACTTCGATGAACAGCTCGGAAGAGAGAATAGCTTCCTGGTGTTGAAAGATGAAATTCCTGGTGATTGGAATGCGGCTCCTAGTGTATCTTATGGAAGGTGTGAGGATTATCCTTGTTGTGGCCACGATACGTGTCCGCCAAGAAGTGATGGTGTCCAGCTTGCTATGGTCTGTACCTGTGGTAGGCTAGTCCTTCGTAATGCCAGCAGCAGTTTATGCGAAGGATGTCTGCGGGGTGTCAGACACGAAGCTTATTACGGAGAAGAGGAATATTTCGAACCAGGCGATGACGATGATGACGATGATGACGATGATGACGAAGACGACGATGGAAGCAGTGGTCCTTTTGAACACTATGAAGATTCAGATGATTATGGAAACTAGGCTTGGTCCAAGCTCTTTTGGTTCAACTCTTGCTGCATAGCCCCACATTTGCATCCCTTGGTCAACAAAATATTCATATCGCAAATGCAAACCAAATCCTCTGAGACGGGATCCGGAAATTCTATTGAAAGAAGGTCTTCTTCGTCCTCTTCAAACAAGTTAGCGGAGGAGTTCGATGGTTTCCATCCAGGGATTAGGACATTAGTAAAAATCATGCCTAAATATTAACATTTAATGTCCGACGGTTACAAGTTTTTTCAAATTTCCCAGGTAAGTTAGGGTTTCTTCGCATCGATAAAACGGAGGACGATCAACGAATTCACCGGAGCAGTGCGTGGCTACGGTTTTCATCGCATGGTCCAAATCGCCACGGGCCCAGTCTAGATAACAACCCGCTAGTAGGCGTTCTTCTTTACAATCATGAATGGAATGTTTTAATTTCCAGGACTTCCAGTCCATGATATGTTGTTTGACTAGAGAAGAACGATTTACTACGGTAGTGTCTTCTAAGTTCATACTCATAGTATCTCAGGTGAAACGGCAAATACAACAATTAAAGGAAACCTTTGGTATAATTAGGTTGATGAGCTCAGATGATGAAAATATAAAAAGAAGATTATATCAGCTAGAGAATCAAATCAGCGCACTTTCGGACCAGGTATGGGCCCTCATGCGAGATGGCCAAGAACGGATGAAAACTATTTGTGACCAAATAGATATGGGAATTATTCCCTTGGAGAGCGACCTAGCATTTCTTCGTGGAATGATTGGCTGTATTCTAGCGGAATTGAGTTGTCGTCGGATTGACTAGCGACGTTTTTCTCTGGGATGAAGCGATTGGATGTTTGGATGTCTAGTGGGGCAACACATTGAAACAACTGATAGAAAGAAAAAAAGAAAAATGAAAAAGCAGCCCAAGAAAGAAACTCTATCTGGAAAAGGCTCATCTTCCAACATATTGATCTCTCAAGTAATTTTTAACTTCTTTGATGGTTGGCAAATACTTAACCACTAGACTGCCCCGCTCCGCAACTCGAAGATCTACAATCTTCCATCTTTGCTGTCCAAAGTATACATAATAGCGTAAATCAGTGGTATAATACTTACGGTTTTGAGGAACATTATCTATAGGAATCAGTCTTAGTCCCAACTTTTCCATAAAAACATGTTAGCTCAAGTTCAAAAATTGTCAACATAGTAGTTGATTAGCAAGATATCGGAGTTAGAATCAAAAAATGAAAAGAACTATTGTAATAGGAGATCTCCACGGCACTTATGATGAAGCCGTCGATCTATTGGATAAATGCCAGGTCACCAGCCAGGATCGAGTGATCTTTTCCGGTGATCTGGTAGATCGTGGCCCAAAGCGTCGTGAGTGTGTAGAACTAGCTATGAAACATGAGTCTATCCTTGGAAATCACGAAGAAAAGCATCTTTTCTACTGTGATAAACCAAATGTGGAAGTAAAAGAAGACCACGCAGAAACCCGGCGTGTTCTTCAGCCGAAGCATTACGATTACTTCCGCACGCTACCTCTATTCATTCGCCTGCCGGAATATAACGCTGCAGTAGTCCACGCTGGAGTTCTTCCCGGTATTCCTCTGGGGAAACAAGATCCTAGCAAACTGCTACACTGCCAGAACATCAAACCGCCCGGCCTTAAGAGTTACTGGCCTTCTAAGGCACCCCCTGATTACCAGCACTGGGTGCACTATTGGAAAGGACCGGAGCGAATTATTTTCGGCCATACAGTGTTAAGTAAACCGCTGGTGACAGAGTGGGCAGTTGGCATTGACACAGGATGTGTGTTCGGTCATACATTGACCGCGGTGATTTTGCCTGACTGGGAGATTGTTTCGGTGCCAGCCAGGAAGGAGCACTTCTATTCTAGGCATCGGTCAATTGCGAAATATCAAGTAATAGATGATGTGTTCTGTTATTCCTAAGACTTTAGCAATTCAAGCACCTTGGCGATAGTGGCCTCAACCCCGATAATTTCAAAGTCGTGACCATCGCCATAAATGGGGTTTTCTTCGATGATGCTAACTCCGAAGTGATCGCCCCAAAAAGAACGCCATTCTACTGTTACTGATTTGCCGTGATAGTCTAGATCGAGAAAAACTCGAAAAGGTTCTCCACCACGTTCTTGACCATCAAACTTCCAGATAAGACTATCTGGGGACTTTAATCCTTGTTGGATTCCCTTACGGAGTTTGGACAATATTTCATTCATTTGGGGGCCCTTCCTTGCGCTCATCTAGAAATTTACGAAGGCAGCCGTCTGCCTCCGCCTTGGCTACTTGTGCTTCCCAGGATAAACGGTGAGCAGATAGTTTAGCGCAGCGTTGCAACTCTAGATTTTGTGCAGCGTCCCAGCATTTTTGAAATTCAGACCACCAGTCTCCCCATACATTTAACTCACCTTTCTTTGGGTCCTTCGTCCTAGCAAAAAGTTCTTCGCTATTGGCTAGCCACCAATCTCGGAATGTGTTAATTGTCATGCCTAAATTCTACGCTTAATTTTTTGACTAGCAAGAGAATCAAATGTGTTGATTTTCAATTCGCAAACTCATAGCTGCGTTCCAGGCACTAAGAAAAATGGCAGCTTCTTCTCGGGTGCTTAACCGATAAACTACTCCGTCTAAGTAAAATTCTAAAGGAAACGCAGTATAAGCCGCCAACCACTCGGAAAAACCCATAGTATCCTTACATTCAACGCGCTTGCCTGAGAGCCAATTACTAAAATCTGAGGCGTCCGAAAGCGTAGCGATTGAAATGAACCACATCTGGGCGTTTATGCACATGGGAGCGCTCCACCCCGGATCTTAGCATACTCTGCGGAATTCGTCCACTTAGACGGGAGCGGAGTCCTCTTCAATTAAATCGTCAGAGCCCAGTAACTCGCATTCGTCAGAATCTAGCAGATCACTTTCATCAGCTAGATCTTCTGCCAACATATCCTCAAGGGTCCATTCCTGAACCAAAGTAGCATTCCATTTATTTGTGGATGGCTTCACATTTATTTTTTCAGTAGTCATGTTTCTATACTTAGAGTAACTCAAGAATAAAAAAAGTCAATCAGTATCCGGCTAAGCAGTTGTTTTTTTGAAATACAGAAGTGCTGGCATAACAAGTGGGCCTAACAATGCACCTATGTTGCCCCCCAAATAATGACCTATGCACGCGGGAACGATTAGCAAGGAGCCTACAGCCTCTGCAGTTCGTAAAGCACAGCTATCATTTGCCATGCGATGATGTTAGCAAATTTCATAATTTAGTTTTCAATGATTTCGCAAACTCTTTCAATAGTGCTACAGCCTGCCAGGACAGAAATTTTGCCCTTTTGTATAGATCCTTGTGAACTTTGCAGCAAAAATAAATAGTATTACCCTCATCGTGGTAATCGTGACACCAATTAGGAGGGAGTTCCTCTCCTGAGGACGAACCAAACCATGGATTTTCCTCTTCCTGGCTTCTAGCATATTTGACCCAGAAATCGTCTCTGTAGCAGAGATAACACTGAATAGAATCGCCCTTATCCTGGTCGTCCACTCAGCTCCTCTACTTCTAATTTCTGAAGCATACTGTAGCCCAGAGTAATGATAGTCTTGGCTCTAGCAATCAATTTCTGTCGTTCTGCATCGCTAAGTAAATCAGGATCGCAGTGAGAATAGCCGCGAAGTAGCAAGGCAAGTCCCTGATTAATGGTCTCTGAGGAACTCATAAAGTCTCCGCAACCTGGTCGCCGTTATCCGTTAACCAAAAAACCCAATCGCCCCGTTCCGCATCGTAGCTCATGTTGATGAGTCCCTTTTCTACCAAAGATAACAGATCTGCATCCATCTCATCCAGGTCATCCGAGGTCGGCAATTTTCACCTTTATTTCGGGAGACACAGTTTTAAAAAACCGTTCGCTCCCAGTATCCCAGTAAGATACCTGAGGCTGGTAACACTGTTTGGCGCACCATGCGATGGCACGATTAATGAGTCGCGTTCCTAATCCCTGACGACGATGCATCTGCATTACGTAGGTATAGATGTAGGCAGTACTTTTACGCCAAGGGAGTACGCTGGACCAAGCTACAATAGTTCCAGCTGCATCTAGAACTATAAATAGCTGAATTCTGTGCAGTGCGCGTTTTCGACGGAGAATATCTTCTCGCATCGATGAAACGTTTACGCCATCACCGCGAAGTGTCAAGTAGTTCAAACGACGACGTTCTTCTGGGGTGATGCGGTCTAAACGTCTAGCGATTAGTCTATACGACTGCACAACGCTCACATCTCCAACTGTCAACGAGAACGACGGGATTTGAGCTACGTCCCCGAGGAGTTTGAGGTTAGCATACAATAATTGGCTTAGCAAGAACTAAACCGTAAAACTTGACTCTAGATCTATTAAATTTCTAAAGTAGATCACAATTCCTACGCCGGGCCCATCGTGCGGGGCGTGGTAAGCAATATGCGTGGAAGACATAGGAACTAGTTTCACAAAATGCAAGCATTTCCCAGATACCCCATCTGCTAGCATGCCTATGTCTAGAATTTTTGAAGTAACATTTACCAGACGTTCTAGGCTGGTAATAGTCTGACGAAGTAGTGGATCACTAGGTTGTGTGACTAGTCCTGTGGCCACGTAGGAAGTGTTAATTTTCACGATATCATTAGTTTTGATGGCCATAGCTACATTATAACAAAACTATGAAATGTGTTTCCACCAATAATGCTCACCAATTTCTTCCTGGTAGCTAGGAGGGGGATCTCTTCCGATACGAGCTTGCAATAACTCTGCAATTACTAATTCTCGATTACTTAGGATATCATCAATTCGAAGAAGAAGATCAGAGGTCTCCTCTTCGTCTTCATACACCTCTAGCAAGTCTCTGGCATTTAACAGCCCTAGCCGAGCTAGGTCACTAAGGAAAGTGCAACAAGATTCATCCATTTCATCTCGTATTGCATTAGCAATATTTAGTCGGTCCATCGCACCTTCGCTTTCTAAGTGAGGGGCTATGCTGTATCCTTTAATAGCCTTCGTCGGCGCAGCCCCCTGTGTCGGCAAGGTAATTTCTCGTCCGGCCAGATAGGTAATCCACTCTCTGGCTGGAGGTCTGCCCCCCACAGTTGCCATACCGTCTGTTTCCGCCAGACGACGGGTTTCTAGCGTAAGTCTAATTTCCGGAATATATTG
>Ga0315288_10004090_pt1 | contig 18562 bp, 18 predicted proteins | sample YL17G11_20_MG_FD_203454 | JGI IMG/M metagenome (GOLD analysis project Ga0315288, IMG submission 203454) | Sediment microbial communities from Yellowstone Lake, YNP, Wyoming, USA - YL17G11_20 | ecosystem: Environmental > Aquatic > Freshwater > Lake > Sediment | place: USA: Wyoming | collected... | reverse complement strand
ATATCGCGGCCCCGCCGCAGGCGCGTCTGGGTGAACGTTCCGCCGCCGCGGCCTCCCAGCAAGTCCTCGAACAGGTCGCCGAGCCCGCCGAAACCCCGGAAGTCGTACTCCGCCCCGGCCCCCGCGCCAGGCCATCCGCCCGGCGGGCCCGCGCCCGCGTGCTGCCAGTTCGCGCCAAGGTGCCCGAACTGGTCGTACTGCTCCCGCTTCTTCGGATCGCGCAGCACCTCATAGGCCTCGCTGATCTCCTTGAACTTCCGCTCGGCCTCTTTGTCACCCGGGTTCACATCCGGATGGTACTTGCGCGCCAGCTTGCGGAAGGCGCTCTTGATCGCCTTCTCGTCCGCATCTCTGCCCACGCCCAGCAGCTTGTAGTAGTCTCGCGAAGCTGCGCTTCGCATCTACCCGACCCTCACTCCACGTCCACTCGCAGCCGCACCGACTCCGGCCGTCCCGCGCGCGGCATGGTGATTCGAAGCACGCCCTCGCGGTAGACCGCCTGCACGCCATTCGGGTCCACCGGCACCCCGATCTTGAATGCCCTGCGGAACTGCCCCGCGGGGCGCTCCAGTCGGATCCCCGTGCCGGCCTCGCTGCACGGCCTCTGCCCTTCAACGGTCACGCTGTCGTGATCGATATTCAGCTGGATGTCCTCTCGCTTCACGCCTGGCAGGTCGACCAGCAGCACGAGCGCGCCCTCCTGCTCGTAGATGTCGACGGCCGGCGCCCAGCTCTCGTCGCCCTCGTCGGACCGCCCACCGGCCCGCGCGCCGCTGGAGAACCGGTCGAGGTTGCGCCGAAGCCGTGCGAGATCGCCGAAGATATCCCAGTCGCCCCTGCTCATGGACCACTCCGTTCGAGCAGTCAAAGAGGCGATGAGTCGGACGGGAGCAGTTTCGCCTCTTCGACTATCGACTCATCGACTTTCGCCTTCTCTACTCGCTCTCCCGAAACTCGGCGTCGATGACCTCGTCCCCGCCCTCACCGCCAGGGCTGCCCGGCCCATGCCCTTCCGTCGGCCCGGCCGCGCCCGCGGTGGCGCTGGCGGCCTGCTGATAGGCGGCCTGTGAGACCTCGGCGAACGCCTGCTGGAGCTGATCGGAGGCGGCGCGGATGCGCTGGACGTCCTGGCCCTCCAGCGCCTGGCGGACCTCGTCGATCGCCTTCTGTGCGGCATCGCGCTTGTCCGCCGGAATCTTGTCGGCCAGGTCCTTCAGGCTCCGCTCGGCCGTGTACATCAACTGCTCGGCCTGGTTCCTGGTATCCGCGACGTCGCGCAGGTGCTGGTCTTCCGCAGCGTGCTGCGCCGCCTGCTCCACCATCCGCTCGACCTCGCTGCGGTCGAGCTGGCTCGAGCCGGAGATCGTGATCTCCTGCTTGTTCTTGGTCGCGCGATCCATCGCAGAGACGCTCAGAATGCCATTTGCGTCGATGTTGAAGGCCACCTCAATCTGCGGGATGCCCCGCGGGGCCGGCGGGAGACCCGTCAGGTGGAATCGACCGAGGCTCCGGTTATCCTTCGCCATGGGCCGCTCACCCTGAAGCACGTGCACCTCGACCTGGGTCTGGCTATCGGCCGCGGTGGTGAAGACCTCGGTCTTCTGCGTGGGGATGGTCGTGTTCCGCTCGATCAGCTTCGTCATCACCCCGCCGAGCGTCTCGATCCCCAGCGACAGCGGCGTGACGTCGAGCAGCAGCACGTCATCCACTTCCCGCACGATGATGCCCGCCTGGATCGCCGCGCCCATCGCCACCACTTCATCCGGGTTCACGCCCTTGTGCGGCTCCTTCTGCGTCAACCGGCGGATCAGGTCCTGTACCATGGGCATGCGCGTCGCGCCGCCGACCAGGATGACCGCGTCGAGGTCCCGCGCCTTCACCTTCGCGTCGGAAAGCGCCTGCTCGAAGGGGCCGATCATGCGCTCCAGCAGGTCCTTGGTCAGCTCCTCGAACTTCGCCCGCGTCAGGTTCATATCGAGGTGCTTGGGCCCGGTCTGGTCCGCGGTGACGAACGGCAGGTTGATGCTCGTCTGCACCATCGCCGACAGCTCGACCTTCGCCTTCTCCGCCGCCTCGCGCAGGCGCTGCAATGCCTGCCGGTCCTTGCGGAGGTCGATCCCCTGATCGCGCTGGAACTGATCGGCAATGTCGTTGACGATCCGCTCGTCCCAGTCATCCCCGCCCAGGTGCGTGTCGCCGTTCGTCGCCTTCACCTCGCACACCGCCTCGCCCACCTCCAGCAAGGACACATCGAACGTGCCGCCCCCCAGGTCCCACACGAGAATCCGCTGCTCTTTGGCCTCCTCCCCACGGGCGAACCCGTAGGCGAGCGCAGCCGCCGTCGGCTCGTTGACGATGCGCACCACCTCCATCCCCGCGATCTCGCCCGCGTTCTTCGTCGCGGTCCTCTGCGCATCGTTGAAGTAGGCCGGAACCGTGATGACCGCTCGCGTGATCTTCTCCCCCAGATACGCCTCCGCGTCCTCGCGCAGCTTCCGCAGGATCATTGCGGAGATCTCTTCCGGCGTGTACTGCTTGTCGCCGACTCTCACCACGGCCATGTCGTTCGGTCCCTGCACGACGTGGAACGGAACCATCGAGCGTTCCCGCTCGACCTCGGAATAGCGCCGACCCATGAACCGCTTGATCGAGTAGACGGTGTTTTCCGCGTTGATGACCGCCGGGCGCTTCGCCGGCTGCCCGACCAGCCGCTCGCCGCCTTTGGTGAAGCCGACCACCGACGGTGTCAGCCGGCCGCCTTCCTTGTTGGCGATGACCACCGGTTCTCCACCCTCGATGACCGCGACCACCGAGTTGGTCGTGCCCAAGTCGATGCCGATTACTTTAGCCACGTTCGTAGACCTCCCTGAACTCGCAGACAGTGAACGATGCGCCTAGCCCTGCCTGGCGTAGCCTGCCTGGTTTCATCTTCCCCTCGCTTCCGGGGATTAGCGTACCCAATTGTAGAGACTTGATAACGTTGCTGTCAAGGGATGAGCCAGCAGTCTTGTTACCCCCTGACACAGACTGAGGGACAAGACAGGAAGTGGGGCTGCGCCGCGCTGCCTAGCCGGACATGCCCGTGAGCCGCCTGAGTTGCTCCTGCACGACCCAACGCACATCCGGCCCGGCCGTCGATCCCAGCTTCTGGAGCGCCTCGACAGCCTGCGGGTCCCCGATCGCCCCGAGCGCCACCGCACTCCACTTCTGCACGCTCGGGCTCCGGTCGGACAGCGCCGCAATGAGCTTCGGCACCGCAGGCCGCCCCATCGCTGCCAGCGCCCGCGCGATCTGGTAGCTGACGGTCAGGTCCTCGCCCGGTTTCTGCAGCACTGCCAGCAGCGCGCCCTCGGCCGGGATGCCGATTGCGCCAAGCGCGCCCACCGACGAGTCGACCACCGGCCAGCTCTTGTCAGGCAGCGCGGCCACCAGGGATGGCACAGCCGCCACGTTCCCCCCCCACCCCAGCGCCCGCGCCGCTGACGCCCTCACCTGGGCGTCGCTGTCCTTCAGCGCAGCCATCAGCGGCCCGTTCACGGTCGGCGTGTTCGAGCCAATCAGCGCCTCCGCCGCAGCCTCCCTCATCAGCACCTGAGGTGAGCCAAGCTCCCGCACCAGCGCCGCCAATGCCGGGGCGCCGATACGCCCCAGCGCCAGGATCGCCGCATTGCGGTATCGCTTCTCGGTCGCCAGAAGCGTTGACAGGATCGGCTCCACCGCGCGGGGGTCGCGCAGCAGCCCGAGCGACGTCACCGCCCCCTCGCGGTTGCTCTTATCCTTGAGGAACGGGATGAGCGCCGGCACCGCCCGCCGGTCACCGATGAAGCCCAGCGCCTTGATCGCCGCCCCCTTCTTGTTGTTCGGGTCCGACCCCAGGTTGTGGAGTGCCGGCTCGACCGCCGCCTCTACCTTCCGGAGGCCCAGGTTGTTGAGGGCTGCGGCCCGCAGGTCGCCGTCCTCGTTGTAGCACGCCAGCAGCAGCGGCTTCACCCCCTCTGGTCCGAGCTGAGCCAGCGCTGTGGCTGCGCCTGAGTAGGCCCCGCGATCAGGCAGCAGAAACCGGACCTCCTCTGCCGTCTGCGATCCGATCTGTTTGAGGGCTGTGACGGCCTCGTCTCGGGTCCCGCCGCTGGCGGAGAGGGCCGACAGGAGCACCGGCATCGACTTCATCCCCAGCTTGACGAGCGCCTGCCGCGCCCACCGCCGGGGCGCTTCCTCCTGGTCCTTGAGGATCTCCCCCAGCACCTTCAACGCGGGATCCGTCCCGATCTCGCCGAGCGCCTCCGCCGTCTTGCTCCTGACGATAATGGGCTGCGCCGGCAGCGCATCGGAGAGCGCCTCCATATCGAGCAGTTTCTGCGCCGCTGCAACGCGCACTTGCAGGTTCCGGTGGTCGAGTGCGTCGATGAGCTGCCGCTTGCCCATATACCGGATGGTCAGCCACCCGATGAGGATCACCGCAATCACTGCGATAGCGATATAGCTTGTCGGCCGGCGACGACCTTCCATCTGCCGCTCCTTCTGTCACGCGGGATGCGCTCCGACCCTTCGGCGTAGGTTTCTCTTACTCCTTTTGCTTTCCCTTCGGCCCTCCGGCTTCCGTCAGGGCGGGACTTCTGACTGCCCCGCAGCCGCCCCTGAGACGCTCTCCGACCGCCGGACGAAGCCCGTTACACACGCCTGCCGAGTGTGGAATAACACGGTACGCGGGCGGAGCGGGAGGGCGTCCGTGTCAGTCTCACCGCCATCTGCGGTGAGATCGGGAGGCATGTCGCGGCCATGACGCCACTTCATATACTCGTCGTTGACGACGAGCAGAGCATCTGCCTGCTCCTCCAGGACGTGCTGACGCGGTTCGGCCATAGTGTGACCACCTGCCAGGATGGAGCGACCGGGCTGGAGCTGGCCCAGCAGCACCGCTTCGACCTAGTTTTCCTCGACATCCGTATGCCGGGCATGGGAGGCCTCGAGGCGCTCAAGCGGCTGCGCGATCTTCAGCCGGATGCCACCTTCGTCATGATCACCGGCTTCGCCAAGGACGATATCATCGACGAGGCACTCCAGAGCGGCGCCTCCGCCTGCCTCTGCAAGCCCTTCAGCCTGTCCCAGGTGAAGAAGCTCCTCGACGACATCGCCTCCGGCGTTCCGATATCCGTGTAGGGGCGAGTCGCTGACTCACCCTGCACTGCCTCTCTTCTTTGCGTCTTCGCGCCTCTGCGGTAAACGCCTTCCGGCCGTTCCGTCGACTCTCGACTTTCGATCCCGGCCGTTCCCTACTCTCGACTCTCGACTCTTCGACTCCTCGTCCTCTACTCCAGCTCGTCCTTCCACGCCCTCGTCATCAGCGACTTGACCGCCTCCAGCGTGGGCGTCCCCTCGAACAGCACCTGGTGGACCGCCGCCGCAATCGGCATCTCCACCCCTGCCTCATCCGCGAGGCGGAGGGCAGCCCGCGTCGTCCCGACGCCCTCCGCGATCTGCGGGGCCATCTCGGCCACGATGTCCTGAAGCGGCCGGCCGCGCGCAAGCTCGTACCCGACATAGTGGTTGCGGCTCTTGCGGCCCGCGCAGGTGGCGATCAGATCGCCGATCCCGGAGAGGCCGCGGAAAGTGTCGGCCCGGGCGCCGAGGGCAACCCCCAGGCGCGTCATCTCGGCCAGGCCCCGCGTCATCAGCGCGGCCTTGGTGTTCTCGCCGAATCCAAGCCCATCGCTCACCCCCGCCCCGATCGCGATGATGTTCTTCAGCACACCCCCGAGCTCCACGCCCAACACATCGGGGTTCGTGTAGACGCGGAACCGCGGCGTGCTCAGGGCTGCCTGCACGCTCGCCGCGAGCATCCGGTCGGCCGATGCCACCACCGTCACCGTTGCGCTCCCCGCGGCCACCTCCGGCGCCAGGTTCGGCCCCGAGAGCACGGCGATCCCGCCCGCCCGGGCCTCGCCCAGGCACTCCGCGATCACCTGGGACAGCCTCCGCCCCGAGTTGTGCTCCAGCCCCTTCGCCGCGCTGATGACAACCTGACCCGCTGCTAGATGGGGCGCCAGTCGCTCGCAGATCGCCCGCACCCCCTCTGACGGCGCCGCCAGTATCGCCAGCTCCGCGCCCGAGAGCGCTTCCGCGACATCGCCCGTCGGCATGACCGTCGCCGGCAACTCGAACGAAGACAGGTACTCGGGGTTCCGTCGCGTCGCAGCCATCGCCGCGGCTAGCTCCGGCCGCCTCGCCCACAAGCGCACAGGCTTCCCCGCGCCGCCGAACGCGATGCTCAGCGCCGTCCCCCAACTCCCCGCGCCGATGATGGCGATCGTGCCGCGCGGCGCACCCGGATCAATCATCAGGGGCCAGTTTGAGGTTCGTAGGCAACCGCGATTCTCGCTTCACTCATCCCGCGATCTGATAGATGGCCGGCCGGTAGCGCGGAGGAGGGATCGGTTTGCCCGAGGCGCGGGCGGCTTGCAGCCAGGCTTCCTTCGCGCGCTCGACCTCGGCCAACGCACGCTCGGGAGTATCACCGAAGGCGGAGCAAGACTCCAGGTCCGGGATGTCCGCGATATATCCGCCGTCCTCTTCGCGGTAGAAGATGTTGATGTGGTAATCCGCCATCCTCACTCCTCCACCTTCAGATTATACCTCTCCACGAGGCGCAGGAGTTGCCCAATCTGGTAGGGTTTCGCCTCGCCGCGAACGTTCTGGAGGTTGACCAACTCCGGCAGGTCGGGATGAACGAAGATATGGTGGCTTCCGCTGACGCGCTGCAGGCGGAATCCGAACCCCTCCGCCAGGTCTGCAAGGTCCGCGAACGAAACGTTCGCCAGCGCGCCGTCCAACAGTCGCTTCAGCAACCGCCTACGATTCATCCCTCCCCCTTGCCGGCGAGCATGGGTGCGTAGCGACGCCTGTCACCAGTTTCGCAGGGCAGAAGCCTGCCTCCTGCCCCGTGGCCCGTGCTCTTTCGCGGGGCGAGAACTCGCCCCGCTAGTCTGCGCAATCTGCGCGATCTGCGGTTGCCTTGCCGCCGCCTGCGGCCACCTCCACCCGCTCCCCGATCTTCGACTCCGTCCCCTCCACCAACCGCCCGATGTTCGGAATGTGCCGCGCGATAATCAGCGCGGCAATCGCGGTCCAGAAGATGGCCCACGCCGGGCTCGCGCCGGTCAGCGCGAGGTAGATCGGCACACACGACGAGGCGATGATCGACGCCACTGAGATGTACCGCGTCAGCGCAACGACCACCAGCCATATCCCGAGCCCGATGAGACCCGCATGCCACGACATCCCCAACAGCGTCCCCAGCGTCGCCGAGACAGCGCGCCCGCCCCGGAACCGAAGGAAGATCGAGAACGTGTGCCCCAGGATCGGCGCCAGCGCCACCGTCAGCAGCCACAGGTCGGCCTGCGGCACGGCCCACGCGCGCAGCAGTACCCTCCCGACTGCTACCGGGATCAAGCCTTTCAGCACATCACCCGCGAACACCAGCGCCGCCGGCCCCGGCCCCAGCAGCCTCAGCACATTCGACGCGCCGATGTTCCCGCTGCCGTGCTTGCACACATCCACGCCCCGCGCTCGGCCGACGATCACGCCGAACGGAATACTGCCAGTGAGGTAACACGCCATCAGGAGAAGTGCCATCCGCATGGGTGAGATCAGGTCTAGAGCTGGAGCTTGCCCAGCAGCTCTTGAACCGATACCTTGTGATGGTGGGCGATACTGGAAAGGATGCTCTGCAGGGTCCCGATCTTAATGGACTTGTGCTTCGGGATCACCTCGTGATGCTCGCCACCCTGCTGAGTGGTGATCCTCATGTGACTGCCGGATTGCCGAGTGACCCGGTAGCCGTAGACGCCCAGGGCACGCACGAGGTCGTCTGGGTCGAGGTCCCGGGGAAGCCTCACCGAACCAGAACCTCTTCACCTATCACGCGCAGGTGGATGATGGTCGGGGTTTCGCCGGGCTCGCCGAAGTAACAGCTTACGGCATCGAGGATGTTGCCTCTTAGCTCTTCCAGCGTCTCCGCCTGGGTGTGGATTCCATAGCCTATTGCAGACGCAACATACCCGCCGTCTACCTTGTCCTCACGGGCCTCAAAGTAAAGCTCTTTCACCGCGGCATCTCCTACGCTCTCTCCGAAGAGGACTTGATCTGCATCCATTATAGCCCTGCGCGGGCATTGGGGGAACGATGAACCAAGGGAAAGTACCACACATAGGTCAGACTCTGGAAGCTATCTCAAAACTCCGTCAGGAGGTTGGAGATAGCTTGCCCCAAGCACTCACGTGACTCGTGAGATGACTTCCAGGCTATCTGATAGGCGTCACCCGCGCTTCCCCCGGCGCTCCCTGCCGGTGGCCTTCCGAACCAGCAGCCGCAGCGGCGCCCCCTGAAGTTTCACTCGCTTTCGGATCTCGTTCTCCAGATAGGCGAGGTGCGAGAAGTGCATCAGCTCGGGATCGTTCACGAACAGCACCAGTGTCGGCGGCCGGGTCCCCACCTGAGTCACGTAATAGATCTTGAGCTGCTTCCCCTTGCGCGAGAGCGGATGGTCATACGTCGCCTCCTCGAATATCCGGTTCAGCTCGGCTGTTTGGAAGCGGTGGGCGTGCTGTTCGGCCACCTCCACCGCGGTGTCCATCAGCTCGTCGATGCCGCGGCGCTGCACCGCGGAGGTGAAGGCGATCGGCGCGTACTTGATCTCCGGCAGCCACGCCTGCACCTCCCGCGCGAAGTCGGCCATCAGCACCTGTTCCGCCTTCCGATCAGCGGCCTCGGGCGCGCGCAGGTCCCACTTGCTCACCACCAGCACCTGTGCCTTGCCCTCGTCGTGCGCCATCCCGGCGATCCGTTTGTCCTGGTCTGTCAGCCCGGCCACCGCATCGATCAGCGTCAGTGCCACATCACATCGCTCGATCGCGCCGAACGCCCGCAGCACGCCATAGTACTCGAACGACTCGTGGACCCGGCTCTTCCGCCTGATGCCAGCGGTGTCGATCAGCACGACCTGCCGGCCCTTCCACTCGTATTCGGTGTCGATCGAATCCCGCGTCGTGCCGGGCTGGGCGTCGACGACCGCTCGCTGCTCGCCAAGGATCGCGTTCAGCAGCGACGACTTGCCCGCGTTCGGCCGCCCGACAATGGCGATCCGGATGACGTCCTCATCCTCGGGGGCGGGCTCTGTCTTGGGCAGATGCTCCGCGATCCGGTCCAGCAGATCGTCGATCAGCAGCCCGTGGGCCGCCGAGACGCCGACGACCTCGCCGATTGCCAGCCCGTAGAAATCCGGTATCCCGTCCTCGCGCTTCCTGCTGTCGATCTTGTTCGCCGCGACCACCACCGGCTTCCCGGTGCGGCGCAGCAGGTCCGCGATCTCTTCATCGAAGCCCGCAGGCCCTTCCTTACCATCCACGACGAAGACGATGACGTCCGCTTCCTCTATGGCGAACTCGATCTGCCTCCTCACCGCTTCATGCAGGTCGTCCTTGGCGGTCTCGAGCCCACCTGTGTCGATGAGCGTGAAGCGCTTGCCCATCCACTCGCAGTCGGCGTAGATGCGGTCACGCGTGATCCCGGGGGTCGGCTCCTCTATCGCGATCCGGCGGCCGGCGATGCGGTTGAAAAGCGTCGACTTGCCGACATTCGGCCGGCCCACGATGGCGACGATTCCCCGGTCGCGAGGCCGCGTCATCTCCGCGACCTCCCGCTTGTAGGGCGGCCATGCGAGTCAGCCCGCGGCGGACGAGCAGCGCCGCCGGTCGTCCGTCCGAACTGCCGCATCACTGCCGCCGCCTTGGCCGGCGTCGAGGCCGCGACCACTCGCGCGCCGACTCTCTCCGAGAGCTGCTCCAGCGTCATGTCGTCGATAAATCCCTCCCCTTCCCTGACGGCCGTGCCGGGCACGATCACCAAGTCTGCCCCCGGACACCGTCGAAGCCCCCGTGCGATGTCAGCTCCGGCCAGCAGCCCGGCCACGGTGACCGACCGGCCAAACAGGCGGTTTCTCACTATGCAGACCTGCACCTCAACGCCGCCCGCCGACATCTTCGCCGCAAGCCGTTCCACCAGCGGCCTTGCCATTTCCCCCGTCACCAGCACAACGCGCAGCGGCGACCGCACCCTCGGCGGCTTCATCCGCGCAACCCCGTCCAGGAACTGCCGCGCACACCCGATGCCATTGCCGAGCTGCGGGAACCCCTCGTACTGCGCCCGTCCCGGTGGCGGCAAGCCGGCCAGCAGGTACAGCTCATCGGCGGCAAACACGAGCCTCGTGCCCAGCTTCTTCTTGAACTGCCTTTGCCATCCGCTGACCGCTCTGACGATGTCGCGGGCCATCGGCGCAGTTACCGCCCTCAGCGGGACCGCCTGTCTTCGATGCCGTGTCAGCCCCACCGGCACCACACCGATAGAAGCGACCATCGGGTGCATGGCAGCGAGATCGGTCACCGTTCGCTCCAGATGCGCGCCGTCATTGATGCCAGGGCAGACGACCACCTGCACGTGGAACTTGATTCCCTTCGCCCCCAGACGGCGCATCTCGGCGAGCGCGTCAGGGGTCGGGCCGCCGAACACCCGGCGCCGGACCTCCGGCTCGGTGGCGTGGACAGAGACGTACAGCGGAGAAAGATGGTACCGCACGATGCGAGCGCGATCGCGCGGCGTCAGGTTCGTGAGGGTGATGAAGTTGCCGTGGAGGAATGAGAGCCGGTAGTCGTCATCTCGAACGTAGAGTGCAAGCCGCAGCCCCCGCGGAAGCTGGCCCACGAAACAGAACGCGCAGCGGTTGGTGCACGTGATGACGCCATCGAAAACATCGCTGGTGAAGCGCAGGCCGAGGTCTTCGTCGACTGACTTCTCGATCTCGACTCGCCGGCGCCCGCCAGCCCCGTTCGGCAGGAGCTTGCTCCTGCCCTCGCCAGGGGCACTCTCGACGACCAACCTCACCCGCGCCTCGGCCGCGAGGTACCGGTAATCGATGTAATCGCGCGGCGCGCGGCCGTTGACCGTGATTACCCTATCGCCCGGCGCGATCATCGCGATTGCGGCCGGGCTGCCTGGCGCAACCGATGCGACCTGCGGCGCCGGCGGAGCCGTCGCAACGGATCGGCGACGCGCTCGTGCACAGCCGAACGCTCCACATTCGGCCCGAGGCCTCGGCCGGCTCATTGCCCCGCACCCTCGAGCTCGCGCAGCCGCTGCACGACCTCGTCGATGATCCACGAGGGGGTCGACGCGCCGGCCGTCACGCCGACTCGCTCCACGCCGCGAAGCCACGCGCCCTCCAGCTCGGCCGCGGTCTCGACATGATGGGTCGGAGTCCCGGTCGCCGCGCAGATCTCCGCCAGGCGCATCGTGTTGGCGCTGTTCCTGCCCCCCACGACGATCACCACATCGACCTTCTCCGCCAGCTCGCGCGCGCTCTCCTGGCGCTTGACAGTGGCCTCGCAGATGGTGTTGAACACCCGAAGCTCGCGGCAGCGCTCGGCCAGCGCCCCCGCCACCTCGCGCAGCGCTTCGGGCCGCTGCGTCGTCTGCACCACCAGTCCGCACCGCTGCCGGAACGGCAGCCTCTCAGCCTCTTCCGCCGACGAGACGATCTCCGCCTCCCCACCTGCGCGGGCGGCCAGCCCCTCCACCTCGCGGTGCCCCCGATCCCCCAGAATGACGACCGCGTACCCCTCCTTCGACAGAGCCACGATGTTGCTGTGCGCGCGCTTCACAAATGGGCAGGTCGCGTCGATCACCTCCAGCCCCCGCTCCCGCGCCGCTTCCTCGACCTCCGGGTCGACCCCGTGCGCGGACAGCACGATCGCCCCCTCACTCACCTCGTCCAGCGCGTTCGCCTGGTGGACGCCGCGCTCCTCGAGCCTGGCGATCTCCTGGGGATTGTGGATCAGCGCGCCGAGCGTGTACACCGGACGGGACGGGTCCTCCGCCGCCCGCGCCACCAGCTCCAGCGCGCGCTTGACGCCGAAGCAGAATCCCGCGTTTTCGGCGACGATGATCTCCACCGCCTAGCCGCCGACTCGGCCGACGAACGAAGCCATGCGAGCCATCGCTTCCTCGATAAGCTGCATGGAGGTCGCGTACGAGCACCGCACGAATCCCTCGCCACATGCGCCGAACGCCGGGCCGGGCACCACCGCCACCTTTTCCTCCTCGAGCAGGCGCTGGGCGAATTCCTCTGAGCTGAGGCCTGTCTTCGCGATCGACGGGAACGCGTAGAACGCCCCCTTCGGCTCGAAGCAGCTCAGTCCCATCCCATTGAGCCGGCTCACGATCACCCGCCGGCGCTGGTTGTACTCCTGCCGCATCTGCGCGACGTCCTCATCACATCCCCGCAACGCCTCGATGGCGGCCTCCTGCGCGGTGGTCGGTGAGCACATGATCGCGTAGCTGTGCACCTTCACCATCGCCCCGATGATCTCCGCCGGCCCCGCCGCGAACCCGAGCCTCCACCCCGTCATCGCCCACGCCTTGGAGAACCCCCCGACGAGAATCGTCCGCTCTCTGCCGCCGGGCACGGTCGCGGCGCAGGCGTGCTCGCCGTTGTAGGTCAGCTCGGCGTACACTTCGTCCGAGATCACGAGCAGGTCGCGCTCGGCCGCGAAGCCCATCAACGCTTCCATGCCCGCGCGCGGCATGATCGCACCGGTGGGGTTGTTCGGGTAGGAGCTCAGCACCACCCGTGTCCCCTCGTCACAGGCCTCGGCCAGCTCCTCGACCTGGACCTGGAAGTCATCCTCGACCGAGGTCGCCACAGGGATGGCCCGGCCGCCGGCCATCACCGCGCACGGGATATAGGCGACGAAGCACGGCTGCGGTATCAGCACGCCGTCGCCCGGCTCGAGCACCGAGCGGAGCGCGATGTCGATCGCCTCGCTCCCACCCACGGTGATCATCAGCTCGGTCTCGGGGTCGTAGCTCACGCCGAACCGCCGCTCCAGATAGCGCGCCAGCTCCTCCAGCAGCGGGCGAATGCCGCGATTGGGAGTGTAGTGGGTGTGCCCGCGCTCCAGCGAGTAGATGCCCGCCTCCCGCACGCGCCAGGGCGTGACGAAATCGGGCTCGCCGATGCCGAGTGAGATCGCTTCCGGCATTTTCTCCACCAGCTCGAAGAACCGGCGGATGCCTGACGGTGGGAGTGCTCCGACGCGTTGGGCAATGCGGGGTCTGGTCTGCGCCAATTCGATGCTCCGTTAGAGCGTATTTCATAACCGAGGGCGGTTGGTTGCTACTCTGCGAAGTAGCGAAGTTCCTTCGCTACGAAGCACGAGCTGATCGCTCCACGCTTCGAATGAAATGCGCCTGCACAAGCCTACCGCCCTGCATCGCTGTTTCATAACCCGCGCAGGCGGGTTATGAAACAGCTTCTAGGGTGTCACGGGAAGACGCTTCGTCTCCGAGCGGTCCACCATGATGTCGCCGTCGACCTTATAGCGCTTCAGCACGAAGTGCGTCGCGGTTCCGACCACGTGCTCCAGCGGCGCCAGCTTCTCTGCAACGAAATAAGCCACATCCCGCATGCTCTTGCCCTGGATGACGACGAGGAAGTCGTAGGCGCCGGACATCAGGTAGAGCGAGTGCACCTCGGGGAATTCCATGATCCGCTCGGCCACCGCGTCGAAGCCCACGCCCCGCTGCGGCGCGCACCTCACTTCGATGAAGCCGAAGACATGCTCGACGCCGATCCGCTCCCAGTCGACCACTGTTTTGTAGCGCCGGATGACCCTATCTTTCTCCAGCTTCGCGATGATCTCTTGCACCTCGGCCACGGGCCGTCCCACCCGCTCGGCGATCTGGGTGGCGCTGAGGCGCGCATCGTCGCTCAGCAACTGCAGGATTTCCTCCATTGCCGGCCTCCTCGCTTACTTATGAATCGCGCGGCCGTCAACGTCCTCGGCCGCCTCCATGATCGGCTCCGCCAGCGTCGGGTGGGCGTGCACCATATCGCCCAGCTCAGCCGCGGTGATGCCTTCCTGAACCGCCAGCACCAGCTCGTGGACGAGGTCGGTCGCGTGATGGCCGCAGATCTGGCCGCCGACCACCCTCCCGGTCGCCCCGTCAGCCACGATCTTGACCAGACCCTCCCGCACCCCCTCCGCCGCCGCCCGTCCCGCACCCCTGAAGAAGAACCTCCCGACCTTTACATCGATCCCGCGCTCGCGCGCAGCCGCCTCCGTCAAACCTGCCGATCCGATCTCGGGGTGGGTGTAGGTGACTGCGGGGATCGCCGTATAGTTCATCTCGATGCTCCGCCCGAGCGCATTCGCCGCCGCGACTTTCCCCTCCGACGAGGCGACATGCGCGAGCATGATGCCGCCGATCGCGTCGCCGCACGCGTAGACGCCCGCCAGGTTCGTCTCCATTCGCGCGTTCACCTTGATCGCACGGCGCTCCATCTCGACCCCGACCTCCTGGAGCCCGATGCCCTCAGTGTTCGGCCAGCGCCCGACCGCTGACAGCACCGCGTCGGCCTCGACCTCCCGATCTTTCCCGCCCTCGGTGAAGCGCACGACGTGCTTGCCATTCCGCTCGACGAGCTCGTTCACCCGCGCGTTCAGCCGCATGTCGATCCGCCGCCGCCGGAACACCCGCGCCAGCTCGGCCGCGATCTCCGGGTCCTCGGTCGGAACGATCTGCCCCATCATCTCGATGAGCGTCACCTTCGAGCCGACCGCGTTGAACACATCCGCGAACTCGACCCCCACGTACCCGGCCCCGACCACGACCAGGCTCTCGGGAATCGCCTCGATGTCCAGCATCTCCGTGCTCGTCAGCACGCCCGGCCCGTCGAAGCCCGGCACAGGAAGCTGCGCCGGGATCGAGCCGGTGGCGATGATCACCCTGTCGGCAGTCACCGTCTGCTGATCATCATTGGTCTCGACCGCGATCGTGCGCGGGTCGGTGAGCCGGCCCCTGCCTCTGATGACGCGGATCGCATCCTGCTTCATCAGGTACTCGACGCCCTTTACCACCTGATCCACGACCTGATTCTTCCGGGCGATCACCTGCGGCCAGTTCACGCCCCGGAACTCCGCCTCGATGCCGAACTCGGCCATCCGCCTGGCCAGTTGCGCAAGCTCGGCTGACCTTAGCAAGGCCTTGCTTGGAATGCAACCGCGGTTGAGGCACGTTCCCCCAAGCGCGTCCATTTCCACGAGCGTGACCTCGGCTCCCAACTGCCGCGCTCGTATCGCCGCAACATATCCCCCCGGCCCGCCGCCCAGTACTGCAATGTGTGCCATGCTCCGCCGTCAGCCTCGCTGCTTCCCGTTGCTTCGGTAGCTTGCTGCCGAAGCCCCATCTAACTCGCTCACCCCTGAGACTACCGTTTGAGTTCCTTCTGCAGCTCCCCGATATGCTGCTTGGCGATGGGATCATTGGGGAAGCGCTTCAGAATCCCCTGCCACACCCGCAACGCCTCGTCAGGGCGTCCCGCCCGCTCCAGCGCGTTCCCCAGCATGTGCTGCATCGTGTGGGGCGACCCCAACTCCACCGACCTCGCAAACTGCTCCGCCGCGAGGTCGTACTTGTGACGGTACATGTAATACATCCCGAATTCGTGCGGAAGATCGTAGTCCTTCGGGTTCGCCGCGATGCCGGCTCGGAACAGCTCGATCGCCTCCTCATCCTTATCCATGCTGTAGAGGAGGAAGGCCGCGCCGGTGTAGGCCTCGACGAAGTGCGGATCGACCTCGACGATCTGGCGGCAGAGCCGGATAGCCTCATCCCACTTGCCGACGTGCCAGTAGTCCTCGGTTTTCGTCCAGAGCATATCGGTCAGGAAGTCGCGCGACCCCTGCACCTGCTTCTCCGCCTCCGCCGCGGAAATCGGCTTCGGCTGCTCGGCCCCCGGCTGGGCGGCCGACAGTGGCGCAACGGATCCGAAGAACAGCACGCAAGGTAGGAGCAAGCTCCTGCCCAACAACAGCAGTTTCATGACGCACCTCTCCCCTTTACCCTGAGCGAAGCCGAAGGGCACCCACAGACTGATGCGAGATTCTACTGGATTTCGGGAAGCGGAACAAGGCGACGAGGCACGAGGGTGTGACTTCCTGGTGTCGGCGATCTCGCCTCTGATTCCCCTCTCCAGACTTGGAGAGGGGATGTCTGAAGGACAGGGGTGAGGTCGAGCCCGGCATCCCCAACTTTTGGCGGCCGCACCCCCCTCCCCCTCGAACGGCTGCGGAGAGGGGGCGCCGAAGCGATGGCAGGCAATCAGGAGAGACGCGGGGTGAGGTCCCCAGAAGCGCTCGATGGTGATGGACGACGACCCTGACTCCGAAGCTCAGCCGACGCTTCGAAGTCACACCCAGGCACGAGCCCGCGGCCCCAACTCTCTGTTCGGAGCCGGCTGCACTCGTAGGGGCGAGTCGCTGACTCGCCCTCAGAGGGGGGGCAAGCTCTGGGCGACCCAGCAATCCCGTCCGGCTAGGAGATGGGCATCCTCCGCCTCACCACCGGCGCTGTTCCCGCAGCGAGCGCGGCCTTCGCTGCGTCGATCAGCACGAACGGATACACCGACTGCGCCAGCACCGCGGGAAGCCCCGCCGCGCCGGCCGTTACGATCACCCACACCGCATACCACGCCGCGCCGAACAGGTAGATCACGGCGCAGCCGCACAAACACGCCAGCAGTGTGAGCGCGCGCGCGGGGCCGCCTAGGCCCTCACCCCCCTTGCCCCCTCTCCAAACTTGGAGAGGGGGTGCCGATGCCACTCTGCGAAGTAGCGAAGCTCCTTCGCTACGTAGCACGAGAGGCAGGGGTGAGGGAGGCGCCAATGCCCCCACCACCGCGGCTGCGATAGGGAAGCCGATGAGGTAGCCAGCGGTCGGCCCGAGCAGCGCGGGCAGCCCGCCCCCGTGCGCGAATACGGGCAGCCCCGCCGCGCCCGCCGCCAGGTACTCCACCTGGCTCACGAAGCCGAGCCGCGCGCCGAGCACAGCCCCCGCGAGCAGCACGCAGAACACCTGACCAGTCACCGGCACGGGGGTGAACGGCAGATGCACCTGCACCCGCGCGCCGATGGCGGTAAGCGCGGCGAACGCCGTCGCCGCAACCAGCTCAACGAGGGCGCGTTGGGCAGCGCCTCGCTCCCGAACTACCGCTGCAACACGTTCGGCAGGAGCTTGCTCCTGCCCCACAACCCGATGCCGTCTCACAGCAATTCGCCTCCTCGCCTCCTCACCTCTTCGCCCGCAGGGCGTGCCGTTCCCCTCTCCGCGCGCGGAGAGCGGGCAGGGGGTGAGGTTCCCGCCGCAGGCGGCCAATCCGTGTTCATCCGCGTTCATCTGCGGTTGCCTGGCCGTTCCTCCCACTCTCGACTCTCGACTTTCGACTCTCGGTCGTTCCGCCGTTCCTCGCCTCTTCGCCTCCTCGACCCCCTACTTCAGAAACAACTCCACTACCGGCGCCGTCACCGCCGGCTTCTGGATCTGAAGGTTGAGTGTCAGCAGCGACGATTGCGCGCTCAGCTCGACCGGCCCCGGCAGATGCGTCGCCCCACCCTCGCTCATCTTGATCTCGGACCCGTCGTTGAGCAACTGCGCGTAGGCGACCTTCCCACCCATGCCCTCCAGATGCAGGTGGTTGATCGGCCAGGCGAAGACATGGACGTACAGCCTGCGCGTCTGCGCGTTGTACGTGAGCCGGCAGTCCTTCGGCGCCTGGAACTCACCCGGCGCGGGGCCGCATCCATAGATCGACCGGCTGTGTCTCTTCATCCACTCCCCGAGGCCATGGAGTCGCTCGATGGCGCGATAGTCGAACTCGCCCCGCGCGGTAGGGCCGACATTGAGCAGCAGATTGCCGCCCTTGCTGACCGTGTCGATGAGCATCTGCACGAGCTGATCGACGCTCTTCCAGCTCGTCTCATCGCGGTGATAGCCCCACGAGCCGGAGAAGGTGTGGCACGCCTCCCACGGCACCGGCTTGCCATCCATCGTCACGCCCTCTTTGGGGACATACTGCTCCGGAGTGCGGTAGTCCCAGCCGCCTCGCTCGATCAGATCGAGGCGGTCGTCGACGACAATGTGGGGTTGAAGCTGGCGCGTCAGCTCGAGCAGCTTCTCGCTCTCCCACTCCTCGCGGCCTTTGCCCAGCCACGGCCGGGGCTTGCCCTGGTCGTCGCGCTTCGGATAGCTGAAATCATAGAACAGCATATCGATCCGCCCGTACTCGGTGAGGAGCTCCCTCACCTGGCCATGCAGATAGGCCGCGTACTTTTTTGGATCACGCCCCTGATTGAGCTTCTCGCGCTCGGGGTGATTGCGCAGCGGGTGGATATCATCGATGAGAAAGTCGGGATGGTGCCAATCGATGAGCGAGTGGTAGAGCCCGACCTTGAGCCCCCGCGAGCGAAAGGCCTCCAGCATGGGCCGCAGCAGGTCTTTGCCCCACGGGGTATTGGTCACCTTGTAGTCGGTGAGCTTCGAGTCCCACAAGCAGAACCCCTCGTGGTGCTTGCTCGTGATGACCATGTACTTCATCCCCGCTTCGGCCGCCAGCTCGGCCCACTGCTCCGGGTTGTAGAGATCGGGGTCGAATCGTGCGAAGTACTTGTCGTAA
>Ga0315288_10004088_pt1 | contig 18567 bp, 18 predicted proteins | sample YL17G11_20_MG_FD_203454 | JGI IMG/M metagenome (GOLD analysis project Ga0315288, IMG submission 203454) | Sediment microbial communities from Yellowstone Lake, YNP, Wyoming, USA - YL17G11_20 | ecosystem: Environmental > Aquatic > Freshwater > Lake > Sediment | place: USA: Wyoming | collected... | reverse complement strand
GCAGCCAGTCGTAGGATTGCTCCATCATGGGGTTGAGACTTCCGAAGTCTTCGCGAAGCACCCCCGGAACGTAGTGGAGGGGGCCGAGACTTCGGAAGTCTGGGCATAAATCGGCCAGGATGGACAGTGTCCAGTGTGCGCCGTTCCACTTTTTGTAGGGATGGAATGGGATGCGGCCTGCGCTATCGAGTTCGGAGAGTAACAGAGTGACGAGTGGCGAGTGACGGGTGACTTCGGCAGCTTTTTTGGCCTCGTCGGAATCGGGGGCATGACCGAGGAGGTTGACGGCCACTTTCCAGGCCAGGGCAGGTTCGAGGCGAAGTTGGTCAAGCAGGTTGTCCATATTGCTTTATTCCACTTGTATCACATTCCGCCAACATCTCCGCCACCGTCTTGCCGAGCACAGGATGGCGTAAATCCGGCGCAATATCCGCCAGCGGGATGAGGACGAAGGCGCGCTCGTGCAGGCGCGGGTGCGGGATGGTGGCCTCGGGTGTTTCGAGGACGAGATCATCATAAAACAAAATATCCATGTCAATTACTCGCGGCCCCCAACGGACGGTCGGCGTGCGACCCAGTTCCTGCTCGATGCGTTTCAGGTGTGCCAGCAGCGCCGCAGGTTCCAGGCGCGTTTTGGCTTTAACGACCATGTTGAGGAAGACCGGCTGGTCGGTGACGCCCCAGGGCGGAGTTTCGTAGACCGGCGATTCAGCCAGCACGGTCACAGCGGGAGCCCCCTTCGGGGGTGCTTCGCGAAGCGCGTTAATGGCCGAGCGCAGGTTGGCGGGACGGTCGCCGAGGTTGGTGCCGAGGGCTAAAAAAACAGAGTGGGATGCGTTCAGCGGCCTTCTCCAATCCAATGCACCCAAAGCGCGCCAGCGCCACTTGCTGCATTCGCCAGGCGTTCATCTGCTGTCCAGAACTCCGCTCCCAAATGCTCGGCGACGGACAAATATTGCCCATCGTAGGCTCTCGATTGTCCCAGTCGTTCAGCCCACCAGAGCGCTTTCCGATCAAGCTCTATTGTCGGTGGGAATTTCTGGATCCGCAGCGTCATGATCTTATCCAGCGACTGGAGAAGATCATTGCCCGTGAGCAATCCTGCTGCTGATGCTTTTCGCAGGATCGTTATCACCTCATATTCCAACAAGAAAGGGGCAGATACCTCTACCCCGTTCTGTTTCCACTCTTTGATTTTAGAGGCAGCCGCATCCGAGTAGGGTAAGGGAATGACGAGCGCGGCGATCAGGTTGGCATCCACGACGACGCTCATGGCTGGCCGTTCCACACACGCTCGCTGTCTTGCTCGCGCTCACTTCTTGCCTCAGCCAGCAGGTCTCCATGGTAAACACCGCGCTGCTCCTGTATCCGCAAGCGGATCTGCCCCAGTTGTTCGAGCGCATCGAGCTCCAGCCACTTTTGGGATTCAAGCGTCTGCGCGGCCAGCCACTCATTCACGATTTCCCGTACTATGTCGGAAATGCTGCGTTTCTCCCGCCTGGCGATCTTCGCCAGCGTTTCGTGCTGCTTCTGTTCCAGCAGGATCTGTGCGCGGTACAAGTGCGTTTCGCCCATCAGTCACCTCCGCCCTCAGTATACACCAGCGCATGTGTAACTGTCAATTGCATCCCTAATGAGAGTTTTCCTGTCCGCTGAGTTCCGCTAGAATCGTTTCTACCGATCGTTTCAGGTCAGGGAGATCGTCTTGAACGATATCCCAAATCCGATCCAAGTCTATTCCAAGATAATCGTGAACCACCACATTCCGAAATGCGGCGATCGTGCGCCAGTCTACATCAGGATGCCGCGTTTTCAATGATTTAGAAAGCCGCTGCACCGACTCGGAAAGTGTGTGCAGATTCCGCTAGACCGCATCCTGCGTTTTGCGGTCGCTGAAGAAAACATCCTCCCCCTCCACTATGTATTCCTGGATGTACTCGATGCACTCCTCGATATGGGTCAGGTAAAGGCGATCATCTTTCATAGCGGAACAGCTTCAGCCAGAACGCGGTCACGGATATACCAGTACAGTGACTTTTGCGTCACCACATCCACTTTGCAACCGAGCAAGTCCTCGAGGTCGGTGATCAGCCCGGCGGGGAACCAGGCGGAATGTTTCTTCCCAACTTCGACCAGCAGGTCAATGTCGCTCCCGCGCCGGAGCTCCCCCCGCACAGCCGAACCAAAGACGCGCACATTCTTCGCTCCGTGTCTGGCGGCGATGCGTAAAATCTCTTCACGTTTGTCATTAAGCACTTCGACCATCGCTTGCCTTTCTACGCTTTGCATGAATATTACATCATCTTTCATGCACTGACAAGCGGGGAAATTGTACAATTCCCACGCACCCGTAACCTGCCTGCGGTTGTGGAGTGGTTATAGTACCACGGCGCGCAGGTTGGCGGGACGGTCGCCGAGGTTGGCACCGAGGGCGAGGGTAACGGTAGGCATGGAAGCCGTAAAGGTGACAAACAATGCCTATGAAATTCCAAACTTCGGCTGCCTTTATTAATAGTAAACCTTTGTTTACCTCAAACATAGCCTACAAATCAATACATATAGGCAATGAAATTTTTTTCTAGTAAACTACCGCTTTTTTGAAGCCTGTTTTGAAGCCTACCAGGGTGTATATTCTTAGCAAAGACAACCATATCAAAAGAGGTAAATATAGCCAACCGTCTTTTCGCAATTGCAGCCTACCGTCCCCGCATCCAACTGGGCAACACCGTCCAGAAAGTCGAGCTGGCCCGCTACCTGGCTGACCGCACCGGCCTGAACGAAGGCAGCGTCGAGCTGGTCATCAAAGAACTGCGCGACGCGATCCTCTTCTTCAACCGCCTCGGGCGGGCGGTCAAGATCGAGGGCCTGGGCACCTACACTCCGGGCATTGACCTGGAGGGCACCTTCGACGTGCAGTACCGCGCCGATACCGACTTGAAGGGTGGACTGAATGCCCGCCACACGTTCAGCGGGACCATCCGCTATCGCGAAAACATCGGTAAGCGAGCAGCCGACCTGGATGAGCAGCGGAGGCAGGCCGTGCAAATTAGCGTACAGAGGCGAGACCAGCAGGACGCGCGGATCGGTATCCCCCAGATACATTGACGCGAATTGGGTTTCCTTTCCTAGGTCCAGGATCAAATCAACATCAACCTTGGTTTTTATGGATTCGCCGGTAAAAGCCATATCCGTCAGGGCAGAGATGCAGACCGCTGCAGCCGGGGATGGGTCGCCCGCCTCGCGCAGGGCAAGGAGAAGCGCAGCCGCCAATCCGCCGGGTTATCATTAGCCAACAGCCAGCGATAAGCAGCCAGGGCGTCCTCCAATGCTGCCGGGTAAGGGTGTTCCGGCGCCAGGCGATAATCCACCACCAGGGCGCGCGCCCCGGCTGCGGCGGCACCCACACCGTCACTTCACCCTTCACCCTTCACCCTTCACCCTTCGGGTACCTTCGGCGGGTACCTTCGGCGGGTACCTTCGGCGGGTACCTTCGGCGGGGACTTCGCGCGACACCTCCCCCAAATCCTTCGGATGTAGGGGAGGGGTGAGTTAGAAAAACAAAGAGGTTCAAATCATGCCGCTCTTTGGACCACCTGATGTCAGAAAGTGAAGAGCCAGAAGGGTCTTATACCAAACCATTACCTGCTAAACGCGAATGGACTGATTGGAATATTTTCGACCGCTGGCTAAAACCGACCATTGACAAAGCCTCACCCGGCTCTTCCCCCTAAAGGGGGCCTTCGGCGAGCCACCCTCCCCATTTCAAGAACAGAAATGGAGAGGGAGAATGAGGGAAGGGTGCAAGTGGCGGTGGGGGTCATTGCCCCTTTCCCCACAAAATGCTATACTTTAGATTGTTAACCAGCGCGCAAACTCGTCAATATGTTTTCATTTACCAAATAAGAGTTGGGATAAAAAGGTTGAATCACGAAGGAGGTAGATATGATTTCATCACAGACAAAAGATATACAAGCACTCGTCGATGATATCAGAGAAGGGCGATTGTTGCTCCCCGAGCTTCAAAGGCAATTTATCTGGAAGTCCACACAGGTTCGTGATTTGTTTGACTCACTTTATCACCAGTATCCAAGTGGTCAGCTCTTGGTTTGGGAGACTGACGATCTACCTTTTTCACATTCTGCAAGTCTGGATGGTGCAAAGTCTGATCAACGTCATCCTCAACTATTATTGGATGGGCAACAAAGACTCACATCATTAGCTGCAATTATGTTGGGACTTAAATTAATAGTACGTGAATCTAAACGACCAATCGATATTGCTTTTAATATTTTTACAGAGAAATTTGAAGTCGCAGGCCCACGGCAGAGTGCAGACACAGGTTGGGTATCTCTATCTAGATTATTCACCCAAGGTGTCCTTTCAATTTTGATCGATCTAAAATTAGATACACATTCACCCGACACAAAGAAAATCTTTGACCGCTTGAAGGCCATAGAGAATATTAAAACCTATAAGTATCAAGTGAATCTACTTGAGAAATTAAATTATGATGAAGTTACCAAGATTTTTGTGCGAATTAACTCCGGAGGTACAAAGCTAGGTAGTGCGGATTTGGCATTAGCACAAATTTCATGTCGTTGGCGCGGTGTCACGCAGGAGATTAGCGCATACAAGTCTCAGGTCTGGAAAAGAAATAATAGACTTTGGTTAGATACTGGGATATTGATAAGGGCATTATCTGCCTTTGTTTCGGGTCAAACTCGATTAAGTCAACTCTTTCGGGGTGAGCGCCAGAAGCTTACCGTTGTAGAGTTAAAAGAGAACTGGGCTCGCTTAATTATTGCAATGGACCAGGTTATTTCATTCCTAACCAGCAACTGCCAGGTGGACCGTTTTGATCTTCTCCCGACTCAATATTTTCTAATTCCATTAGCAGTGTTTTTTGATCGCTTCGGAGAAAAGGTAACCACGAAGCAAATACTTGATCTGCAGCGTTGGGTATTTATGGCTCTATTATGGATGCGCTACAGCAGTTCTGCAGAGACAGCTACAGACCAGGATATCAATGCCGTATGCTCAGATCAACCCAGCCAGATGTTAGTGCAAAACATTGAAGATAAAGTTGGTAAGAATCGACCGTTCACCGAACGTGAGTTGCGCGACCAACGGAAGAATTCCCCCTATATGCTTATGGCGTATGTTCTGGCTCGCCGCGCACAGGCACAGGACTGGTTCAATGGCGTTGTTATTGACGGAGATCAATCACTAGAGTTTCATCACATTTTTCCAAAGGATATTTTACGAGAAAAATACGACCTGAAAGCAGATAGTCGAACCGTTGACCAAGTCGCAAACCTTGTTTTCCTATCCAAACGAGCTAATCTAAACATTCGAAGCCAGTCTCCTGGTCAATACTTGCCAGAAATTGACTCATCTCGCCTTAGAGCACAGTATGTACCAAATAAGCCCGAGTTATGGGAATTAGACTGTTTCGAAGAATTTGCCCTTCAGAGGCGAATACTTCTCGCAGATGCGATTAATCATTTACTCCAATCATTATCTGAAAAACCATCTCTTTGGGTAGTTAGCGACCTCCAGCTACTTGAAACCCGGGTGAACGTTATCGAACACCAGTTAAGGGAGCTTATTGCTCGTCGGCTATTTGATGCTCGCGCTAATGAGGCTTGGGAGTTAATCCCAAGCGAACTTCAAAAAACCATTCAAGGTAGAATAGACAAACAAATACGCGAACTACCTTTTGAGTCGCAAGGATATGAGACATTGGAAAAAAGATTAGAACAATGCCAATTTAGTGATTACCTTAAAATTATCAGATCCAATTGGATGTTGTTTAAATTTGATTTTGGTGATAGTGAAATTCTTTCGAGACATCACCAGGAAATTACTGATGTACGGAATGCCCTGAAACATAATCGAGAGATAAACCGTAGTAAGCTGGCTTCTGGGGAAGCTGGTTTATTATGGATAGAAGAATGCCTAATAACAGCGGCCATCGTTGAAGATGAATTAGAAGAGGATGGTTTGGAAAATCGCCAGGATGAAGAATTAGTATAAATTACATAATAGACTTAGCACATCATTCTTAGCCCCCTCACCCACCTCCCTCTCCTCTCAAGGATCCCCATGTTCGAACAAGCCTTCAAAAACATCGACGACGTACTCTGGAAAGAAGCCGGTTGCACCACCGAGCTCGACTACACCGAGCAGACTTCATGGCTGCTATTCCTGAAATATTTGGATGGTCTGGAGCAGGATAGGGCATTGGAGGCTGAACTGGAGGGGAAGAAGTACGCCTACATTCTTGAAGATCCTTACCGCTGGGAGAGCTGGGCCGCGCCCAAGGGAAAAGATGGCAATCTCGACCACAACAAAACCCTCACCGGCGATGACTTGCGCGACTTAGTGGATCGCCAACTTTTTCCCTACTTGCGCGGCTTCACCCAAAAGGCCACCGGGCCGAATACCATCGAATACAAGATCGGGCAGATCTTCGGGGAGATCAAGAATAAGATCTCCAGCGGCTATAACCTGCGCGAGATCATTGACCACATTGACGAACTGCGTTTCCGTTCGCAAACCGAGAAGCACGAACTCTCGGTCCTCTACGAAGACAAGATCAAACGCATGGGCAACGCCGGACGTAACGGTGGTGAGTATTACACCCCGCGCCCGCTCATCCGCGCTATGGTGCAGGTCGTGCGGCCAAGAATTGGCGAGCGCATTTACGACGGCGCGGTCGGTTCCGCAGGCTTCTTATGTGAGTCCTTCGATTACATGAAAGCCAAGCCCGGACTCACCACCAACGATCTTGACATTCTCCAGACCCGCACATTTTACGGCAAGGAGAAGAAGTCGCTAGCCTTCGTCATCGCCATCATGAACATGATTCTGCATGGCATCGATGCGCCCAACATCCTCCACACCAACACGCTGACTGAGAACCTGGCCGATATTCAGGAGAAAGACCGATACGATGTGGTTATAGCCAATCCGCCCTTCGGGGGCAAGGAGCGCAAGGAAGTCCAACAAAACTTTCCCATCCGCACCGGCGAGACCGCCTTCCTGTTCCTCCAGCACTTCATCAAAAGCCTCAAGGCCGGTGGACGCGGAGGCGTGGTCATCAAGAACACCTTCCTCTCCAACACCGACAACGCCTCGGTCAGCCTGCGCAAACTGCTCTTGGAAAGTTGTAGTCTGCATACCGTGCTCGATTGCCCAAGCGGCACCTTTCAGGGCGCAGGCGTGAAGACCGTGGTACTGTTCTTTGAGAAAGGCGCCCCCACTCGACAGGTTTGGTATTTCCATCTCGACCCCGGTCGGACCCTGGGCAAGACCAACCCTCTAAACGACGACGACCTCAAAGAGTTTGTTGAAATGCAAAAGACCTTCGCCGATTCGCCAAAAAGTTGGCGCGTGGACACCGCCACCATTGACCCGCTGACCTTCGATCTCTCCGTCAAGAATCCGAACGGCGGCGAGGTCATCGCCCACCGCCGCCCGCAGGCCATCCTTGACGAGATCGCTGCATTGGACGCCGAGAGTGCCCAGGTGCTAGAGAATATTCGGGAGTTGCTATGAAGGCGGGGTGGCAGACAAATACGCTTGCAGATACCTGTGAAGTGTTCGCTGATGGCGATTGGATCGAAAGCAAAGATCAATCGCCAGCTGGTATTCGACTTATACAAACTGGCAACATTGGCGAGGGCGTGTTCAAGGACCGAGGAGAAAAAGCTCGCTACATATCGGAAGAAACCTTCAAACGACTGCGCTGCACCGAAATCTTCGAGGGTGATTGTTTAATTTCACGTTTGCCTGATCCCGTAGGAAGAAGTTGCCTACTCCCGGATACGGGCGAGCGTATGATCACTGCCGTTGATTGCACGATTGTTCGATTCGATGCGAAGCAGGTCCTTCCTACATTCTTTAATTACTACTCGCAATCTCGCAATTATCTTATTGCAGTTGATTCGCAAACGACAGGCGCGACTAGAAAGCGAATTAGCAGGAGCAACCTGGGGCAGATTCACATCCCTTACCCTCCTCTCTCCGAACAACAGCGCATCGTCCGCATCCTCGACCAAGCCTTTGACAGCATCGCCACCGCCAAAGCCAACGCGGAAAAGAACCTCCAAAACGCCCGCGCGTTGTTTGAGAGCCACCTTGAAGTGGTGTTTACACAGCAGGGCGAGGGATGGGACGATCATATGCGGCTCGAAGAACTGACAGAACCTGACTCGCCGATCACTTATGGTGTCGTGAAGCCGGGAGACGATGGCGAGGTCGTCTTTGTTCGCGGAGGCGACTTGGCACAAGGCCATGTCCTTGTAGGTCAGTTACGTACCATCACCCAGTCCGTCTCACGGCAATATAAGCGTACTTTGCTGCGCGGTGGGGAACTTCTAATTTCGCTCGTCGGTCAGCCGGGCCAGGTAGCGGTTGCGCCTCCGGAACTTGCTGGAGCTAACATCGCTCGGCAGGTCGGCTTGATCCGTCTGGGCCCGCGAATGAACGCGGAGTTCGTTCGCTTTTTTCTACAGTCCCCTGTCGGGCAAAGCGCACTTGGTGCTCGGAAGTCCGGATCGGTTCAACAGGTTATTAATTTAGGCGAGCTTCGACAGGTTCTTATTCCGATGCCGATGCCAAAAGTCCAAGCCGATGTCGTCAAGCATCTCGTCTCATTTACCGAAGAAACCCAACGCCTCGTCTCCCTTTATCAACGCAAGTTTGCCGCTCTGGACGAGTTAAAAAATTCGCTCCTCCACCAGGCCTTCAGCGGGGCACTTTAACACACTACTCGCAGCGGGCAAAGGGCAACTCGTTCGGATATAATGGTCTAATATGGAACGTATTCAGTATATCAACCCAGAACGCATTGCTTGGTATTGTGCCGACCATGGTATCACGACGGGCGATCTTGCCTCTAAACTAGGCATCGCAGCGGCGAGTATCGAACGGGTGATGGCGGGCGAAGATGGAATGACGTTCAACCAGCTTCGCAAAGTCGCGGAGTATTTTGGCCGGGGGGTGCTGTTCTTTCTTGAGGATGGGCCGGTCGATGAAGCGCAGGTGCATACACCACAGTTCCGCACCCTTGCCAACCAGAAGCCAGAGTTGTCCGCAAAGCTCAAAGCACTGATCGAACGGGTGGAAAAACAGCGTGAGGTGTACTTGAGTCTTCGCGAAGATCTGGGTGACACTGACCGACCATGGTTCAGCCCCCCCAATTTACCCTGCCAAGATCCGCGCGAGGCGGCTCGCATCGCCCGCCAGTGGCTGGGGCTGGCTGATGAAAACAGCTTTGACACTTACCGCACTGCTGTGGAAGCGCTGGGCGTGCTGGTATTTCAAAGTATTGGTTATAGAGGGAAGTGGCAGATCGCCAAGGAAAACCCGATTCTCGGTTTTACCCTTTACGACATGACCTGTCCGGTGATTGTTATCAAGAAGCAGCCTTGGGAATCCCAGCAGTCCTTCACGCTTATGCATGAGCTGGGTCATTTGCTGCTGCACAAGGCCAGTTCAATTGATGACGAGCATGACTTGCAATCCCCCAAAGTCTGGGAACGTGATGCCAATGCTTTTGCAGGGTATCTGCTGGTGCCGGATGCTTTTCTGGCGAGCATCCGGGATTCAGAACGGCCGGAGGAGGTATCTCAATACGACCAGTGGCTCGAGCTGCCACGCTGGGAATGGGGCGTGAGCGGTGAGGTGATTCTGCGCAGGCTACTGGATGCTGGCCGTCTGCCACAAAGCCAATACACAGCATACCGTCAATGGCGTACTCAATCGGCTATCCCGCAAAAGTATGGCGGAAACCGGATGTACCGACACCGTGAACCCAAACACGTGTTTGGCGATACGTTTGTGCGAACGGTGCTGGATGCGCTGAACGCACGACACATCACACTCGCTAAGGCGAGTACCTATCTTGACAGCCTGAAGATTAAAGACCTGCACCGGTTGGAGCGTTACTATGCAGGTATTTGATGCGTCATCCATGATCTACGCATGGGATAACTACCCGGTGCGTCAGATTCCAGGCTTGTGGGAGTGGATTGCGATACAGATTGAGGAAAAGAAGCTAGTGATGCCGAACGTGGCGTTTGAGGAAGTGGCCAACAAAACGCCGGATTGCGGTGAATGGCTCAACCACAACGATTTGAAACAACTTGCAATCAGCAACGCGATTCTGCAAGACGCCATGCGTATCAAGGGAATGCTTGGCATTGTGGATGATAACTACCACCCAAACGGTGTAGGGGAAAACGACATACTCATCATCGCCACGGCGCGCGCACATAGAGCGGAGTTAGTCTCGGACGAAGAGCGCCAGCCCACGCTGCCCAAAAAACCCTCCAAGAGCAAAATTCCGGCAGTCTGTGCCATGGCTGAGATTTCTGTCCCTTGCATCAACTTTATCGAGTTCATCAAACGTTCTGAAGAGATTTTTCGTTAAAGTATGATGCCCAAGTTATACAAAAGGATTGTAGGTGAACGAAGCCGAAACCCGCGCCGAATACATTGACCCCGCGCTTACAGCCGCCGGTTGGGGCGTGGTCGAGGGCAGCCGCATCCTCCGCGAATACGCGCTCACGCCCGGGCGCATCCAAGGTGGCGGTCGGCGAGCCAAGCCCCTCATCGCAGATTATGTCCTATTCTATCGCAATCGCAAACTTGCCGTCATTGAAGCTAAATCATATGACAGGCCGCTCACCGAAGGCGTGGGGCAGGCCAAAGATTATGCCACCCGCATGGCCGTGCGCTTCGCCTATGCCACCAACGGGCAGGGCATCTATGCCATCGATATGCACACCGGCAAGGAAGGTCCAGCATCACGCTACCCCGCGCCGGATGAGCTCTGGAACCTGACCTTCGCCGAAGCAAACGCCTGGCGAGACCGCTTCGCGGTCGTGCCCTTCGAAGACCGGGGCGGGTCGCATCCCAGCCGCTACTATCAAGACATCGCTGTTGACAGGGTGATGGAAGCCATCGAGGCAGACCAAACGCGCATCCTGCTCACTCTCGCCACCGGCACCGGCAAGACCTTCATCGCCTTTCAGATTTCCTGGAAACTATTCTACAGTCGCTGGAACCTCAGCCATGCAGCCACGCGCCGCCCACGCATCCTCTACCTCGCCGACCGCAATATCCTCGCTAATCAGGCTTACAACGAATTCTCCGCCTTTCCCGAAGATGCCATGGTGCGCATCGAGCCGAGCGACATCCGCAGGAGGGGTCGTGTGCCCAAGAATGGCAGTCTATTCTTTACCATCTTTCAAACCTTCATGAGCGGGCCCAACGACACCCATTATTTCGGACAGTATCCACCCGATTTCTTCGACTTCATCGTAATCGACGAGTGCCATCGCGGCGGTGCCAACGACGAAAGCAACTGGCGCGGCATCCTTGAATATTTCGCCCCTGCTGTGCAGCTCGGCATGACGGCCACGCCTAAACGCACAGAGAACGTAGATACCTACGCCTATTTCGGCGAGCCTGTGTATATTTACTCGCTCAGAGAAGGCATCAACGATGGTTTCCTCACGCCGTTCAAGGTAAAGGAGATCACCACCTCGCTCGACGAATATGTCTACACCTCGGATGATACCCTCATCGAGGGCGAGATCGAGCGTGGCAGGCGCTACGTCGAAACTGACTTCAATCGCATCATCGAGATCAAAGAACGCGAAGCCCACCGCGTGAAGTTATTTATGGGTATGATCAATCAGGCGGAAAAGACCCTGGTCTTTTGCGCCACCCAGGATCATGCCCTGGCCGTGCGCGACCTCATCAACCAGATGAAGACCAGCAACGATCCGCACTATTGCGAGCGCGTGACAGCCAATGATGGCGCCCTGGGTGATCAGCATTTGCGCGACTTTCAGGATAATGAGAAAACCATCCCCACCATCCTAACCACCTCGCAAAAACTCTCCACCGGTGTGGATGCTCGCAACATCCGCAATATCGTGTTCATGCGGCCTATCAATTCGATGATTGAGTTCAAGCAGATCATCGGTCGCGGCACACGGCTATATGAAGGCAAGGAATACTTCACGATATATGACTTCGTGCAGGCGCATCACCACTTCAACGACCCCGAGTGGGATGGCGAACCCATAGCGCCAGAACCCGCCCAACCCGGGCTTGAGCGCGGCCGCATCCTCCGCGAGAGAGCGCCCGAGCCGCCCGTCGACCAAGAACCGCGGCCTAAAGTCAAAGTACAGCTCGCCGACGGCAAAGCCCGCATGATTCAACATATGACTGTCACCACCTTCTGGCATCCCGACGGTACGCCCATCACCGCTCAGCAATTCATGGAATTGCTCTTTGGCAAGTTACCCGAGTTTTTCAAGAATGAAGAAGAATTGCGGGCGTTATGGTGTGCCCCGGCCACCCGCACAGATCTATTGCGCCGCCTAATCGAGAAAGGCTTCGGCCCGGAGCAATTGACTGAGATGCAAAGGATCATTGACGCGGAGAACAGTGACCTGTTCGACGTGCTGGCTTATGTGGCCTACGCTCTACCCACCGTCACCCGCCTCGCCCGCGCCGCCACGGCCAAAACCGCCATCAGCACGCGCTTCAGCACCAAGCAACAGTCTTTTATTGATTTCGTGCTTACGCAATATGTACGTGTGGGCGTCGAGGAACTCGCCTCAGATAAGCTCGCACCCTTGCTACGGCTGAAGTACCACAACGCCATCGCTGATGCCGTGGCCGACCTCGGCGAACCCGACAAGATCAGCAGAGTGTTCGTGGATTTCCAGCAATACCTCTATCCACCCTCTATAGCAGCCTAATGAGGGGCATTTTCATTTCCCCCCTCGCCTGCACCTTTCTGCACGACGAAAAGCCCAGCGATTAGGCTGGGCTTTTCCATAGGGCTAATGATTTCCTATTGAGCTTTAGATTCTTGAGCTTTTGATTCTAATCCTTGGGATTTAAGTTCCTTAGATTCATGTTTCGCCCCCAAGGTAGCAAAAACCCCTGCGGCCCCCATCAGTAGCGGAGATGAAACGATCATAATTAATCCAATTGGCTTTATCATAATTAATTCGTAGATTAAGCCTCCAACCGCGAGAATAACCCCTACCGAGAATGATAGCACTGTGGCACGCAAATACCATTCACTTACGTGAATGCTTTCTTTTCTATCTGCCATTACTTTTTCCTCCACAATAGTTTTTCTGTGTTTCAATCATAAATCAAATGTCCACTACGGTCAATAGTGATTGTGCAATTGTTCACTATTTACCTTCCTGTTCAGTCATTATGCAAATGTCATATATTTATCTCCTCGGGTTTATCAAAAGGATAATTCCCTTATTGATGTGCAAGCCGTAAGTATTTTAAGTCTTGATAACTTTTTTAGCGTCTTATTTACTTATCCAATGAATGATATAAAAAAGGAAGGCAATACCAACTATATCTGGCGCAACAATACCACACCAAATATTTAATTCACCGGAGTCTTTATAACCACGATAGCGAACAACCAAAGCTACTCCTAAAATTCCGATAACCCAAGCCAGCATAATCCAAGGCGCCACAATGAGTTTATCTACTGTTGCCGTAGGCGCTGGCGTAGTCTGTATCATTATTTGATGAGCAAGATTAGCGCTCTCTTTTATTAAAAATACTAATGCTATAACCGCTATGTCCAAACCAACTGCAAAATCCTCCTTTTTGGGTCTAAAATTTTTATCATTGCGGCATACTAGCTTTAGCAAGATGGTTAATACCACCGTGATGAGTGGAACGAAAAAAAAGAGAAATAGAGGTTGAGCAAGAAACTTCATTGATAATTACTTTCAGCTCCACTAACCTTGGAAGCGCCTAATTGTTAGGGTTAGCTCCAGCGGTGGGACTAGCGAGACTCCTTCTCAATTATCGCGCAACCGGTGGCGCAAGTCAACTAAAAAGTCAAGCCTAATTGCTGGACTTATTCATCAAACTATCCTAAATTTCTCAATCTCTTTATCTTTGAAATCCTTTATTGCGCTTGCCAAAATCTGCCACGGGAACTTCCTATAGTCTATTTCTCCACGTGACTCAGGTGTTATATAAATCCCTAAAGCGACATTCATGTCCTTGAAAATGATATAACATAAACTGTAACCACGCCTACCGCCTATTTTCTTCTTATAAATGAGCCCCGCAATATCACATGGGGCATATTTCATTGGACTGCCACAATATGGATTGTTCTTAATTAGACGAATCTGATTTTCGTACGATTTCTTTAGGTCGGGCTCATCCGCAATTAATTGATCCAAACAGTGATCAAATACATGATGAGCTACGAATGTGAATTCATGCGTCAACTTCTCGCCATTGCTCCAATGATATGTCCCCGCTCTCAACCCCCCGAATCAGTTGTCTGATGGAGTTGACGAAACTGGGATTAAGGCTCAGTTCAAGGTCTTGGCAATCTTCTTCCGAAAGATAAGTATCTATCTCATCTGGCAGATTATCTTCAAAGAGGATCTGCCCGCGAACCGTCCTAAGAAGCAAATCGTCTTGATGGGCTTGTTCAACCAAGTCTTCTCTTTTTAGATAACCATATCTTTCAACACCAACATCAATAGATTTAGCCAATTCTGGAGTAAGCGCTTTTAGCAATTGAGTATGAGGATGTACTCCCTCTCCTATGCTCCACCTGGCCCCGAATTCTTCGCCTTCCTCCAAACCTGTCCGTTCAACCAATCCAACCACGTCAAGCGAATCTAGAGTTTCTTTGGCATTATAGCTATATTGCCCGAAACTGGTGTATTGATATTCAAAGGGATGAAGGCCCGAATCTTTTGTTGCGAAGTATAGAACCTTCTGGAATCGATAGCTAGTATAGATTCCGTCTTTAAATTTACCCACAAGATAAAGTAATACAAGTTTCTTAAATGTTTCTCTTGATAGTTGCCCCATTTCATTCACCTTTTTTTATCATAATACAACTGTTTCGTCCAGTATACAATAAAATTGGTCCAAAAAACCTTTCGGTTTGTGCGTTTGTGAAAGAGATAATCCATAGTCTGCCTCATGGTTTCTACTACCGCAATTTAGGACATTCCGAAATACAAAGTAAAGAGAAAAATTGTACTTCTGTAGTTCGAAGAATTTTAACCGCTAGTTTCGAAGTTCAAATCCTTGGTAATTATCTCCTTTTTCCCAATCCCCTCCTTTCCTGCTATAATCCCTCTGCTCCTTGCCCACTGAACACAGTTCCGGCAGCTAGCCACTGCCGGTGAGCTGGCGGCAAGGAGCATTTTATTTCTCGTTCTTCAATTCTTCTTCCTCTAAACCAAAGCATGGCTGGTCCACGTCGTCGTCACGGTAGTCTTTTATAAGTAGCGCAGTTCAAGATAGTCTTTGAAGGTCTCCAAGTTGGAGAAAGCTTATGCCTGGGAAATTACAGAGGAATTCTTTGATTTTTACTACAGCTACCTTACAGCTACCAGAATAGAAGGCATGGAAAACGTGGAATAAATGGACATTTAATCCCCCACCTGTGGTACTAAAGAGAAAATATACCACCATATATACTGGATAGACGAAGCTAGTGCCAACTCATAATCGCTTTATTGCTAATCCCTATCCAACCAGGCTAACAAACGTACCCCTGTAGGATTTGAACCTAGAACCGCTAGGTTCGAGGATCAAATCCTCGGTGAGGAGCACAAAGCGCCCATCTAGGCGCTTTTCTTGTTGTGCGCCCCGCATGTTCGGTGGTGTGAGAGCAGGGCTGGCTGGTTACTATTATTCAAACAAGTCGACGTGAGAGCCTGTCCTGGCAAGGCCAAGTTCGTCAAAGGTCAGAGTATAGATCAGCAGCCAGTCTGGGGTGATGTGACATTCACGAAACCCGGCATAGGCTCCTTTTAAGGAATGGTCTTTATGCCGCTGGTCGAGCGTCTGGCCAGATGCCAACGCAACGATGATTTCTTGCAATTGTCTCATGTCAATGCCGCGCTTTTGCAGGCGCTTGAAATCCTTTTTGAAGGCACTAGAACGGACGATGGTGCGCATCAAGACTCCAGGTCAGCGAACAGGGCTTCCACGTTATCGAAGGTTTCCACGTTTCGATGCAGGGCGACATCTTCCATCGCTTTCAAAGTTTCGGCATTGGGTACTTCAACCGCAAAGGGCAGCCCTTTATTCAGGCTAACCTGGGTAAAGAACAGATTAACTGCCTGCGTGGTAGTCAGGCCGAGGGTCCTCAACACAGCTTCGGCGCTCTTTTTTACCTGCGGGTCAAGACGTACAGTGATTGTTGCAGATTTGATCATAACAGCCTCCGCTTCATATGTACTGCAATTGTATCACAATTCTAAGGATACTTGCATTCGGTTCATCCCCCCGCGTGTTGGGAACATGTTTCAGGTAACAACCGGTGTTGCTTTGGTATTAGAGGGAGCGGTTAGCCGCCGCTCCCTACTCGATTCAGGTTGTAGAAGCCGGGCAAAAAACTTATCTTTCGTCTCGCACCTGCTTCGTGTTCCTTTTTGCTCGCCTGCCCCTGCCTTGTAAGGATCGTGGTTTGATAACGGCCGCTTCTGCCGGCTCAACGTGTATGGTCACGTCGGCGGCTGTGGCGATCGTTGCCTGGATGGCCTTCTCGATGGCCTCGGTGGCCGTGTGGGCTTCGTTCAAGGTGTAGGAGCTATTCATGGTCACGTGCAGGTCAATGAACCACCAAAGGCCTACTCGGCAGCGCGCCCGAATACCGGATGCGCAGCGTAGGCGTCCTACCCCCGCCGAAGGTCCCCGCAGTACACCGCCGAAGGTCCCCGCCGAAGGCCCCCGCCGAAGGCCCCCGGAGGGGGAAGGGGGAAGGGGGTAGGGGGTAGGGGGTAGGGGTACGAAGGGGGCAGGGGGTGAGCCAAACCGTTGTTCGGCTGCACACACTCCCACCCTTGCAAAAATAGAACTTTTGTGCTATTATCGTAAAAGAAGTCAAAAAGAATCTGCCAGGAAGCTAAAACAGGTATCAGCATGACCCTCTTTTATAACCAATCGCTTACCCCCCTCCCGTTCATCCCAATCCCAAGGGTATTTGTTCCTCCTTTGTTCCTCGAGTTTTTTTTACTCAAAATTCCTATGCACCTCACCGGCGAACAATGGCGCCTGATTGAGCCGGTACTTCCCCCGCCCTCTCCATCCGGCCGTGGCCGCCCTCCCCTTGATCGCCAGTCCCGCCGCTTGTACTGCCTGCCCTGGCGGGAGGCCAGGGAGCGTAGTCGAAGTGCTGCGGGCGTTGTCCCTTCGGTGAGAATCTGTCAAACCATCAGGTTGCCCATTTACAGATTTGCATCTTGAAAATATTATCGCGCCGTGATATTATTGCGTTGTGATTGAGTCTTTCGCTTCTGAAGAAACCAGGAAGATATTCCTCGGCCAAGTCTCCACTCAATTTCCGAAAGATATTCAACGCACTGCCCGGCGCAAATTGCTTTATTTAGACGACGCAGAGGATTTGCAGGATTTATTTGCTCCACCCGGCAACAGGCTCGAAAAACTCAAGGGCAATCGGGCAGGGCAGTATAGCATCCGCATCAATGAACAATGGAGAATTTGCTTTGTGTGGATTGAAAACAAAGCCAGAAACGTGGAGATTGTTGACTATCACTCGTAAAGGTAAAAACCATGGATAATATACTTTCCCCAATTCACCCCGGTGAAGTTTTGTTAGAGGATTTCATGAAACCGCTCGGTTTGAGCCAATATCGTTTGGCGCATGATATTGGTGTCACTCCCATCCGTATCAGTCAGATTGTCAACGGCCAACGCGCGATCACGGTAGATACTGCAATGAGACTGGCTCGCTATTTTAGCACCAGTGCAGCGGTTTGGCTGCGGTTACAAGTACGCTATGATCTTGAAAACGCAGATAAAAATCTTACTGACCGTATCAACCGGGAAGTAAAAGTCCGACACCAACCGGCTGCGAGCGCGTAATAAGGCAGCTTGGTGTATGGTGGTGGGCGAACCGCGCAAAAAGTGGCCAGGAATTGTTCCCCGGCCTCTTTGTGTTCTCTGTGCCTTCGGGATCAAAGCCTTTCGATAATTGTCGCCGTGGCCATGCCGTGACCGATGCACATGGTCTGCATACCATACTTCGCCTTGCGGCGCTGCAGCTCGTAGACCAGCTTGGTCATCAGGATCGCGCCGGTCGCGCCGACCGGGTGCCCGTGTGCGATGGCGCCGCCGTTGGGGTTGACACGCGCCATGTCGGGTTTAACTTCTTTTGCCCAGGCCAGCACCACACTGGCGAACGCCTCGTTGATCTCGATCACGTCCATGTCCACCAGCGTTAGGTTTGCCATTCCCAACACCTTCTTGGTGGCCGGGATGGGTGCATCCAGCATCAGCACCGGGTCCGAGCCAACCACAGTGCGGGCGACGAGACGCGCCAGCGGGGTCAGGTTATAGCGTCCAATCGCTTCGGGTGAAGCCAACACGACCGCCGCGCTGCCGTCGCTGATCTGGCTGGAGTTGGCCGCTGTAATGGTGCCATTTTCTTTGAAAGCCGGTTTCAGGGCGGCTATCTTCGCCCGGTCGGGGGGCATACGCACGCCCTGGTCGGTG
>Ga0315288_10004085_pt1 | contig 18570 bp, 13 predicted proteins | sample YL17G11_20_MG_FD_203454 | JGI IMG/M metagenome (GOLD analysis project Ga0315288, IMG submission 203454) | Sediment microbial communities from Yellowstone Lake, YNP, Wyoming, USA - YL17G11_20 | ecosystem: Environmental > Aquatic > Freshwater > Lake > Sediment | place: USA: Wyoming | collected... | reverse complement strand
GTTCGGCTTCCGCCGGCGTCGGGGCGAGTTTGATGCCGCCGCCTTTCCCCCGCCCTCCGGCATGGATCTGGGCTTTCAGCACAACTCTGGGGCCGATCGTCTCGGCGATCTCCCGGACCCGGGCCGGCGTCTCGGCCACTTCCCCGCGGGGGATGGCCACGCCGTACTGGGCCAGGATCTGCTTGGCCTGAAATTCATGAATTTTCATGCGGGCAATCCTTTCACTTGAAAAATAAATTATGATGGCTGATCAAATGATCAAGCTCAGGATCGCTCAGAAAACGATACCGATAAAAAAAATGAAATCGTTTTTCCGTATCCGACATCTTCGCCCACGATAGCCGTGGCCTTTTTTTATAACAAAGGAAGGCCGGGATGTCAATGAACCTGTATTTTTCATAAACCGGGTTCCATATGGGGGAAGGCCGGAATGGACTCGCTCCCGAAGTCCCGACATGGTCGCTTCATCCATCCCGGCCTTCCTCCTTGAAGCATTCTCTGATTCCGTCTCTCCAACTTAAAATTCATGAATAATGCAGGTCAGTAAGAATAAAACGGGGAAACTCCGGAATGACCGAATATTCCCCTCCCAGGAGTTACCCCATTTTGTTATTTATAATTTATGGAACTCCCTGAAGGACAACGAAATGCAGTAAAAATAAAGTGTTAGTCTGAGACTGGCGCCGGGGTGGCGCGGCCGGGCCCATAACACCCGAAGCTCATGGTGGCGGGTGGGTGGGTCTTGAGCGAGGGTGTTATGGGCCCGGCCGTGACAGGACCCGGTTTTCTGCTACAAATAAAAAATGGAGTAACTCCTGTCCCCTCCAAGTTGACTCCCCCTTTTTTTGTTGTTATTCTTGGGCGGGTCAACGCATCTCCCGATCCCCGGCTAGGAGGGCGAACAGCAACTCTTATTCCGATAAAAAGAGGGCCTTGGGGACAGACAAGACGGGAAATGCGGCGCTCGCCGAGTTGAACTACCTCGGCGGACGACGTGAAAAGAAAAGGAGACGGCATGAAGACTTTGATTTTGTATGCGTCCCGGCACGGTTGCGCAGAAAAATGTGCCCGGAAACTGGCTGAGCTTCTCGGCGGTGAAGTCGCCGTGGCCGATTTCGAATCGTCCGACCGGACCGCCCTCGCGGACACCGAAACAATGATCCTCGGCGGCTCCATCCACGCCGGCAAGATCCAGAAAGAAGTGAAGCGTTATATCGAGAAAAATCTCGCCGCGCTGAAAGGCAAAAGGCTCGGCTTGTTCCTCTGCTGCATGGAGGAAGGCCAGAAAGCCGAAGAACAGTTCCGGAACGCCTTTCCGCCGGAACTCGTCCAAGCGGCCAAGGCCAAAGGCCTGTTCGGCGGCGAATTCAACTTCGAGCGCATGACCTGGTGGGAAAGGGCCATCATCCGCAAAATCGCCAAGATCGACGCCAGCGTTTCCAAGATTCGGGAGGACAGGATCTCAGAATTCGTCGAAGCCATGAAGGCTTAACTTGCAATATTCACAAATCTTGCGTAAAAAAGCTGGAATCGCCATGCCCACCCAGGGGGACGGTCGGGATGGACGAAGCGACCATAGTGGGACTTCGGGAGCGAGTCCATCCCGGCCGTCCCCTATATGCCGTCCGGTTTATGAATAATGCAGGTTAAGTTGAAACTCCGCGCTTTCATCCTGTTATCCCTCGTCCTGCTCGCCGCGACCGGCGTTCTGGTGCTGACGCGGCCGTCCCGGCCCGAAAACCGCCTGATTTTCTACGAGAACCCGGTCCCTTGGTCCTTCCTTAAAACCGAAATCACTCTGCGGAATGTCACCAAGGAAACGATCGCTTACTCCGTCAAAGGTTCGAAGGCATCCAAGCCCGGCATACAAAGAACGCTCAAAGTCGGAACCCTGGACCAGTTCGCGACCGATCTGCCGCTCCAGGTGACCTACGATAACCGCTCGCGGACGGTGAACTACACAGTCTACCCGGGCCAGCCGTATTCCTTCCGCTACAACGAAAAGGACCTGATTCAGATCTACCCGGGCTCGCATGGCCGGGAGGACGTTGAAGACCTCGCGCCCTACGTGGCCACGCCCATGCCGGTCGTGGAGAAGATGCTGGAAATGGCTCAGGTCACCAAGGACGACGTGCTCTACGACATCGGCTGCGGCGACGGCCGAATCGTGATCACCGCGGCCAGAAAGTATGGCGCCCGAGGGGTCGGCATCGACATCGACGAGAACTTCATCAAGACGAGCCGGGCCTCCGCCGAGAAGGAAGGAGTAGCCGGACTCACCCGGTTCATCGCTATGGACGCGACCAAAGCCCATTACACTGAGGCGACCGTTCTGGCCCTTTACCTCCTCCCGGAATCCCTCGATCTCCTCCGGCCTCGGTTTGAGAAGGAGTTAAAGCCGGGCGCCCGGATCGCCACCCACGATTACCGCATCCCCGGTTGGGACGAAAAAAAGGTCCGGTCCGAGGAAATCAATGACGAAAACGGAAAAACCCACCGCATCCACCTTTATTTCAAATAAGGAACGACCGCAACCCGTGCTTCATAGTCAAGGTCATATTATGAATCAAGGCGATCGCCGTGGCCGCAAGAAATGACCCCAACGACTTTCCGGGCGTCCCGGCGGCCAGGAAAATCATCCGTCGGATTACTCTTGACTTTGCCTGACCTAAATCATTAATATAGCTTTCCATATTTTCTTGCCTTCTCGGAGGATCCATGAATATTTTGGGGCTATCCAGCAGACATGGACTCAACGGTTTTGAGCAGATCGCCATCCTGGGCGTTTTGTTCACCGCTTTTATCAGTCTCCTGTACGCCTGGTTTCTGCGTAAAAGCGTGCTCAAAAAAGACAAGGGCACGGCCAAGATGCAGGAGGTATGGAACGCCATCCGTATCGGCGCCGACAGCTACCTGAACCGGCAGTTGCGCACCATCCTTCCCGTGATCGGGGTTCTGACCGTGGTGCTTTTTCTGAGCGTATACATCGTCCCGGCGAGCGTGGAGGCGCTGGCTGAGTTCGGCTCCCGGGCGCCGATCATCATCGCCATCGGCCGGACCATCGCCTTCATCATGGGTGCCTCATTTTCTCTCCTCGTCGGCCAACTCGGCATGCGCATGGCCATCCAGGCCAACGTCCGTGCGGCGGCGGCGGCGCGGCGCAGCTTCAACGAAGCCCTGTCCATCGCCTACTATGCCGGCACGATCACCGGCATGCTCACCGACGGCTTGGGGCTGTTCGGCGGCACGATCATTTTCATTATTTTCGGCAAGGCCGCCCCGGACGCCCTGCTCGGCTTCGGCTTCGGCGGCACCCTTCTGGCGCTGTTCATGCGCGTCGGCGGCGGGATTTATACCAAGGCCGCGGACGTCGGCGCAGACCTGGTGGGCAAAGTCGAGAAGGACATTCCCGAGGACGACCCCCGCAACGCGGCCGTGATCGCGGACCTGGTCGGCGACAACGTCGGCGACTGCGCCGGCATGGCGGCCGATATCTTCGAGAGCTACGAGGTGACCATCGTCTCGGGGCTGATGCTGGGGCTGGCCCTCATGGCCGTGGACCCGGCCCACAGCCTCAAGTGGATCGTCTACCCGCTGATCATCCGGGCCATCGGCGTCATCAGCTCCATCCTGGGGACCTTCACCGTGCCCATCTGGGTGCGGTTCCCGATCAAATTCCTGCGCGCCCACGACGCCGAGGAGGCCATGTTCCGTTCCTACGAGGTCTCCAGCGTCAACACGATCTGCTTCTCCTTCCTGCTGGCCGTCCTGTACGCGAAAGACTGGCGACTGGCCATGTTGACGTCCATCGGCGTCGGACTGGCGGTCGCTTTCAACCCCCTGACATCTTACTTCACGTCGACCAAGCGGACGCCCGTCAAGGAGATCGTCGATTCGACCCGGACCGGCCCCGCGACCACCATCCTTTCGGGCCTGTCGGTCGGGATGGAATCCAGCGTCTGGGCACTCGTGGCCATCGTTATCAGCTTCATCGCCGCTCTCGCGCTCTACGGCGGGGAGGCCCATGCCACTTACGTCCTTTACGCCGTGGCCATGATCGGTATCGGTATGTTGAGCCACACCGGAAACAACGTGGCCATGGATTCCTACGGCCCGATCTCGGACAACGCCAACGGCATCGGGGAGATGGCCTGGCATGACCTTAAGGATGAGGAGACCAAGAAGGCCCGCCAGATCATGGCCGACCTGGACGCCGTCGGGAACACGACCAAGGCCATCACAAAGGGCGTGGCCATCGCTTCGGCCGTCATTGCGGCGGTCAGCCTTTTCGCCACGTTCATCACCGACGTCGGCCGGGTCCAGGAACAGCTGGGCATGGCGAAGATGGGAGCCATCCGCATCTCCGATACCAAAGTCTTTATCGGCTTCTTGCTGGGCGGCGCCCTTCCCTGGCTGTTCAGCTCTCTGTCCATCAAGGCCGTGAGCCGCGCGGCCAGCCTCATCGTCGAGGAGGTGCGGCGCCAGTTCCGCATCCCCGGCCTCATGGAGGGTAAAGTGAAGCCCGATTACGCCCGCGCCGTGGGGATCTCTACGGCGGCCGCCCAAAAGGAACTGATCCCCCTTGCGGTCATCTGTGTCCTTATGCCGATCGCCGTCGGGCTGATCCTGCAGGTCGAGGCCCTGGGCGGCTTTCTGGCCGGCATCATCCTGAGCGGACAGCTCCTGGCCGTCTTCATGGCCAACGCGGGCGGGGCTTGGGACAACGCCAAAAAATCCATCGAGGACGAGCCCCGCAATCTCGCCGAGAACACGGGCAAGGGTTCGGAGCGCCACAAAGCCGGCGTCGTCGGAGATACGGTGGGCGATCCGCTTAAGGACACGGCAGGGCCCTCCCTCAACCCGATGATCAAGGTCGCCAACCTGGTCAGCCTGATCGCCGCGCCGATCCTTGTTAAGTACAGCAAGATGAACGTCGGGATCGTCCTCCTGGTCGTAGCGCTGCTCGTGGGCGTAGGCTGGGCCATCCGCAAGAGCAAAAAGCCCGCCCCGGCGGTCCGGTGAGCGGCCTCCGCCCGTCCAGGGAAAAGGCCTTGCTTTCTTTTGAGGAACCGAGTCGTTTTCCGATGTCCGCGGAAAATTTTGACTTCGTAAAGAGGTCAATTCCAGCCCGCATTATTCATAAATTGAGGCGGTTCTTTTCCTCTGAGACGCCCCCATTTTCTTCATCGCCGTCAAGCCCGTATTCGCGCTGCCAATTATGGTATAATCCACGACATGAAAACTCCGGCGGTCTTTCACGCCTTTGAACCAAAGGGATAAATCTCAAAAGGAGGTTCTATGAAACGACTGAAAATCACGACCTTTCTTATCGTCCTCCTTCTGGTCCCGCTTTTCCTCGGGGCTGAGCTCCGCAAGGAGGACGTCTCGGTCCACCGCCTGGACAACGGCCTGAAGATCGTGCTCCTCGAGGACCACGATATTCCCAACATCGCCTTCTATACGTCCTTCCGCGTCGGGTCCCGCAACGAGCGCCCCGGCATCACCGGCGTCTCTCACTTCATCGAGCATATGATGTTCAATGGGACGCAGAAATTCGGCCCGGGCGAATTCGACCGCATCATGGAGTTCAACGGCGGCCGCAACAACGCCGGGACCGGAAATGACACGACGACCTATACCAACTGGTATCCGGCCGCCGCCCTGGAGAAAATGATCGAGCTCGACGCCGACCGCATGCAGGGCCTGACCTTCGACCCCAAGGTCCTGGAATCCGAGCGGGGCGTCATCGCCTCGGAGCGGCGCATGGGCGTGGAGAACAACAACGAGAGCATGCTCAACGAGAACGTCCAGGCGACGGCCATCATGGCCCATCCCTACCACTGGGACGTTATCGGCTGGATGAGCGACATTCTCAGCTGGAAGCGGAACGAGATAATAGACTACTACCGCACCTACTACTCGCCCAATAACGCCGTGGTCGTCGTCGTCGGAGACTTCCAGACCGCGAAAATCCTGGAGTTGATCAAAAAGTACTACAGCAGCATCCCCAAAGGACCGGAGTCGCCGACCGTGAATACGGTCGAACCGCCCCAGATGGGGCCCAAGCGGGTTGTCATGCGCAAGCCCGCCCAGACCCCGTCTTTCCAGATGGTCTACCACGCGCCCGCCGCCACGAGCCCGGATTATCCCGGCATGGACATCCTGAGCATCGTCCTCCTCCAGGGCGAGAGCAGCCGCCTCTACCAGAGGCTGGTGGCCCAGGAGCAACTGGCCATCGATGTCTCGGGCGGTCTGGCCCAGACCATCGACCCTTACCTCTTTTTCGTCTCGGTAAAGCCCAAGACCGGCGCCGACCTCGACCGCATCGAGAAGGTCATCGAGGAAGAGTTCGCCAAGGTCAAGACATCGGGCATCGCCGAAAAAGAGCTGCAGAAGGCCCTGAACACCATCCGCACGGATTTCTACTCACCCCTGCAGACCATCGCCGGAAAGGCCAGCTTGCTGGGCCAGAGTGAAATCCTCTACAGCAGCTACGAATACATCTTCACCGCCATGGATAAATACAACGCCGTCACCCTCAAACAGGTCCAGGACCTCGCGGCCAAATATTTCACGGAGAACAATAAAACGGTCGGCGTCCTCATCCCCGAAGGAGGTTCCAAGTGAGAAAAGCGTTGCTCGTCGGACTCGCGGTTTTGATCGGACTTCTCCCACTGCATGCGGCCAAGGGCCTTCCCCTGCCCGAAAAAATCCAGCTCCCGAACGGGCTGACGGTGTTCTTCCTGCGCGACGCGGAGCTTCCCCTGGTGGCCTTCCGCCTCTACGTCAAGGGTGCCGGAACGGCCTTCGAGCCCGCCGAAGGGTTGGCCGGCATCGCGGCCGAGCTTCTCCTCAAGGGCACGGCCGACAAGACGGCCGCCCAGGTCGCCGAAGACATCGATTTCCTTGGCGCTTCGCTCTCCACCGCTTCCCAGGACGAATTCAGCGAAATCTCCGGCAGTTCCCTGGCCGAAAACTTCGGCAAACTCATGGCCATCGCCTCCGACTGCCTGCTCAAGCCCGCCTTCAGCCAGGAAGAATTCGAGAAAGAGCGGACGCGCCGTATCGAGACCATCAAGGCCGTCAAGGACAACCCGGGCCAGGCCGTCCGTTATTACTTCCGCAAGGCCTACTTCGGCTCCCATCCCCTGGGCCACCTGGATATCGGAACACAGTCTTCGCTGGGCAAGATGACCGTGGAGAGCGTCCGCGATTTCTACAAGAAATTCATCGTCCCGCAGCAGACGGTCATGGCCGTGGTGGGGAACCTGACAACGGAGGAATTGAAGAAGCTCCTCGAAGGCACGCTGGCCAAATGGCCGAAATCAGGGGCCGCGGCGGCTCCGCTAAAACTGCCCGCCTTCCCGGCGCCAAGCTCCAAAGTCTGCATCCTCATCGACAAGCCCGACGCCACCCAGGCCTACTTCACGATCGGCGTCCCGGGCTACCCCATGGGCGACCAGGTCAGCGCCGCCTCCCAAGTCATGAACACCCTGTTCGGCGGCCGGTTCACCTCCTGGATCAACACCGAGCTGCGCATCAAACGGGGCCTAACCTACGGGGCCAACAGTCGTTTCCAGTCATGGCGGAACGGCGGAATTTTCGCCGCTTCTTCATACACCAAGAACGATAAGATCGGGGAAATGCTCGATATCACCTTCGAACTGATCGCCAAGGCCCGGAAGGAAGGTTTCGCGCCCGAAGAGATCGAGAGCTCCCGAAATTACATCCTGGGGCAGTTCCCCCCCACGCTGGAAAGCCTCGGGGCCAAGGCGGGCGCTTATATCAATCTGGATTTTTACGGGCTTGGTTTCGGATATTACGGAACCTATCTCGATCGTATCGGGAAAATCGACAAGGCCCAGGCCGATGCCGTCGCCAAGAAGTATTTCCCCGAGCAGAACTACGTGTTGGTCGTGGTGGGCAAGGCCGAGGAGATCCGCAAACAGCTGATCAAGTTCGGAGATTTCAAGGAAAAGAAGATCAGCGACCCGGATTTTTAGTCCGGTCGTCATCCGATCCGGACAGGCCTCGATGAGGAGGCTTCCCGTTCTCGCCCGGATCTATCGGCGGATCATTTCAGCCCGGACGCGGCGTGCCGGCTCTTTTCCTTGAGACGGATCTGGAATAGCTTCGGCCAGCGTTTGCCGGTGACAAATATTCGATCTTCTTTTTCGTCGTAAGCGATGCCGTTTAGGACGTCGTTCGCCGGGTCGGCGGAATTTTCGCTCAAGAGGCCGGTCATGTCGATCAGGCCGAGGACCCGACCGGTCTTCGGCTCGATGCGGATGATCAGGTCCGCCTGCCAGATATTGGCGAAGATTTCGCCCTTGATGTACTCCAGCTCATTGATCATCGGCACGGGTCTTCCGTTGAGGTTGACGCTGATCGTCTTCTCCGTCTTGAAGGAGTCGGGGTTGATGAATCGGATCTCGCTCGTTCCGTTGCTCATGATTAAAGCCCGGCCGTCATTCGTCAACCCCCAGCCTTCGCCTTCGTAGGCGAACTCGCCGACGACGCGGAAGCTCGCGGGATCGTAAATAAAGCCTTTCCCCTCCACCCAGGTCAATTGGAAAATGCGGCCCTTGAACAGGGTTATGCCTTCGGCAAAATATTCCCCGGACACGGGAATTCTCTTCAGGATTTTTCCCGTCCGAAGCTCGACCCGGCGCAGGCTTGACTGACCGTACAGGCCGGTGCTTTCGATGAGAACCCCATCGTGATAAATCAGACCCTGGGTATAGGCGGATGGATCGTGCGGATATGTATTGACGATATCGTAGGTCCAGTCGGGAACCGGCCGTTCGGTCGTCTGAAATCGGGAGGCGCTTTGTTCCTGGAGTAAGGACATGTCGACAAGAACTAGGGCGCCGTGCCCAGTGATGAAAAAGGCCGCCAGCGCTACCAACCGGATAAATTTTCTCATGAAGGGCTCATGCTTCCCCGACCATTCATCGAACGATCGCCCATCCCGATCTACAATATCAGAAGAAAAGGCAGATCACAACAAGGGCCCCAGGTCAGCGAGGTTCTTCCCCCGGGGAAACAAATTGCCCGGCGGAAATGCAGCCAGGAGTTTCCCCATTATCTATTTATAGCAGAAACCCGGGTCCTGTCACGGTCGGGTCCATAACACCCTCGCTCAAGACCCACTCACCCGCCACCATGAGCTTCGGGTGTTATGGACCCGGCCGCGCCACCCGGGCGCCAGTCTCAGAGTAACACTTTATTTTTACTGCATTTCGTTGTCCTTCAGGAAGTTCCATAAATAATAAATAACAAAGTGGGGGAACTCCTGAAATGCGGCCTGTTGAAACAAGGCTTCTTTATCGGTACAATTCCCGCGAAGCCCGAACCCAGAGCCAGGAGGAAACGCCATGCGAAAAATCGCCGTCCGCCCGACGCTCAGCATTAAAATCTTCGCTATTGCTGCTGCTATGATCATGATGATCGGGGCCGAACGGCTCGGAGGCGCCGCGCCCCAAAACAATTCATCCGTTTCGCCGTCCGCCGGCGCGTCCCTGCCCGTCTTCAATGTCCGCGACTTCGGGGCAACCGGGCGCAAGGCCGACAGCGCCCAGGCCGCCACCCAGCAAGCCGTGGACGCTTGCGCGGCCGCGGGCGGAGGCATGGTCTACGTCCCGCCGGGAGACTATTCCTCCGGGACCATCCATCTTCAGAGCCATGTGCGCTTTTTCGTCGAGGCCGGAGCGACCATCTATTCCATCAAGGACAAGAACGCCTTCGACAAGGACGCGCTTTTTTACGGAGAGGACCTGGTCGATGTCACCCTTGAAGGCCGCGGCACCATCAACGGCCAGGCGGCTTATGAGTGGCGTCCGAAGGGCGATTTTCACGACGATTTCATCTACCCGAACCAGGCCGAGATGGAGAAGATCGGGATGCCGCTCGTCCGCTCGTTCCCGAGGACGGACCAGTTCGGCAAGCTCGTGCTCCTGCTGCGCTGCCGGGACGTCCGGATCGCGGGCCTTTCTTTCATCGATTCGCCCTCCTGGACCATCCACCCTTATGGCTGCGAGCGCATGGTCATCGACGGCATATACATCCGCTCCAGCCTGAAGGAGGGCGTCTGGGCCGACGGGATCGACCCCGACGGCTGCAAGGACCTCAGGATTTCAAACTGCACCATCGAAACCGGCGACGATGCGCTCGTCTTCTACTCCATGAACTGGTTCGGGCCGGCCCTCCCCTGCGAGAACATCACCGTAACCAACTGCCGGCTGAGTTCGGCCTCGAGCGCCATCAAGTTCTGCGACGGCAACATGAACTGCGTCCGGAACGTGACCATCTCGAACTGCGTCATCACCGGCTCCAACCGCGGCCTGGCCTTCATGACATTCGACGGCGGGTATGTCAGCGATGTCATCATCTCCGGCCTGACCATCGAATGCACGCGCCATGACTGGTTCTGGTGGGGCGACGGCGAGCCGTTTCATTTCAACATCCGCAAGCGGAGCGAGGTCCACAAGAACCGGAAGAAAGAGGAGGACCGGCCGGCAGGCGTCATCCGCAACGTCATCATCCGGGACATCATCGCTCACGGCGCGGGCATGAGCGTCATCAACGGCCATCCGGACAGCCCGCTCGACGGGATCACATTCGAGAACGTGAAGCTCACCATGGCCCACGACCCCGGAGCCCCCTACGACAAGGCGGAATATGCCCTCAAGTTCAACCTGGCCAAAAATTTGAAGCTGAAAAATTTCGAGGTGATCTGGGAGACACCCGCTTTCGATCAATGGCGGAGCGCTCTTTATTTTGAGGACATCCGGGGGCTGGAGGTCGAGAATTTCAGCGGCCGGCAGGCGAAACCGGATGGGCTCGCGCCGGCCGTCGTGCTGAATCGGGTGAACGGAGCCATGATCCGGAACTGCGCCGCCCCGGCCGGAACTTCGGAATTCCTCCGCGTCACCGGCCAAGGCACGACGAACATCCGCCTTTTCGGGAACGACCTCCGCGAAGCAAAGATCCCTTACGGCCTCGGCCCGGGGATCGCTCCGGATGCCGTCATTTTCCTGAACAACCTGGTCAAAGAAAAATAAGAGCCGGGTTTTGTTTATGGCCGCCAGGCAAAATATCATCTTGACAGGCGCCGGAGGCGACGGGAGCTTCTATGAAAAAGAAATTCTTGGTTTACCTGATCTTGATGACGGCGGGATGCCGCTTCGGCGGCGGCGACCGCCCGCTGACATTCGGCCTCGTTACCGACATCCAGTTCGCGGCGAGCCCGGCTTTGGGAATACGTGATTACAGCTATTCCTGGCTCAAGCTCATCCATAACATCGAAGAATTCAACCGCCGCAACGTCCGCTTCGTCATCCAACTGGGTGACCTCATCGACCATGATGCAGCGAGCTACGACCTCATTCTGCCGATCTTCAAAAAATCCAAAGCGCCCGTCTATCACGTCATCGGGAATCACGATTTCGACATCGATCCGCTTTTGAAATCCCTTGTCATGAAAAAGCTGGGCTCCAAGAACGGCTACTACGCCTTCTCCTTGGAGAAATGGCGCTTCATCGTCCTTAACGGCGATGAGCTGAGCTTCAATTATCCGGCTGACGATAGGCTCAAGAAAGAAGCCGAAGATATGTTCAACAAGCTGACGGAAAAAAAGCGCGCCAATGCAACCAAATGGAACGGCGGCATCAGCCGGGTTCAATTCGAGTGGCTCAAGACGGAACTGGACCGGGCCGAGAATTCGCGCCATAACGTCATCGTCTTTTCCCATTTCCCGGTCCTGCCGCCCGCCGACCTCAACCTCTGGAACGACGAAGAGGTCGTATCGCTTCTCGAGAAATATCCCTGCGTCAAGGCCTGCTTCAGCGGACACAACCACAAGGGGGACTACGCCTTCAAGAACGGGATCCACTGCGTGACCTTCAAGGGCCTGGTCGAAACCGGGGGCAGCAATGCAGCGGCTGTTATAACCCTGACTCAAGACAAGATCGAAATCGAAGGCCTCGGACGGGAGCTCAGCCGGAGCCTTGTGATCCGGTAAAAACGCCCTCGAAGCGGCCCACTTCACCATGAAAAATGCCGCCAAGTCCTCTCAGGGCCAGAAATTCTCCGGCCGGCTAGCCTGCATTATTCACAAATCTCGCGAAAAAAGGCCGGAATCGTCATGCCTGCCCAGGGGGACGGCCGGGAGGGACGAAGCGACCATAGCGGGACTTCGGGAGCGAGTCCATTCCGGCCTCCCAAGCCTTCAGAAGTTACCCTATTTTGTTATTTATTATTTATGGAACTCCTTGAAGGACAACGAAATGCATAAGCAATAAAGTGTCAGTCTGACACTGACGCCCGGGTGGCGCGGCCGGGCCCATAACACCCGAAGCTTATGGTGGCGGGTGGGTGGGTCTTGAGCGAGGGTGTTATGGGCTCGACCGCGACAGGACCCGGTTTTCTGCACCAAATAAAATATGGGGGAACTCCTGTCCAAGCCTTTTATTGACTTCCCGGCCCCGCGTGCTGTATTTTGGTGGGGGAATAAATGACGTCAGAGAATATTTTCTATGCAGGATTCCTGCTGCTGTCGGCGGCCATTTCTTCCGTGCTCGCGGTTCTCGGCAGGAGACGGCGGGCTACGCCCGGGAACATCGCTTTCAGCCTCCTCATGTGGGCGGTTGTTGAATGGGCTTTCACCTACGCCATGGAGATGCTGTCAGCCGGACCGTCCGCCAAGATCCTGTGGTCCAAGTTCCAATACATCGGAATCGTAAGCGTAGCGCCGCTATGGCTGATGTTTGGCCTTAGCTACAGCCGCCGCGACAGGTGGCTGGCCCGCAACCGTGTCGTCTTCCTCTGGATTGTGCCGGTTATTATCCTAACTCTTGCCTGGACGAACGAGTGGCACCGGTTGATCTGGTCCGAGATCAAGCCCGCGGGCGTCCTGCTTATTTATGAACACGGGCCCGCGACCTGGGTTCATGCAGTCTATTCCTACACCCTGGTATTGCTGGGAGCCTTCTGGATGTTGCAGGCTGCCTTGCGAGCGCCCCGGCTTTATCGGCGTCAGGCGGGGACAATACTGATCGGCGCCCTGGTTCCGTGGACCGTCAACATTTTGTATATGTTCGGGATCACTCCCCTGCCCGGTCTGGACCTGACCCCGTACGCCTTCACGGTTACAGGCCTTATGTTCGCCTGGAGCTTGTTCCGGTTTCAGCTACTGGAAATCGTACCCGCAGCCCATGAAGCGCTTTTTGCCAGCCTGACCGACGGCGTTTTGGCGCTGGACGGCCAGAACAAGCTGGTGGACATCAATCCGGCCGCACAAAAACTCCTGGGGATCACCGCCGAGGCCGTGGGGCAAAAAATCACAAAACTGCTCCAAGCATGGCCCAACCTCCTGGCCAGAATCGAAGACTCTCCGGAAAAAAAGACGGAGATCGCGACGGGAGGTCCCCCGTCCGGTCAATGGCTGGAATTGACCATCTCGTCCATCCGCGACCGCCGTGACAGGCCGTCCGGCCGGTTGATCGTCCTCCGCGATGTCACCGAGCGTAACAAAGCCGAAAAGACCTTGCAGGAGAGTGAGTCCCGCTACCGGAGCCTGTTCGAGCATTCGCCGGTAGCGCTGTGGGAGCAGGATTATTCCTGTATCAAGAGCAGAATCGACGAGTTGAAGAAGGGCGGCGTGGACGACATTCCCGCCTATCTCCGTTCTCATCCCGAATTCGTCCGCACGGCCGTCAGTCAAGTCCGGATCCTCGGCGTCAACTCCGCGGCCGTGAAGTTGTTCGAAGCGGACGCCCCCCATCAACTCCTCCAGAATCTGGCCCATGTCTTTTCCGAGCAGTCTTTCGATGTTTTCCGGGAGGCCATGATTTGCATCGCCCAGGGTCGTACGTTCCTCTCCGCCGAAGACAAGAACCGGACTCTCCTCGGCCGGTCGATCGACGTCGCTGCGACCTGGGCGGTCGCGCCCGGCCACGAGGCCCATTACGACCGGATCTACGTATCCGACCTCGACATCACGGAAATCAAAAGGGCCGAGGCGGTCATCGCCGCCAGCGAAGAGCGGTTTCGAGCCCTGGTCCAGAATTCCTACGATATCATCGCCATCATCGACCCGGAGAGCGTGGTGATGTACGAAAGCCCCTCCGCGGAGAAGGCTCTCGGCTATTCCCTAACGGGGAAAAAGGCCTTGGACCTCATCCACCCGGATGATGCAGCCACCGTGCGGAAAAACCTGGCTGAGTTTGTAGCGAACATCAATCCCGGAACTCCCAGAGTTTTCCGGATCCGGCACGCTGACGGAACCTGGATCTACCTCGAAGCCATCGGGAAAAACCTCCTCGAAACGCCCGGAATCCGCGGCCTGTTCATCACCGCCCGGGACATCACCTGGCGTAAGCTGGCCGAGATCGAGCTGCGGAAGAACGAGGAGCTCTACAGCAAGCTCGTCTCGACCCTTCCCGACATCATCGTCATCACCGACATCGAGGGCAACATCCAATTCGTCAACAACGTCGGCGTCCGCCTCAGCGGAAACCAGACCTCCGCCGACCTCGAAGGAAAAAGCATTTTTTCCTTCATCGTTCCGGAAGACAGTGCCAGGGCCGTCGAGAACGCCCGGCTGAGGTTCGAAAAGACCCTGCCGCCCGCTGAATACATGTTTATTGACAAGGACGGGCACCCTATTCCTTTCGAAGTGAACGGAGACGTTCTCCACGACCCAAATGGAACTCCTTACGGACTTGTCTTCGCCTGCCGCGACCTTACCGAGCGGAAACAGACCGAAGCGGCGTTACGGGCCACTCTGCGGGAAAAGGAAGTCCTGTTCAAGGAGCTCCACCACCGTGTCAAGAACAACATGCAGGTGATCTCCAGTCTTCTCAATCATCAGGCCCGAATGATTAAAGACCCGGACGTCCTGGAGATGTTCCAGGAAAGTCAAAGCCGCATCCGGTCCATGGCCCTGGTCCATGAAAAAATCTACCGGTCGCAGGACCTGTCGAGTATCGACTTCGCGGAATACATCCACGGCCTCGTCGTCCAGCTGTTCCGATCCCATCAGACCCGGACCGGGTTCATCGAGTTCAAGCCCGAGATGGAGAAGATCCTCCTGAACGTCAGCACCGCCATCCCGTTGGGACTCATCATCAATGAGCTCGTTATGAATGTCTTGAAACACGCTTATCCGGACGGCAGGAAGGGAGAACTCCGGATTCGGCTGAAGCGCGGGGAGGGTGAGAATTTCGCCCTCGTCGTCAAAGATACGGGCATCGGTTTCCCGAAAAACCTTGACTTCAGGAAGACCGAGACCTTGGGCATGCAGATCGTGACCATGCTGGTTCAACAGATCGGCGGAACGATCGCCATGAAAAGGGACGGCGGCACAGAATTCAGGATCGACTTCAGCGAACTCAAAGAAAAGGCGCAGGCCTGAGCGGATTTGGAAGGGGACATGCACCTTAAGCGCCCCCCAAGAAGGAGGTCCGAACATGACCGGACGTAACAAAATGGCCATTGGCATTATCTTTTTGACACTGCTGGCGCTAACCCTCGGCAGAGCAGAGAAAGTAAAGCCGGCGCCGGCCACCGGAATGAGTTGGGATGATCTTGTGCGCCTCTACGGGGAGTGGAGGGAATTCCAGAAGCCGCGCTTCGCTGACGGCGTCCCCGATTATTCGGCCGCCGCGATGAAACTCCAAGCGCAAGGCTTAAAGGACTTTCAAAAACGGCTGGCCGCGATGGATTATCGGACATGGCCGGTGCCCCGGCAGATCGATCACCATCTCCTCCGGGCCGAGATGAACGGGCTCGATTTCGACCTCCGTGTTCTCAGGCCTTGGGCGCGCGACCCGTGCTTTTACGCCGTCGTCACGGATTCCGAGCCCGACGTGCCGGCCCGGGAAGGGCCGGAGATACCCAGCGTTCTCGAGATCTGGAAATATCAATTCCCCCTGTCAGAGAAAGCCCTCCCCGAATTTCGGGCCAAGCTCCGGGCCATCCCCAGGGTTCTCGACCAAGCGAAAAAGAACCTGACCGAGGACGCCGGTGATCTCTGGTTCCTCGGCATCGGAGTCAAAAAGACGGAAAGCGTCATCCTGGCAAACTTGGCCAAGCGCCTGACCGACATCCCCTCGAGCCTTATCGCCGAGATAGAACGGGCGAAAGTCGCCGTGGACGAATTCCGCGGCTGGCTCGAGACGAAGCAGGCCACGATGAAAAGGCCGTCGGGAATAGGCGTCGAGAATTTTGACTGGTACATGAAAAATGTCCATCTTGTTCCCTATACATGGGCGGAGCAGAAGGCGACGATCGAGCGTGAATGGGAACGCTCCATGGCCGCGCTGGCCCTGGAAAGGCACCGCAATCGGAAGCTCCCCGAGCTCATGTTGCCGGCGACCGTGGATGAGCTCCGGACGCGCACCAATGAGGCCATAGACGTCTTCATGAAATTCATGCGGGATGAGGAGATTTTCACGGTCCCCGACTACCTGCGCCTCGATCCGTTCCGGGGAAGGAACCTTCAGCCGGCCGCGGCCCGGGACTTCTTCACCCAGATCGAGTACCGCGACTCGCTCCCCATGAAATGCCACAGTATCCACTGGCTGGAAAAACAGAGGATGGCGCAGGATCCCCATCCGAGTCCGATCCGGAGCGCCCCGCTCCTCTACAACATCTGGGATTCGAGGTCCGAGGGGCTGGCGACCGCCTGGGAAGAGCTGATGATGCAGGCCGGCCTGTTCGACAAGCGGCCGCGGGCGCGGGAGCTTATCTATATCCTCGTGGCCATGCGCTGCGCCCGGGCGATGGGCGACCTCATGATGCACAGCAACGAGTTTACGCTCGACGAAGCGGTCAAGTATGCCGTCGACCGGACGCCGAACGGCTGGCTCCGGCCGGACGGGGATACCGTCTGGACGGACATGAGGATCTACCTCCATCAGCCGGGGTATGGGACGAGTTATGTCGTAGGCAAAGTCCATATCGACAGGCTGATGGCCGACAGGGCCCGGCAATGGGGCGACAAATTCACCGTCAAACGGTTCATGGACGAGTTTTTTGCCTCGGGGGTCATCCCCGTTTCGCTGATCCGTTGGGAAATGACCGGCCTGGACGATGAGATCAAGAGGCTGATGCGATAAAATCCCCGGGTCCGAGGCTCGTCAACCGACCAGGAGGATCTCTTTTTGCGGGGTGGAAAGCCATTCGGCGCCATTCTTGGTAACGACAACCATCTCCTCGATCGTGGCTATCCCGCGGCCCGGGACGGTCAATCGGGGTTCGATGGTAAACACCATTCCCTCCTCAAGCCGCAGGAAAGGCTTTTGGGCGTATTTCTCCCACTTCGGGCCGAGGAGAGCCGTGCCGTCGTGCGGGAACCGGCCCACTTGATGGCCCAGGGCATGCGGGAACTCGGCATATCCGGCCCCGACGATAATCATCCGCGCGACGGCGTCGACATCGAATCCCAGGACGCCGGGCTTCATGGCTTTTTTCGCCGACCGAACGGCCAGGACGATGGTTTCGAACCCCTTTCGGACTTCAGCGGGCGGCTCCGTCTCCCCTTCTCCCAGGACATAAAACGTTCTCTGCAGGTCGGAGCAGTAGCCGTTGACTTTGACCCCGAAATCCATGTTCAGGACATGGCCGCGCTCAACCTTCCGTTCGGTGGGCGAGTAATGGGCTCCGGCTGTTTCCGGACCCGAAAAGACGGCCGGACAGGTGGATTCGCCCCAAGCCGGTTGGAGCTTCTTGACCTCCACTTCGTGCCTCATGAAAGCGGCGATCTCCTTTTCCGATTTTCCGGGCTTGATGAACCGCGCCACTTGGGCGAAGATACTCTCGGTCTCCCGAATGGCGGCCTTGATGTGGCCGATCTCACCGGCCGTTTTCCGTTCCCTGAGCGCGGAGACAATCTTCTCCGCCGGGACAAGCCTATCCGCCATCCCGACCTCTGCCAGGAGCTCCTGGAGGGTCAGGAACATGCCGTGGGTCAGGCCGTCGCAGATCTCGCTCCCTTTGGAGTAATTGACGGCGATCCGGTCCGGGTCGAGTTCTCTCATGTATTCGAGGAAGGGCTCGCGGATCCCGGTCACAAACCCGACGACTCTATTGTAGGCTCCCGTTTCCTCGATCGTTTTCTGGTCGTAAAGGCCCACGATGGCGCGCGTCCGGCCGTCAGAACAGATAATGAAGGCCGAATGCCAGGTCACGTCGGCCGGCGACAGGAAAACGAGGGTCGGGTCGCCATTGATCTGGCTTTCACGGGTGAACGTGATCCAGCAATCCATCCCGAATTCCTTGAGCAGGCCGACGGCCTGTCGGACTTTTTCCTGAATGAGCGTCATGGCGTATCTCCTTTTCCGGCTAACCGGCTGAGGGTAAATGCCATCGTCTGCGAGGCCGACGCATGGTGATTAAATCCTAATCGAATGCCCGCGGAAATTCAACCGGCCGAGCCGACAGGAGTTACCCCATTATTTATTTGTAGCAGAAACCCGGGTCCTGTCACGGCCGGGTCCATAACACCCTCGCTCAAGACCCACCCACCCGCCACCATGAGCTTCGGGTGTTATGGACCCGGCCGAGCCA
>Ga0315288_10004082_pt1 | contig 18573 bp, 19 predicted proteins | sample YL17G11_20_MG_FD_203454 | JGI IMG/M metagenome (GOLD analysis project Ga0315288, IMG submission 203454) | Sediment microbial communities from Yellowstone Lake, YNP, Wyoming, USA - YL17G11_20 | ecosystem: Environmental > Aquatic > Freshwater > Lake > Sediment | place: USA: Wyoming | collected... | reverse complement strand
ATGATTTTGACTATTGTGATACATATGAATCGTATGGAAGTAGTGGAGTAATGTTGGAAAATAATGGACTAAGAATGTTTACATGTGACGAGTGTAGAGGGAAAAAAACATTTGTAAAAAAAGGTGTCAACGATTCAAAGTTTAGATGCGAGAGTTGCATTCAGAACCTAAATCAAGCGCAAATGTTTGCTGCTGCAGCATCCATTATGCCCAATTCATATGTTTTGGAAATGCCGCCGCCATCATCGACAACGGCAGAAGTTGAAACAACAACACCACAATTTTCATGGCGGTGGCTTCAATTTTTCACTTAGTTGGAATGGAACGTATTTGCATTCCATATTTTATAGCAATTTTTTGGCGAAGTAAAGCAATGGGTTGTCCTGTAAGTCTTGCACGATTTGCATCCGATTTTTTTCGCATTTCTGCGCGCATTTTGATGTCATCGATATCGTCGCCATGGTTGTCATCGTTGTAATCGTCATCCTCATGGTTGTTGCAGAAGAAGTCTTTTTTTTCTTTTTCTTCACATACTTCTTCATACACAGTATCGTCGTCTACAGGCAACAGCTTACATTTTGCACCGATTTCGCAGTTCCAGAAGCCGAATACTATTTTGCTTATTGGGTCAATGCAAGCATTGTCAGTAGACCGAAGGAAACAGTGATGATTGTCAATGAAGAAGCGACAGCATTTGGGAGGTGGTGCAATGTAGTCGCCACAAGGGTTGTAAATCATGGAACTGGGAGGTGCAATGTCATCGATGAAACATTGTTTTTGTGGTTGTTTTTGTGGTTGTTCTTGTGGTTGTTTTTGTGGTTGTTCTTGTGGTTGTTTTTGTGGTTGTTTTTGTGGTTGTTCTTGTTCTTGTTCTTGTGGTTGTTTTTTTATTGTGATTTTGATTTTTCTTGTTCGAGGAGACACGGGCGAAGGAGACGCGTGCACAGGAGGCACGGGCACAGGAGGCACGGGCACATGAGACATGGGCGCAGAAGACGTGGGGGGGGGTGCAGCAGAAGTTTTTTTTGTAACAATTGTAATTTTGATTTTTTGTTTTTCACCACGAGGAGAAGAAACAGCAGTAGAAACAGAATCAGTAACATTGGGTTTTGCAGGTTTGGGCTGTTGAGAATAAATTTGAGACAATATTGAGAATGACGCAAGAGGATGATGATGCATGTCCGGTTGGTTTCTAAAGTGTAATCCTGAAAAAAAATAATATAAAAAAATAAAAATCAATTTATATTTTTTCAATTACTAATTAGAATAATAATAATATAAAGTATAATTATAATATTATTATATTAGCAAATTAAATTAAAAAACGAAATAAATGAATTCAAACGATAAGATGGCGGTACCATTGGTAAAAGCACCAGCAGCAGCAGCACCTGCAGAAACGACACGAATTGTAGAATATACTGGAGGTCGCGATGTGTTTATGGAATTATTGAAAATAAATCCAGGAGTTTTTATCTTTAAATTTGGAGCAGAGTGGTGTAGTCCCTGTAAAAAGATAAAAAAGTTTGTAGATAAAGTGTCGCTTGTTCTTCCAGCGAATATCATGTATATTTACAGCGTAGATGTGGACAAGTGTTTTGATTTGTATGCATACTTGAAGCAAAAAAAAATGGTGTCGGGCATTCCGGTAATGCTGGCATACAAGTCGGGAAATACTACGTATGCACCCGATGCATCGGTATCGGGAATAGACGAGAATGAGCTAAAACATTTTTTTGACACGTGTTTAAAGATGATGACATTATGACATGATGTTGTTTGTGATTACTTATTGTAATATTTCGCCATTTTTATAAACGTTGCACTTGAATTTTTGGTTGGAAGGGCGGGAACAAATTTCGGCATTTGCGGGTGCATTGTAAAAAAGGAATGAGGGTTTATTTGCCATCAAAATTGATGTTGAAAGAATTGCTACACTCGCGCCAATGAGCGAGCTGAGAACAATCGCGTAAACATTAGTGCATCGATTATTCAACATGGTTATGCAGTCAATTATGTAGAATACGAGGACTACTGTTAAAATGCTATAGTTCATTGAGTTGTAAAACATGGGAACGGCTAGATAAATAAAAATAAAAGATAGAATTGCGCTGTTAATGGATGAGTTTGCGAATGATGAGCCGGGAATGTTAACAATAGTGCAAATCGGGTCCATGATTATTCCATCCAATCTTTTTTCTCCAAATGTTGAAAAACAAATAAAGTACACGATGATGAGAGTAAATAAGGAAGCAATGTATATAACCCCCTTCATGTCGGAGTTTGAAATGCTGAGCATTACTAAAAATGCGGATAAGATAAATGAACCGGATATAGAAATGATTTTAAACATATTGGATAAAGATAGGTCGATAGGCATTTTATTTGAGGGGGTTTACTACTATTAGGTTTTTACTACTATTATATATATATTATTTAAAAAATTAATATATATATAAATGCTACTAAAGATAAAACATAAAACCTTAAAACCTAAGGATTAAATTTTGAAGAATTTTGAATTATCCATTTTTTTAAAGATGCAACTGCGTTAGATTTATAAAATGAATTAATCATGAGTTTTACATTATGGTCAGATTTTGTCATATTTATAAAAAAATTAGAAATTACATTTCTTGTAACTGCTTTTTTGTATTTGGAAATATATTCTTGTATAGTAAATATTTTTTTTTTAGTTCTAGCATTAACTTTATTATGAAAATTTAAAAAATATGTGCATAATTCTTTTTTTGTTGTTATTTTAGATTTATCTAAATTTTTTGTTTCTTGTTGTGCATGTTCTGTACATTCAGGGCACGGAAGGTTGGAACTAATAAGAACAAAAAAGTCAAGAAGCGAATTTTTTGTTTCATTAAAATTTTCACTTTTCATTTTGAATGCAAGTGTGTGAAATAAATACCATATTGCTGGTCCCCAAACACTTTTTCCAACCATTGATTCTTGTAATATATTTGAATATATTATTCTTATTTTATTCTTATTTGATATTTTATTATAAAATAAGAATATTATATATGCTAAATTAATATATTTAAGATGACACTTTGTAAATATAAATCGATTTTGGGAAATCCGGGCGTATGAGTTCATTCCTATCGTTTATTTAATTTAGCGGTGGTTGATGTGGCGTTGACTGTACTTTTAGCTTACTTGTTGTTGGTGTGGAAATGATGGACATTTTGGAAAACATTTATAGGGTTGTTTGTCCTTGGAGAGATTCTTCATTATATTTTTTGTGTTGATACTGCGGTAATTGTTGCCAGTAGATGATGATTTCGTTTCCTAAAAAATAATATATAATAAGAATTTAAACCGAATTCAATATTTTTATTATTGGATAAAAATATTAAAATAAAAAATGGATAACTCAAAATCAAATCACAAGGTTTACAATACTGAACCATGTTCGGCTTCGGCAATAAATAAAAAATATTATGTTATTGAAGGTGTCGACTCTGAAGGCGAAGATTGTGAAAATAATTTTTTTAATAAATTAAAATGCATTATTAAGTGTAATGGCATTGGAGGCGACGACGTCGATATTGACAGCTGTTGTTTGCTAACAAAAGAGGCATTAAAGGACATTTACATCACTTTAAATTGTGGTCATAAGTTCAATTATATTCCGCTGTACAAAGAGGTTGTGATTCAAAAAACATCTGCAGGCATCATGACAACAAATGGGTTTTACAATTCATGCACACTGCGCTTGAATGAAATGAAGTGTCCATATTGTCGCAGAGTACAAGACAAGTTGTTGCCATTTTTCAACTATGATGATATTAAAAGGCTGAGGGGTGTGAATGGTCCAGAATCATTATGTATGAAAGCGCGAATGTGCGAACACATTGAAACTTCTAATAAAAGAAAGAAGAAAAATACTAAGAAAGAAATGTCAGATTCGTGTGAATGCAATGCGATTCATGTGGTAAATGGTGTACATTACTGTAAAAAACATTATGAACAGCAAGAGAAGCAAACGCAAAATGATTTTGCTGCCCTTGTTGTTACTGAAAATAAGAATGAAGATATATGTGGCGTAATAGTAAAGTCGGGAAAAAATAAAGGGCTTCCGTGCACAAATTCTTCAAGTTGTCGCATTCATGTGCATTTACGCAAGGGCAGCGGCATTGTTGCAGCTGTCGCCTCTCCTATATTGGATTAATTAATTAATTAGTTTTTTGTTGTTAGTTTTCTAAATGTTTTTTTTTGTTTTTTATTTTTATGGTGACGATGATTTTTTTTAGTTTTTTTTGTTTTTTTTGTTTTTTTTGTTTTTTTTTCACCACCGTCAATAAGGTCTGGGAAATATGGTTCAAGTGTTTGTCTCATTTCATTATCGCCCATTTTAAATAGTCCTGTTTTTCTGTGTTTGTGCGGCGTTGATTCAGGTGGCATTTCGGCAAATAATTCTTTTATAATACTGGGTGTAAATGGCGAACATGACGTATCAATAATTAGAATATGGCTCAGGTCATCTATAACTTTGCTTAATTCGCCGAGTAATTCGAGAGTTGTAATTGAAGAATATTCGTCTTGGCAGTTGAATGCGGATTGACGATTAATTATTTCACTGAGAGGTTTTAAACCGTCAGAAGTCAAAACTTGAATGGACTGGGTATCAAATCCCCCTGACATTCCGTGTTTTTTTCCGCATGAATATTTTTTATTCAAAAAAGGAATATTATTTTTGCGCGTTGAAACGGCAAGGTTGTAAACTCCTGGTTCAAAGTAGTTTCCAAGTACTCCTGCATGTGCACTCTGCATAGCAATTGTACTTTTAAGTTCAATATTTTTTAAAGATTCTGATGCACTGGCAGAAATTTCATTGATTGAAAATTCAATTGGAGTTTGCGGAAAATGCGATAAAAATTTTTCATCAAATCTTTTGTAATTTTCTCTTGTGTCGGTGCATACACTAGCGCCAATGTCTGACAAATAAAATGTAGATACTGATTGTAACGTGTCATTCACGTCTGGTATATAATTTATTAAATTATTTGATTTTACAAATCCACCGTGTGTGTGCACAATTATAATTATTCCGCGTTGCAATGCTGACAAGGAAGATTTTGTTTTTGTTGTTTTTATTTTTTTTAATTTGAATTCTGGTGTCCAATTTATTTTTTCATTTGCAAATTGTGCATTTGTTTTATGAATGGTTCTAACGTGCGGATTTACATGTTTTACTTTGTGGTCTAGCAATCTTAAAAAGGTTTGTTGGCTTCCGGTGAGCTGTTTATCCATAGTTTTTGCAAATCGAATTGTTTTTCGTATTTTGTTTGGATTGAACGTTCTAACAATGCCATCCATTTCAGGACGAGTAGCTGTTTTAATTGAATCGAGCAATGAGTAAGCTTCTTCGCGTTCCTCACTAATGGGCGGCAATTTTGCTTCTTCTAATTTTGCTTTTTTGGTTGTTGACGCCGCTGTTGCAAATGACCTTTTTGTCGCAGTTTCTAATTTTGCCACTGTCACATTTTTTTTGGGTGTAGTTTTTTTACGCATAGTAGGCATAGCCCTTTTTCTTGGAGGTGACCTTCGAGGTGATGACTTTGGAAGTGATAATCCCCATTCATCATCATCGTCCTCATCTTTTTCTTTTAAAATCGGTTCGGGCACCTCAGTTTCTTTTTTTCCTAAAGTTGTTTTTCTATTTTTATAAAATGACATTTAGTTGATGATTGGGAACTTATTGGTTGATTAGTATGTATATAATGTGAACATATAATATTATATATATTGTGTACATGATATAGAAACAAAATTTGTTATTATAATAGTTTATAAAAAAATCGCCAAACCATACATCATGTTCAACATGCGCCACATTTTAACAAAAGGAGATGGGAATGAAAAAGAGTATAATTTGTTTCGAGTATTGGAACCATCAACAGAACAAGAAAATGAAAATAATAGTGAGAATAAAGAGACTGAGCTCGATATTGTAGTTGTTGCACCCGAAATAACAAGACAGATATTGGTAGATAAATATGGAGAACACGACTGGCTTTATGCGGATTGGAATGTGCGGGGTATTTTGCCGAGTCCGATGCGTCTAGTAATGTTTTGTCCAAGCATGTGTCAGTTGTGCGGAGTAGTTGATGATAGCATTCGACATGACCAATTTTATAGTGGATATGTCTATGAGCACATGGGATTCAATTATTGTTGTCATTGCAAAGACAAGTTTTTTAGCGCATTAAAGGCGCAAGCAGAACCCATATGGGAACTATTACAATGTGAAACAGTGCGTGAATTTTGGGGACCGAGGACGCGCCGCGATTCTGCGACAAATGAACGATTGTATTCTGGAAAATACAAATATGAAAAATGGAGAGCCATTTCAAAATATGTTTCCCATGTTGTTGACAACACGAAAGGATTTCCGGGGATTAAAAATGTACCATTTATCTCTTGTGAAATGATGGATTCGTGTGTTGGCGAAATTACAAAATTGATTTCTATATCGGATATTTTAAAATCAAATTATAATGCGTGCAAGAATGGTTTTTTTGACCCGTCTTATGACCCGAATAATGATGACCCTATTAACACATTAGAACTTTCAGGTGGTACAAAGATTGTGCTCTCGAATGTTCAAGTAGTTCAACAGTAATCATGCAATGTCTACAAGTTTGTAATTGTCCGTGTTGGGAATAATGTCGCGAATTTTATATTGAGGCCCACTTTGTCCGAACCATTGATTCGGAGCAATTACGAGTTTAGTTGGGTTACTATTTACATAAGATGCCCACCAGCTGTAAGAGCTGTTTGCAATGATGTTGTGAGTGCACGCAGACATTAACCAAAAACAGAATTCGTCGTCTGGATTTTCGACAATTATTTTATGGGGAAGGTTTTGAAACAGCGGTTCATTTTGAATGAAGGTGACATCATCAGAGAATATAATAAATATACTATTCTCTGTTGAAAAATGTGAAATTGCATTTGAATAATATTCATATGAAAGGTTAAGGTGAATGTGTGATAGTGATAAGTAATCGGTTCTTCTTACGTGGATTGAAATGGGAACCAGGGCATTATCTTGTTTATATTGTTTAAATTGGTGAATGGTAGATTCAACCATTTGGGAATAAGGGTTGTGTAACATTTTAACGAATTTGGTTTTACAACTTTCGAAATACTTGTAAGATTGAAAGTATCCATAAATGCAGTTGTTTATGCAAGAGTCGAGACGAATTGTTTCATAAAAGAAATTATTTTCACGATAAGTGATGTTATAATTTCGACTTGTGTTCAAGTCTAATTTAAAATTTTTAAACATGTTGTATTTAATAATATTTTTTCTTTTATTATCGTTCCACATTTTAGTATAAAATTTTAAAGTTGATTTATTATTTTTAGATAATGCATAACAAGTCGCCAAAATAAATAGTAAATTTCCTATTCCACCCATCAAGTGTCCAGTTATTTCTTTTTTTCCGCTTTGTTTTTGCATTATTTTTATTTTTTATTATTTTTTGTTATATTAAATTTATATATAAATATCTTTATGCCATTGCGTCATTATAAGTTAAATTCCAGATTTAATATTGTTTTTTTATTTTATAAAGAATAAATAATAAAAAAACAATACAAAACAATACAAATGAATCAAATGAATGTGAATAATGTAAACAACGTGGATGCAGCAGTAATCGATGCAAATAAAAAAAAGTTAGTTGAAGAAATCAAAGAGTTGCCTGGGTGTTGTGTTATTGGATTATGTGTTTATAATAACGAGCCTGGATTACCGAGTGTGCTATCAAACATTGTAAAAATTATAGAGTCGTGTTTATTTGAAAAAATAACAGTGATTGCATTTTACGATAATTCTTCAGACAACTCGCATTTGATAATGGAAGTTTTCAAAAAAAAATATGAAAGCGTGTGCGCAAACACTTTTAAAATGATTATTGTCGTAAACAAGCCAAATGGTCGAAAAATGCGCATGGATTTTGGCGGCGGAAGCAATGCGGTTTCTAGAGCGATGGACACTAGCAGAACTGCAAGAATTGCCGTTGCAAGAAATGGCATTCTACATGTCATTCGAGATTTGCACAACAAAGGATTTCGAAACAAGTATTTTATTATGATGGACAGTAACGAATATGCGTGTGTCGGACAAATTAATATCCCGACATTGCGTAGCGCTTTAGAGCGTTCAAACGAATGGGATAGTATATCATTCAACAGAGATGCTGGATATTATGATTATTGGGCGCTATCTTATGACCCGTATATTTATAGCACATTTCATGTTGTGAATAGAAATGAAACAGCAAATAATATGAGGGAAGATTTTGAAAAAAAATTAAAATATGCAAATTCAAAAAATGATAATAAAAAATATGATTTTATACCCGTATATTCTTCTTATAACGGTTTTGCTGTATATAAGACTGATAAGTTTTTGAATTGCAGTTATAGTTCAAACATTGACATCAGGTTGTTTCCAAAAAACTTACTTCCTCGACAGATAATTAATAAGTTTACAAATGATTGTGAGCATAGGAAGTTTCATTTAGAAGCAATAAAAAAAAATAAAGCGCGCATCGTTGTTAGTCCGCTTTCGATATTTTATAAATTGCCGGTTCGAAATCCTGCATTGCGAGGTCCAGCTTAAATTTTAGGATTCTTTTCCTTTTCAATACCTTTATTCATTTTGTAAGCTCCTTAATTCCGGTTTCAAAATTAACAGTTATATTCCATCCTAGTTGTTTCAATTTGTCATTGCTAATGTAATAACGTTTATCATTAAATGGTCTGTCTTCTACATATTCAATATAGTCGTTGAAATCAATACTGGCGTTGTCGTCAACATTTATAATTTTTGTAATGAGTATTTTTGCAATTTCAAAAATACTGTATTCCATGTCTTCGTCACAACCAATATTGTAAATTTCGCCAACTTTGCCTTTTTCCAATATTGCAATAAATGCTGTTGCGGTATCATACACGTGTAAAAAAGCGCGCATGCAGTTTCCATTTTGGATTGTAACTTTTGAGCCACTTTGAAGTTGATGTATGAATCTTGGTATAACTTTTTCAGGATACTGGTTTGGACCGTACACGTTATTTCCTCGCGTTATAATAATAGGAATTTTAAATGAATGATAATATGATTGCGCTATTAGTTCAGCGCTTGCTTTAGTGGCTGCATAAGGATTGGTGGGACACAATATTGACGTTTCAGTTTTAATGTCTGCGCACTCATTTTCGCCGTACACTTCGTCTGTTGAAACGTGAATAAACAGTTTCAATGTTTTGCAATACATTCTTACAGCTTCAAGTAAGTTATGTGTTCCTAGGATGTTATCATTTGTATACGTGATTGCATCAGTAAACGATGTTTGGACGTGTGACTGTGCGGCGAAATGGAGAATGTGTGTTATTTTGTTTTGTTGAAATATATAATTCAACAAGTCAGAGCTTTGCAAGTTGCCTTTTATAAACGTATACCTGTTGGAACATTGGCGCACCGATTCATTTACATTATTTTCATTTGCACAATAGTAAAGCGCATCAAAATTTATTATTTTAATTTTTTTATATTTCAAAAAAATATTATTTATAAAATGAGAACCGATAAAACCTGCTCCTCCAGTTACAAATAAAATGGTTTCACTGCTGTCTTCAAAATGTGTTTGCGCAGTATGTACCATATTATTTTCCACTTTTTTATTATTATTATTGTTATTTTCGTTTTTATTGGCACGTTTATAATTTTTAATGGTGTGTTCTATTGCATCTTTAATGCAGCGCACTTCTGGTGCAAACTTTTCTAGCATGGTTGTATCCAAAAAGTTATTAGAACGGTCGCAGGCTAAAATTTTGCGCTGTTCTTCAACGCTAAAATTATTCCAGGTAAATTGTGGGTCAACATGTTTTTGATACATTTCTAATATTTCATTGTGTGAAATTACGCCGGGATTTGTGAGATTTATTGTACCGATAAGACGCGATTTAAGCATTTTTATGACAATGGGTAATAATTCATCAAGAACCGACATGGAGTTCGGAACAGAACACACTTTTGAATAATTTACAATTTTTGTAATAAAATTTCGAGGACACTCACTTGCAACGATTGGCATTCTGATTCGCAGATTTAGTACATTTCCTGACAGTTGGTGCATAAGTCTGTCTGTAAAACCTTTTACAATTGAATAACCTGACCCAAAAAAATTGGGAATGTCGTCTTCGTTAAAGCCTTTATCTAAATTTAAATCTGAATGATTTGGGTGTGTATTGGGGTTTATAATCGCCTCTATATTATTATAACTAAAAATACACCCAGTTCCCAAGTATGTATAATGAATATTTCTTTCTTTGCATGCTAGCGCGAGCGAAATGGGACTGAATAGATTATCTTTAATATTATCAACTATTTTTCCGGGCTGTTCTAAATAATCAATGGTTGTATACTTGGTGGTGCCGATTGTGCCATGCGTTCGTCCGATGAATGAAATTACGTGAGAAGGCTCAACTTCGTCGAGTTCTTTACACAATTCGGGAGTATCATCAACACGTGACTTACCAAGAATAAAGTTGAATGCATCAGTTTCTTTTTTTTTTTCTTTTTGTAATAATTCTACAAATTGTGTTCCTATCCAACCTGCGTGACCATATATAATAATTTTCATTTTTATTTTATATATTTTAATATAAGTATTATATTTATTACACTAATACGTAATTATATTTATAACCACGTATAAAGTAAATCCGATTTTTTAAAATTTATAAAACTGTTGACAATGCATCAATCTGCTCTCTCGTCAGTTTATCTGGATAAATAATTTTAAAAACAATAATTAAATTTCCACAATTTTTATTTTTATCCATCATTCCTAAACCGGGTATTGTTTTTGTTGTATTATGTTTAATAATCGTTCCATCTTTATGTTGCAAATGGAAACTTTTATTATTAATGTGTTTTATGGTGAATTCGAGTCCACACAACGAGTCTTTGAGTGATATTTCTTTTTCAAGAATCAAATCTATATCATTGCGTTTGAAGATGGAATGTTGTTCAATGTTTACGATAATATTAACTTGTGAAAAATTGAATGATGATGTTGTTGATGTAACGTTGGATAATATTAAAACTTCTTTATCGTTGATTCCGGGTGGAATGCACACAGTAATTGTTGCATCATTATGAAATTCACTTAAATTTACTGACAGATGTTCAATTCCAAAATATGCATTTTCAAGCGTTATGTTAACATTTTTGGTTATGGGTTCGCGCGATTGCGATGGCATTGATGACATTGGCTGCTGCTGCATTGTTTCATAAAAAAATTGTGGTTGTTGCTGCTGCTGCTGTTGCTGCTGCTGCTGCTGTTGTTGCTGCTGCTGATGCAAAAAATGAAAATGCGGATGGTTGTGCATTTGATGCATCGGTCCTCCTCCTCCCGACGAATTAATAATGTGGATGCCCATTCCGCCAAGACCCATGCCCATCGGCCCCATTGAACCGATTTGAATTGGACCCATTCCGCCTCTTATAAATGAAGGAGGTGGAAACCCGTGAATGTGCTGCTGCTGCTGCTGCTGCTGCTGAGGTGCCCCCATTGAGCTAAAAATCATATTGAAGATATCAAATGGATTTACATGTTCAAAATCTCCAAATGGACTGCCATTTCCACCCCTTATGCCCATATCGTATAATTTTTTTTTATCAGGATTTCCTAGCGTTTCATAAGCGCTTGCGAGTAGTTTAAATTTTATAGTTGATTCTTCGCTATTACAATTTTTATCTGGATGATGAATCATTGAAAGTTTTCGGTATGCTTTTTTTATGTCTTCAGACGATGCATCGCGAGTTATTTCTAATATTTTATAATAGTCTTCTTCGTCATTTTCGCATTTACCTTGTTCTTCGCGCGCGTTGAAATTAAAGTTCATATTTTTAATTAAATATTATATATTTAAATGTATAATTTTAAATAGATTATATACGAATTAATATTTAATAATTAATATTTAATTAAGTTAGGATAGATAAACAATATAAACAATATAAAAAATCTAACAAACTACACAATAAATATGAATAATAATAATGCTCCATTTATACACAAGTACCAGCCAATATGTTTCAGAGATTTTGAGCAGCTAAACCCAACCACTATAACATTAATGCAGTCATTAATATCGTTGAATAATTTAAATGTTTTAATCATTGGTGATTCGGGAACAGGAAAAACTTCAATTATAAATTCAATAATTAAAGAATATTATGGAAACGATTATAATTCTGACAATGTGTTGGTTTTGAACAGTTTAAAAGAGCAGGGAATTCAATATTATAGAAATGATGTTAAAATATTTTGTCAAACATGCAGTTTAATAAAAAATAAAAAGAAGATTGTTTTGCTTGATGACATTGATTTAATTAATGAACAAAGCCAGCAGGTTTTTAGAAATTGTATGGACAAGTATAAACATAACATTCATTTTATTTCGTCGTGCACAAATATTCAAAAGGTTATAGACAGTTTACAATCGAGAACAATATTGGTTCAAATAAATCCGTTGACAATATTGTGCTTGAAGAAAATTATGAATAAAATAAAAATAAACGAAAATTTAAATATGTCATCGGAAGCAGATGAATTTATATTAAGCGTTTGTAATAATTCTGTGCGAATTTTAATAAATTATCTAGAAAAAATAAAAATAATAAATTGTCATGTTGACAAAGAGTTGGTTCATAAATTGTGCACAAATATTAGCTACACAATATTTGATGATTACACCAATTGCATATTGAATAAAAAATTAATAGATGGAATAAAAATTTTATATAATTTGCATGATGAAGGTTATTCAGTGATGGACATATTAGATAATTATTTTCTTTATATAAAAATTACCAGTTTGTTAAGTGAGAATATAAAATATAAACTTACGTCATTGGTTTGTAAATATATAATATACTTTCATAATGTCCACGAAGATGAATTGGAATTGGCATTATTTACAAATAATTTCGTGAATTTATTTTGATTCAATTTGAAATTGTTCATTTTATAATTTTTAAACATGTAAATATTTTATTTTATTATATATTATATTATTTATTACTATTAATTACTTTATTAAATAAAAATAAATAATAAAAAAAGAGATAATCAATAATCCATCTTATCATTGATAAAATAAATGTCTCAGTTATTCAAAAAAACCATTCCAAAAAATGCATTGTTTGATTTTTTAGAGAAAATAGGTTGTAAAAAAACAGATAAGTTTTACATTGTTGATATTACTGCATTTAAAAGAGCAATTTATAACAATGATTTAGAAATATTCATTAACAGTATTAAAGAATATTATTATTTGTCAAAGCTCCATTACCTTGATACAACCCATGTAACTCATAACAAATTCAACACGATTATAAGACAGTTATGCAAGTGCAATGCTATTGCATTTTCCAAGTATATAAAGTATGATAAATCTACGTACAGTGTAGTATACAGCGTGCATTATGCTGACAACAATGATGGCGATTCGTAGTAATTCAAATGTGACCGATTGAACGAACCAGCTGTCCAGGGGGTCCATTCCACCCGCTTTGCATTGTCATTACGGTTCCGTCCACAACATATAGTAGCGTGGTCAATATGCCGACGGTTTTGCCCATCAAATCTTTTATTCCCATTGTTATCTTTTGAAATTCAACCAACATGTTCAAAAAGACGCCGAATATTCCTGTAACGATTCCAGTAATAGAGTCTCTGATATAGCTAAACATGTTTCTGAAATTATTCAAACTACCACTAATGTCGCCCAAACTTCCGGCCGTAACCGAAGTCATGTAATTGATGGGTTCAAGCAAATATCCCATGTAGTCGGTCTGCATATTTTGTATACAATATGTGAAATTTTCGCCTGCGTCATGACCAAACATACTGCTAAACGGCATCACAGTGGGATTGCATCGATATAACGACCAATGGTCTTGAATGTACTTTGTCCCAATTACCAAAAATGAAAGAACGTATAAACCAATGAATACAATTATAATAAAAATTGCCGAAAGCAAGTCGCTTGTTTTCATTATTGAATATTAATTATATTGAATATATATTTTTATTAAAATGTGTTATATAGTATTATATAATATATAATATTATGTTTTAATATTTTCATAATTTTTTCATAAAAATATATATATTGTAATTTTGTAATTTAATTCAAAATTTATAAAGAGGACACTATTTTGAAACTGGTGCTGCTGGCAGTTTTACGTCGCTGTCAAATGAAGAATATGCTACAGTTTGTGCATGATTTGATGCAAGTTGATTAATGATAGAAGTTCCGTTTGGCGAAGTTTGCGAAAATGACGGGATTGTCATGGTGGCTGCCGCTCCACCTTTGCTGAACTTTTTATTTTTATGTTTATTTCGCCGCCGCCGCCCCAACACACTTTTGCGCGAACTCAATCTCAATTTTGATAGACTTTTTCGGAATTTACGAGAAAATTTTTTTCTTGATGACATTCTTGACATTCGTTTTGACATTCTCATTTTTTTACTTTTTTTCATTTTTGATTTTGATGACGTTGTTCCGCCGCCTGCAACACCACCTTTTGATACATTAACCAGTTTATTTTGTAAAATATTTCTATCTATACTCATGTTATATGCGGTTTGACCTGGGTTGGGGTCATTCACAATGTGAGGTATCACATAAGGGTTTATATTTGAAGAAATGGTTGCCATATGTATATTATGTTGAATATTAATATAATATCATTAGAAAATAAAAAATAAAATAATAATTTAATAAAAATATTTATTCGTATTATTATTTAGATATTATTCGTGTATTAAAATATAACATTTTAGCATTTATCCAACGCATCTACATATAAAATGAATTCCGCAGAGAGAATACAGTTGGAAAAAATGATTCAAGTAAACGGCGCAGTTGATAATACAGAAACAATTCGCAGTTTAAAACACAGCGAAAGAATAAGAGAGGATGTTTTAACCATGGTAAAACTTAAAAAGGATTATCAAAGGTTATCTAAATCAAATCCTTCTCAATTTGATGCTATGTGTGTGTCGAGGTGTTCGTTTTTGTTCAACACGTATACGGATTTGTTTAACCGTTTGAAAAAGGATGAATTAGATTTGAACATCATGGGACAGCTCTTAGGACTTTTGAAAATGATTGAAGATGATAAAATAGACCAACATACCGCGTCGTTTGAAGTTGGGAAATTATTGAAAAGCATATACATTGATAGCGCTTTGAAAAAGTCGCAACATCTGGACGATGCACACAAGCACGATAAGGATGGTAAAAAGAGTTCGCATCTTCCAGCGAAGAAACTGTCATGGTCTGAATACAAAAAAGCACATTTAGTCGACCATGACAGTAAATAAAAATAAATAAATAAATAATAATGTTATATTATTATAGCAATAAATATTATTTATTTATTATTGAATTATAATAATGTCGATTGAGTACAATCCGAATGATAATGATAATAATGATGAAATAAATAACATTAATAATAAAATTTCTCCAGTTGTTAAGTTGTTTTTAAAAAGAGTTGAACAAAATGTTCCAAATGTAAGCATTCGTTTATTTGGAAGTATAACGAATTTTACACATTTCAAAAATAAAAGTGATGTAGACTGTTGCATTATTTATCCTGACGAATACACGAGAATGAAACTTTGCGCATTTATAGAGGAGGATTCTGTTGAGTTTAATAAAACACGCATTAAGTTTCGAGAGATAAAATATAGCCAACCGGGATATAAGGATGAATTTATTGGATTATACTATATTTGTTTTGATGACAAATATAAAATTGACATTGTTTTGGTAAATGGCGAACGCGGAATTGGACCGCTTCAACATTATCAACATGATGTAGGAGTGGGATATAGTTTGCTTTTATACATTATAAAGTGGTTATATTATGAGGCGTCGGTCATTTCAAAGGATTTATTTATTTATTTGAAAAAGTTTGTATTTTATTTTAGAAACATCGCAATGACGATTGTGCACTCAAACCATCGTGACATTTTAGGGGAACCCAAGGTTCCCCCATGACCCCTCCAAAGAGAACCTACGGTTCTCCTTTAACCTCTCTCTTAAAGGAGGGGGTCGTAGGGGGGTGCTCGTCGCCCCCTACTCCCCTACACTACATTCTGTATTGTGCCGGTGTGCGCAGCGAAAGCGTTCGAGCCATTTCATCGCGATAACAATCAAATGCAAGAGTAAAGCTGAAATCGTTGCTAAAATCTACAAGTGTGCCGTCGTGGTATCTAAATTTAACTTTTATTTTACTAAGACGTTCAAGGGGTGGAAAGAATGTGGTAAGATTTTGAATAAGTCCATTTCGAGAATCAAAGTACTGTGTATTGGGACATCCTAGTATCGGTATTTTGGCAAAAAATGAATTTACAATTCCATTATATGAGTTATTGAACGTTCCATTTGTGTTGAGCGGATAAGGTTTTAGCTCGTCGGCTTGATTGCATTTATCAAGTTCCATGTAAAAATTTGTTTCTCCGATTACATTGATTTTATTTGGCGCATTGCAAAAATAGTATGGTCCACTAGTTCCAAGCCAGTAATAGTTTGAGGTGTCTGCAATATTTATATAAGTTAAATTATTAAAAGATGGGTCGGATAATGGTATAGCCGAAGGACTAACTATTACAGACGAATTGTATGTTTTTTTTTCAAATCCTAAATAATAAGGAAGACCCCATTTTCCATTTTGACACACGGGTGTAGTTGGCTGTGCGCACGAAACATCGTATGAAATGATTGCATCAAAGTTTAGCTCAAATGGCTCAGAATAATTTCCGAATTGTAGTTTTTGAGTTGCTTCGTTGTAAACAACGATAAAATTATTATATGGACCACCAGTTTCAGATGCCGTGTAATAATTCATTTTATTTCTAAGTTCAAATGCTAATTGTCTGGGTGAATAAAATCCTTCATTTATTGTCAATTCTATGTAATTTGGCCAACTTGGAATTTTAAATAAAAATTTGGTATTATAGTAACTATTTTTAAAAGTATAATTATTTGATGGAAAATTGCATTCAACTAGGCGAATCGTTTCAACATTTAAAAGTTGTTGAGGGAGCGTGATTTCAAAATGTGCGCGATTTTTCCAGTTACACTTGTCTCTGTCTTCGGAACATACAGAAACGAGCTTGCGGTCAAGCATGTACGTTTGCTGACGCTGTATCAACTGGTGGTCTGAATGAGTGTTATTAAACATTTTGATTTGTTTTGTTTTGTATATTGTTAATAAATATTATATATTATATTTAATATTTATTCATACTTATAATTTATTCATATTCCTAAATTAAAATTTTACACATATTTTGCATATTTTACACATGTTGTAAAGTTTTTTCATTTTATTTTTTTTATTTATTTATATTTGTTTGATTTGTTCAAATAAAAATATAAATTGAAAAATTGAAACCTGTGTTTACATTCTTCAGCTTCCTAGCACAAACATACGAACGAAAGATAATGGCAACCGCAACCGCAAATCAATCAGCTCAGGTCCCTATGATTCAGGGTGTTTCATTTCGCCCTGATACTGATGTGAAATATTCAAAATGTAAGGCGAATTCAAGTGGTGGAAAGAGTGTTGGTGTTGTCAATGCTCACACGGGTCAGACATTGTACATGGGAACACCTCTTCTCATGACGTGGGGAATCCAGGAATTTACCGACGAGAAGACAGGTAAGGTCTCGTACGACATGGCGCTTCAGTTTCCGAGCGAAGAATATCAAACGCCAGATTCAAGGGCGTTTTTGCAAGCAATGGTGGCATTTGAGAAGAAACTCAAGGCAGATGCGCTTGTCAATTCGAAGGAGTGGTTTGCCAAACCAAAGATGACGCCTGATGCCGTCGATGCATTGTTTACACCTGTTCTGAAGTATCCTACTGACAAGGCAACTTGTGAGAAGGATATGTCAAAGGCGCCCACCATGAAAATCAAGGTTCCTTTTTGGAACAACAAGTGGGAGGGAATTGAGGTTTATGATGCAGACAAGGTGTGCTTGTATCCTTCTTCAAATCCGAGTGTTTCTCCAAAGGACTTGATTACAAAGATGTCGCATGTTGTCACAATGATTCAGTGCGGCGGTGTCTGGTTTGCAAATGGCAAATTCGGAGTGACGTGGCGTCTGGTTCAGGGAATTGTACAGCCCAGGCTTTCGATGCGTGGAAGGTGCCATTTGTCGTTGACTCCTTCTGAGACAGTGAAGCTTCATTCCGAGGCTGAAAAGCAGCAGCAGCAGCAGCAGCAGTTTTGTGAGGATGATGATGTTCCTTCCGCCGCCGTTCCGGTTTCTGTCACAGAGACTGCAGATTCGGATGATGGTGAAAGCGAGGAGGAGAATGATGGTTGTTTGTCTCGCATTCCGTCTATTGCTGTACCTGCTCCTGCTCCTGCTCCTGCTCCTGTGGAAGCGCCAAAGAAGAAGATTATCAAGAAGACAGCTTAGACTGCAAGTGGTGTGGTGTGGTGTGTGTGT
>Ga0315288_10004081_pt1 | contig 18577 bp, 17 predicted proteins | sample YL17G11_20_MG_FD_203454 | JGI IMG/M metagenome (GOLD analysis project Ga0315288, IMG submission 203454) | Sediment microbial communities from Yellowstone Lake, YNP, Wyoming, USA - YL17G11_20 | ecosystem: Environmental > Aquatic > Freshwater > Lake > Sediment | place: USA: Wyoming | collected... | reverse complement strand
GGGGCCCAGAGCTGCACGAACAGCAGCGAAACCATCATCGGCACGATCTGGAGCACGACGGTGGCCAGCAGGTACTGCCGCGTGGGATCGGTCATTTCCTTGCTGACCATGTACAGCAGCGACGGACCGAAGAGCATGAAGCTGAAGCCGCTGAGGAACTGGTAGCGCTGGTAGGTGCGGAAGGCCTTGTCCTGTTTGAGGACGGCCCAGGCGTCGAGGAAGAAGACCCCCATGCCGCGGCGTGGTGCCAGCAAGCCGAAATCGACGCCGGTGCTTTCCCCTGTTTCCGAGAGAGGGGGCAGGTGATCGTTGAACCGCTGGCGGCGGAGGGTCTGGCCTTCTTTTCGCACGCGCACGCCGGAGAATTGCCAGATGCCGACGACGCCGAGAGCCGCCGCCAGGGGGTACAGGCAGACGAACGCGGTGGGGTCGCGGTCGAGCCAGAACGAGCCGGCGAACGTCGCGATGGCCAGGACGGCGCGCGCGACGACGGTGATGCGCCCGACGATCTGCCCGCGAAGGTGCCGCGGGTAGTTGGCTCGCCAGATGACCGAGCGTACGGTGGTGATCCCGCTGGCCAGCACGCGCGCGATGATGATGAGGCTGGCGAAGACCCAGCCGCCGGCGGCGCGCGGCAGCCACGCCGTCAGCGCCGCGGCCGCGATCATCCCCACCACGCCAAGCTGCAGCAGGTTCACAAACGGCACTTTGCGGCGATTGCGCGACAGCTCCGACCACACCATCGCCATGATGTTCCCGAACATGGGGGCGGCGGTGATGACGGCGATGAGGACGGGGGAGGCCTGGAAGTGCTTGGCCGCCACGACGCCAGTGAACGATCCCTCGGCCAGCGAGGCGGCCAGCGGAAACGTCAGCGCGGAGCGCATCTCATAGCGATAGCTCAGGCGGACCATGAGCGGCTGGTGATGCGTGCGGAATCTCAGGAGGTTTCTGACCATGCGGCGATGAAAGGGCCGGGGGCATATGTTAGCGATGCCGCGGCGGCGTGCGAGCGGGGCGCAAGCGGGACTCGGCCCCTTGACACGCTGCGCCGGCCTTCATACTGTCGCGTGGCGCGCCGGATCACCCACCGGCGCCACACCCGAAAGGTTGGCCACCGTGATTCCACTCCTCCAAGGCAATACGTGCGTCTTCGGCCTGCAATGGGGCGATGAAGGCAAAGGCAAAGTCGTCGATTTCCTCGGCGAGCAGGCCGATGTTGTCGTGCGCTATTGCGGCGGCGCCAACGCCGGGCACACCGTGAAGATTGGCGCGGAGAAGTACGCGACGCATCTTCTGCCCGTCGGCGTCTTCCGGCCCGGCAAGCTGAACATCATCGGCAACGGCGTCGTGCTCGACCCGGAGGTGCTGTTCCAGGAGATCGACGAGTTCGTCGCCCGCGGCGTGGCGATCTCCCCGGCCAACGTCCGCATCAGCTACAAGACCCACCTGGTGATGCCCTATCACAAGCAGGAGGATGGCGCCCGCGAATCGAGCGCCAAGGGCGGCGGCATCGGCACCACCCGCCGAGGCATCGGGCCCGCGTATGCCGACAAGATGCACCGGATGACCGCGGTGCGCGTGGCCGACCTGATGCACGAGGAGAAGCTCAGGGCCAGAATCGAGCGGATCGTCACCGAGCGCAACAAAGTCCTGACAGCTCTCTACAGCTCCCCCCCACTGGACTGGAAGCAGGTTTTCGAGCAGTACCGCCAGTTCGGGCGGCGGATCGAGCCTTACGTCGACGACAGCACCCGCCTGCTGCTGGACGCGATGAAGCAGGGCAAGCGCATCCTCTTCGAAGGCGCGCACGGCGCCCTGCTGGACGTCGATCACGGCACCTACCCCTATGTCACCAGCAGCAGTTGCTCGACGCTGGGGCTGTACACCGGAGCCGGCGTGCCGCCGCAAACCGTCCAGAACTTCGTCGGCATCATCAAGGCCTACAGCACGCGCGTGGGCGGCGGGCCTTTCCCCAGCGAGCAAGACAACGAGACCGGCAACCACATCCGCGAGCGCGGGAACGAATACGGCACCACGACGCGCCGCCCCCGCCGCTGCGGGTGGTTCGACGCCGTCGCCGTGAAGTACTCGGTCGACCTCTGCGGCGCCACGCATGTCTGCATGACGCTGCTGGATGTCCTGTGCGATCTCGATCACGTGTGCATCTGCACCGCCTACAAGTACCGCGGCCGGCCGCTGGACTACTTCCGCGCCGACATGGACGTGCTGGCCGAGGTCCAGCCGGTCTACGAGACGCTGCCGGGATGGAGTGGGAACATCCAGGGCTGCCAGCGCTTTGAGGATCTGCCCAGGGAAGCCCGGCAATACGTGGCCCGCGTCGAGCAGCTCATCGGGGCGCCGATCAAGATCCTCAGCCTCGGGCCGGAGCGCTCGGCGACGGTCATCCGCTGACGATGATCATCTCCGCCAGCTATAAGACGGACATCCCGATGTTCTAGGGGCGATGGTTCGCCAACCGGCTGCGGGCGGGGTACTGCGGAATGGTGAACCCCTATGGCCGGCAGGTCTACACGGTCGACCTGCGCCGGGAGGCCGTCGACGGGTTCGTTTTCTGGACGCGAAACATCGGCCCCTTCATGGACGCCCTGAAGGAGGTCCGCGGCGGCGGGTATCCATTCGTCGTACAGTACGGCATCACCGGCTACCCCGGAGCCATCGAGCATTCCGTCATCGATATCGCCAAGTCGATCGAGCATGTCCGCCGCATCGCGGAGGAGTATGCGCCGCGCGTGGCCGTCTGGCGATATGACACGATCGTGTTCTCGTCGCTGACGCCGCGGGAGTTTCACCTCCGCACGTTCGAACGGCTGGCCAGCGCGATGGAGGGCGCGACGGACGAGGTGGTGATCTCCTTGACGCACCTCTACAACAAGACACTGCGCAACATGAACGCTGCGGCCAGCCAGTTCTCCTTCACGTGGAACGACCCGCCGGATGAGCAGAAGCTGCGTCTGGCGGCGGAGCTTGTGCAGATCGCCAAGGCGCATCGCATGCAGCTTTCCGTGTGCTCGCAGCGGCCGTACATCGTGGAAGGCGCCGCGGACGCGCGGTGCATCGACGCGGCGCGGCTGAGCGACGTGGGGGGCAAGCCCATCGACACCAGGCTGAAGGACAACCGCAAGGAATGCGACTGTTACCAGTCCCGCGACATCGGAGAATACGACACCTGCCCCCATGGCTGCGCGTCCTGCTATGCGGTGGGCAGCCAGGCGACAGCCCGGCGGCGGTTCAGCGAGCACGACCCCGATTCAGAGTTCCTGTTTCCTCCCGCAGCGGCGTCATAACGGAGCTGCAGCGGCCAGCGGCCCACTGCTCAGCCATGCGGATCGGGTTCCGGGTCCTTGCTGCCCGGGTCCCACGGGTCGATGGCCGCCCTGGCGGGCTCGGGGGGGTGCGTATCGACGTGGCCATCCATGAACAGGTAGTTCGAGCCAAGACGCAGGCCGTGGCGATAGCACTCGACGACGCGGTTGAAGTCGTTCTCGTCCCAGTCCATGTAGTAATCGGGCACGGAGGACTTCTTCTCGCCCATGACGATGATATCGGAGGGCGAGACACCCTTCGTGGCGCCGTATTTGATCTTGTAGCGGCGGAAGTGGTTGTTCAGGACGTAGGAATGCTCCTCGGCGGGCTGCGGGTCGGTCGGGCATCGCAGGGTCGGGGGGTTCCAGACGGGGGGCCTGAAGACATAGATGGGCCAACGCTCTTTCGGGTCCTTGTCCGCGCCCCACCCGATGGGGAACATGTGGCCCTTGTTGTCGTTGGCGTACATCAGCAGGTACATGTAGTTCTGCTTGAGATTGCTCTTGCAGGCGACGCTCTGGGCTTGGCGTCGCGCGCCCTGCATGGCCGGGAGAAGCATGGAGATGAGCAGCGCGATGATGCCGATCACCACAAGAAGCTCCACGAGCGTGAACGCGTGCGGGCGGTCGCGGCTGGAAAGTGTCTGCTTCGGCATATGGATGTTGTCCAAGTTACGGAACACGGCGGACATGTGTCACTCATACTTATATACGCGCCAGAGGACGTTGTATTGCAGGGGTGGCCAAGCTACTGGCAAAGATCGCAATGGATGCGAACGAATGCCTAACCTCACGGCCAATCGAGGTAGGATGGCAGTGCTATTTGAGTCAGAGTCATCCGAAGCTTATAGTGAAACATCTGTTCGGGGCCGTAGCTCAATTGGGAGAGCACTGCCTTTGCAAGGCAGGGGTTGGCGGTTCGAGCCCGCTCGGCTCCATTCAGTTACCCTGGCCGGCGGCGGAGGCCCGCACGTTGGCGACGCAGTGGAGATTGGAGTACAACCATCGGCGACCGCATTCGAGCCTGGGGCATGGGACCCCGGCGGCGTTCGCCGCGTCGCCGATGCCCCTACCCTCTCACCCCCTTACTCCTCACTCCGCCTCAATAATCAGCTTCACCGGCGCCCCCTCCTTCGGCAGAACACCCGTGTTCGTCTCCAGCTTCATGTTCGACTCATCTTTCATCGTCAGCCCGCTCTGAATCACCACGTCATCGGTCACCGGGAACAATGCGATCAGCGTCCCCGTCACGTCCGCCCCGTACGCCTGTTCATCCTTCTCCGGGTCCGGCCGTCGCATCGCCGACCCCGTAAATCGCCACTTCAATGCCCCGATCGGCTTGCCCGTCTTCCGATCGACCAGCGCCTGCTCCACCGGAATCCGCTTGGCCTGCCCGTCACTACCCGTGATCTCCAGCAGAACCTTCACTCCCGGGCCCCGCGCCACGCTCTCTTCCCCACGAGCGGGCTTGCCCGCCTTCAGCCCCAACTGCTCCAACGCCGCATGCACCTCGCTCGGCCGAATCCCCCCCGCAAACGCCACGACCGTCTCGTGCGCCTTCTGCCCCTCCGGCGATGCCCACGTCGCAATCGCCTCGATGGGATACATCTCGCTCAGATCCGACAGCTTCCTCGCCGCCACGACGCACGGCACCACCACCCGGCGCTTCGCTCGATCCACGCTCACCACGCCCTTCACCCCGCTCCCGCCGCTTGCCGCCGGCGCCGCCACCTTCACCTCGTCCACCCGCCACACCTCCACCCCCGACAAATTCGCGGCTGCCTTCGATCCGTTCGCCACCGCGATCTTCCCATCGCTCACGTCCACCCCCCACGGCCCCAGCTTCGCCCATTGCCCCGCCGCCCCGCTGTTGTACTGCTTGACCATCACCTTCCTGTTCAGCATCAGGTCAAACACTTCCGCCTGGTTATCCTCCCACACATACACATACACCTGGTATCTCCCCTTCGGCACGTTCCCCAGCACCACCCCGCACCCTTGCCCATAGACGCACGACCGGATCATGCTCGCTCTCGCCGCATCGACCCCCGGCGTCAGCTTCGCCTTCTGGTCCTCAAACCGCTCACCGGTCACCACCACATCCTTCGCACCCAACCCCTCCCACCGCCGCCCGTCGATCTCCATCGCCGCCCCGTTGAGGTTGATCCCCCGATAAAACCGCGCCCCCCCACCGACCTCCTCCTTGCCCGTCGCTCCCAGAATCGCCCCCGCATCCGGCTCCGTCCCCTCCCCCTTCCCCATCGCCACAAAATCCCGCTTCGCGTCATAATCGACCAGCTTCAAACTCGCCCGAATCCGCCGCACCTTCCCCGTTCTCAGGTGAAACTGCTCCACCGGCCCATCCGCCATCGCCGGCACCACCACCTCTTTCCCGCCCAGAATGTCCATCACCGCCACCGCCAGCCGGTCCGCGCTCCCCCAATACGTCCGCAGCAGAAACGGCTCGCCGTGCGTCATCGCCCACCATTGCCCCTCCGCAAAACATTGATACCAGTAATCGTCGATCCCCGTCACGCTCGCCCGCCCATTATGAAAGATTACCGCCCGCCGCCCCTCCTTCGCCCACGCCATCACCGTCTGCCACTCCCGCTCATGCGACCCCTTCTGCCCGATGTTGTGCCTGATCTGCTCCTGCGGATGGTTGCCCTTCAGGTCTTTCACCTTGCGGTAGATGATCAGGTTCTTCGCCCGGTCCACCCGCTCCACCTGCATCACCACGATGTTCGTCGATTCCTTGCAGATCCGCCCCAGCGAATGCGGCGCCGCAATGTACCCCCATGCAACGCCGCCGCAGCAAACCACCGCCACCAGCCACGCCGCCAACCCTTTCATCTACGCCTCCGCGCCAATAATCCGTCACCACACAAACATCCCCTAGTATGTCTATCCCCCGCCGGCCCGCCCGTTGCCACGAACGATTGAGTCTCCCCGTCCCGGTTCTCGTCCTCGTTTGCGCCCAGGTGCCGTGGTCACGCTCGCGTGGCCATGCCTTGCGAATGCGAGCTGTCCAGGGAGCGTCGTTCTGTCGTCGGGCGCGACGAAACCCGCCGCACGCTGACCTGCGACGCCCGGAAACGTCTGGCACACCAGTACCGCTGCCCCGCCCCCGCCCTGCATCCTCCCCTCATCGGATCGGCACCAGTAGTACCGGCGCCCGCGCCTTCTGCGCCACTCGCGGCCCGACGCTGGCCGACCAGAAGGCCTTCGTGCCCTTCTTCCCGTGAGTCGACAACACGATCATATCCGCCTTCGTCTCCCCGGCCGCCTCCAGGATCGTCTGCACTCGCTTCCCCCGACGCACGCTGCACTCCACAGACACCCCCAGGCGATCGAATCTCTCCCTCAAGCCCTCCAGATACCTCCCGGCGTTCTCCTGCTCGATCTCCAGCATCGCCGTCATCGTCCCCGGCAGCATCGACGCCGTCGCCGCTCGCACGCCGCGCAGGCTCCCCACCGTCGCCACCACCGTCATCAGGTGCACCGACGCCCCGCACGCCTTGGCCAACTCCGCCACCAGCGGCAGCCCCTGCTCGTGCGCCGCCTCCCCGTCCAGCGGAACCAGCATCTTGCGGCTCCCGAACGACTCGCACTCCAACTTGTCCTTCGGCGGTATCAGCAACACCGGCATCGTCCCCATCGCCACCACCTGCTCCGCCACGCTCCCGAACACCCACTGCCGCAGGTGATGATGCCCGTGCGTGCACATGATGATCAGGTCGGGCCTGAGCTCTTCAATGTGCTGCACGATCCCCGCGGCCACGTCGTCCACCCCGGCGGCATGCACGTGCCGCTCTGCCCGCACACCCGCCGGCAGACACCGCTCGGCAATCTCCTGTAGATAAGCCTCCGCCTCCGCCGCCTCCCTCAGATGTCGCTCATGGTGCACCTGCTGCGGAGCTTTCCGCTCGATCACGTGCAACAGCGTGATACGCGCCCCAGTCGCCTGCGCCACGCTCGCCGCCGCCGGCAACGCCGCCAACGCCAACGCCGACCCGTCCAGCGGTACCAGCAGGTTCTCAAGCATCGCCTAGCCTCCGAAGAAGATTTGATGCAACAGGTAGATATTCAGCGCCACCACCAACGCGCCGATGATGCCTGCCGCCGCCGTCGTCGCCCGCCGGTTCACCAGCACCCCCATGATGTCCTTCCGAGCCGTGAAATACACCAGCGGCACAATCGCGAACGGCAGCCCGAAACTCAACACCACCTGGCTGATCACCAGCGTCCGAGTCGGGTCCAGCCCCATCAGGATCACCACGAACGACGGCAGCATCGTCACGCCCCGACGTACCCACAACGGTATATCCCGATGCACGAACCCCTGCATCACCACCTGACCCGCCATCGTCCCCACCGCCGTCGACGACAGCCCGGCGGCCAGCAGCGAGATGCCGAAAAACGCCCCCGCCCCACGACCCAGCAGCGGCTCAAGCGTCCTGTGCGCCTCCTCAATGCTCCCCACGTCCGTCTGACCCGCCGTATGGAACGTCGCCGCCGCCATCACCAGCATCGCCCCGTTCACCAGACCAGCCACCGTCATCGCCACCAGCACATCCACCAGCTCGAACGAGAACAGTTTCCGCATCTGCTCCGGCGTCCTCACCGTCACCCGCCGCTGCGTCAACGACGAGTGCAGAAAGATCGCGTGCGGCATCACCGTCGCCCCCAGGATGCCCGCCGCCAGCAGAATGCTCTCCCTCCCCTCGAACCGCGGGATCACCGCGCCACGCGCCAGGCTCAGCCAGTCGGGCCGATCCAGGATCGTCTCGATCAGATAGCACACCGCCACCACACCCACCAGCACCGTGATCACCGCCTCCAGCGGCCGGAAACCCCTCCGTTCCAACGCCAACAGCAGAAACGTCGCAATCCCCGTCATCACCCCCGCCAACCACAGCGGCATGCCAAACAGCAGGTTGAAACCCAGCGCCGCACCCAGAAACTCCGCCAGGTCCGTCGCCATCGCCACCAGCTCCATCAGCACCCACAGACACCAGACCACCGGCCTGGGAAACTGCTCCCGGCACACCTCCGCCAGGTTCAGACCCGCCGCAATCCCCAACTTCGCAGACAGCATCTGCAGGAGCATCGCCATCAGATTGCTGGCGACGACCACCCAAAGCAGCATATATCCGAACCGCGAGCCCGCCTGGATGTTCGTAGCGAAATTGCCCGGGTCCATGTACGCCACCGAGGCCACAAACGCAGGTCCGAGAAACGGAAGCAGCCTCCCCAGCGGACCGGCCTTGCTCTCGCCGGACAGCACCTCCTGTGCCGCCTGCGCCGTTCCACCAACGCCCGTCTTGCCGCTCTTCATGCTCATCGCAGCCCGCCGTCCGAGAACTACATCCCCTCTGCCACCGTGGCCAAACACCCGCACGCTCGATCCCCAACGGCGATTCTACGCCCCGCCGACGGCAATGGGCAACGCCAGGATTGCGCGCAACTTCCCCCGCCAGACGCCTTTGGAGTCGTTAAGCCGACCGCCCATCAGGTCGATGACTCCTCCAGCGGACCACTGCGGACGCGTACGCTTGAATCGGATACTCCGCACGGACCGCATCGAGGAAGCCGCATGCCATCAGGAAAGATCCTCGTTGCCGACGACGAGCTTCACATGACCTACATCCTGTCGTTCAAGCTTGAACGCGCTGGATACAGTGTCATCACCGCCGGCGACGGCCAGGAGGCGTTCGCGCTCGCCTGCGCACATCACCCCGACCTGGTCATCACCGACTTCCAGATGCCGACCCTCAGCGGCCTCGACATGGCCCTCAAGCTCCGGAAGAACCCCGCCACCGCCCACATCCCCCTGCTCATGCTCACCGCCCGCGGGCACAGGATCGGCGCCGATGAGCTCGCCATGACCAACATCCGCCGACTCCTGGGCAAACCTTTCAGCATCCGTGAATTGCTTACGACCGTCGAGCAGATACTTGCCAAGGGGCCGGCCCATCCGGACGCCGCCGCCCCGGCCCTGAACATCACCCGGCCATGAGCGACCTCAACACATCCATGCCGTGCCCGGCCCATCAGCTCCTGCGCCAGCGAGCCATCGCCTTGGGGCTTGCCCTCTGGCCGTGCAACACCCCCGACGCCCCGACAGACCCGCCCCACGCGCCTCCGCCCCTTCAACCGCTTCTCCAGTCACCGCACATGGTCGCCCTCGTCACAAAGGCTGCCGCCGCTCTCGCCGCCCCCCCGCAACCCGCCATCACCGAAATCCTCCCCGGCTGCTGGCTCATACCCCTCCCCCTGCAGCACATCGCACCCCCAAACGCCTTCACCGCCGCCATCGCTTTCACCGAAACCTTCCTCAACACCCCCGAATTCACCACGATCTGCGACTCGGCCGGCCTCGACGTCGTCCAAGCCAGACTTCTCATTCAGCCCTTCCTCAAACCCAGCCAGACCGATCTCCGCCAGCTCGCCTTGGTCCTCCAATGGACCGCCGACGATCTGGCTCGCGCCCACCGCGACCGCCAGGCGATCGGCCAGTTTGCCGACAAGCTCACCCAGGCCTACGAGGAAACCATCCTCCTCTTCCGACTGGCGGGCCTCATGAACAGCACAGCCCACCCCGCACAACTCATACAGGCCATCTGCGATCAGATACACGAGATCCTGCCGTTCTCATGGCTCGCCGTGCGCTTCAGCCCCGACAGCCGCGAAGTCCCTGATCTGGCCGGCCGCCTGATCCTCGCCGGCGATCTGCCCTGCCCCACCAACACCCTCGATCATGCCATCGTGCCCCTCTTCGAGCACGCCGATTCGGACAACTGGACAAGGCTCCTCCAGCCGAATGCCTCGCCCCTGGCCGCTCTGGCTCACTCCGAGGTCCTCGCCGAGCCTATCACACACGACCAGCGCACCATCGGCCTGCTCGTCAGCGGCGGCAAGCACGGCCCCGACCCCGATATCTGCAGCGCCGAAATGAAATTCATCAAGGCCGCTGCCGACTTCCTCGGCATCTTCCACGAAAACATGGCCCGCTTCGCCGAACAGCATCTCCTCTTCACAGGCATGCTCCAGGCCATGAGCGCCAGCATCGACGCCAAGGACCGCTACACCTGCGGACATTCCGAACGCGTCGGCTTCCTGGCAACCCAGATGGCCGTCGCACTCCACCTCGACAAGTCGCAGGTCCAGTTCTACCGCATCGCCGGCCTGCTCCACGATGTCGGCAAGATCGGCGTCCCCGAACACGTCCTCTGCAAGGCCGGCCGCCTCAACGCCGATGAGTACGCCGAGGTCCGCCGGCATCCCGAGGTCGGCCACCGAATCCTCAGAGGTGTTCCCTCCATTCCCCTCGTCCTCCAGGGCGTCCTCCATCACCACGAACGCTGGGACGGCACCGGCTACCCCGCAAAACTCGCCGGCGAGAACATCCCCCTCGTCGCGCGCGTCCTGGCGCTGGCCGACGCCCTCGACGCCATGTGCTCCACTCGCTCCTACCGCCCGGCCATGGCGCGCGACATCGCGCTGGCCGAGATCCGCAGGTGCGCCGGCGCCCAGTTCGACCCCGCCCTCGTCCCCATCTTCCTCTCCCTTGATCTCACTGAGTTTGCCAACATGCTCGAGCACAGCCGCGTACTCACCGCCTTTGCAGCTTGAGCAGCTCCCCACCTCCGCAACGCTCACGGACCCACCTCCCACTGCCACGTGTTCGCCACAGGAATCATCGCCGGCCCCGTGCTGTAACCCACCGGAGGATTGAAATACAGATCCGAGTCCCACGAGAGACTGGCATCCTTCGTCCAGACCTGCAAGTCCGCGATCATCGTCCCTGTGATCCGCACCCCCTTGTCCAGTTTGATCTCCGAGTCGTTGGGGTTGTTGAGGTGGGCGATCACGTGAATCAGGCCCTTCAACTGCGACGGATAGGTCTCCGTGCTGCCGATCGTGCTGTTGCACGCCCCGTTGTACGGCGTTCCCGGAGGATTCAGATTCGCGCCGATCGTCACTTCGTTGATCGTGTCCGGAGGGGGCATGATCTGGTCGCTCGTGGTTCCCGCGGTCGTGTGCTTAATGATCAGGATCGGGAATCCCGCGGCGTGGGGCTCCCAACACACCGCCGTCAGTTGCCGCACCGTCGCCTTGTCCAGGCACTCGATCACCAGCGTTCCCTTGATCCGCCAGATCTGTAATTCAAAATTCTTGCTTGATGGCGCCTGAATGTAGTACACGCCATTGGGATTCGTCGCCCCCCCCGTGGGGTTCGCCGCCGCGCTCAGCACGTTTCCAACGAGCTTGTCCCCGCTGAAGCTCGTGTACGGGATCTCCGTCGCCATCCTCTTGTACATGTCGAAAATGGCAGGGTCCGGCATCGCTTTGGCCGCCGTGAACGTAATCCCCCCCGTCACCGCCCCCAAACCTGTATGCCCCCAGACCTCGGCCTTCCCGTTGATCGTGCCGTTTCGCGTAAGCACCCCATTCGTGGAAACAGGCCCGCCCGTCGTGTTCAGTGTCCCGCCGGTCTCCTGCTTGTAGTCGTCGCTCGCTGCGATTGTCGTGCGCAGCGCATCCAGCGGCGTGGCCCCGCGCAGCCGCACGCTGTAAACCCGCACCGTCCCGCGGACACGCCCGTAACCGTACGCCCGCGCCGGATCGAAGCCGTTGTTCGACAGGCTGCCGTCGCCACCTGCCATCCCCAACGCCTCATCGACCAGCTTGAAACTGATCGTCCCGTTGCCCATTGGCTTGGGCGTTGTCTCGACACCATTGACGTAGTAGGTGCGCCAACTGGAGTTCCCCGCCAGTCGGCTCAGCGCGTATTCCACCGCCGACTCCGCCAGCGCCGCCGCTTCCACCGCATCATTCGCCTGCGCCCCCACTCGCGCATTCAGCCGCGTCACCGCCAGCGCCCCAAGCCCCACGATCACCACCAGCATCGACGCGCCCAGAACGAACACGTAGATCGACCCCCGGCGACTGCGACCGAAAAATGACCGGCGTCCTGCTTTCATGTTCATGGCGACTGATTCACCAGATTCACACTCGAAACGGCCTTCGCGCTGTTGTCAGGCCCCAGTTGCAGCGTCACCCCCACGCAACTCGTGAACGACGTCGCCGATCGGATCCCCCTGTCGTATCCGCTGTACTTGGACCGCAGCGCACTCAGGCTGACCCCTTTGCCCCGCGGGCTCGTCACCTTGACCGTGATCCGCTTCAGGCCCGTCTCCGACCCGTACACCTGACCCGGGTTCTCCGGATCAACCCATTCGACCGTCACGCCCCTCCCCCAGCCCGCGTACCCCACCAGCGTCAGCCCGCTCCGCGACGTCGGCGGCGACTCCTGCCAGTTGCTGTAATCATCCACATCATCGAATCCCGCGCGGCGAGTCTCGCCGGTCTCCGGACCGAACACGACCCCCGATCCAAGGTCCGCATAACCGCACTGCGCCACCTCGGCCAGCAGGTCCCTGACCAGCGCCATCGCCCGGCATCGATCCGCCTGGATGAGCCTGCTCCGAGCCGAACTTCCGATCGTCCCCAGCACCGCCACCGTCATCGTCGCCATCACCGCAATCGAGATCACGGCCTCGATGAGACTGAACCCACGGACATCCGTCCGTCGACAGGACCGCTGTGGCTTGTGACCGCTCATCAACATCCGCAATCCTCACGGCTGCCTCGTCACCGTCCCATACACATAGAACTGCAGCGCCTTACCGACGGTCGGCGCAGACCAGGAACCGCCTGAGTTGGTGGTGGTGGAGTACGCTAGGGTCCCGTCGTTGCTGTAATCGTCGTAGCACGCATACGCCGGACTGCCGGCCGTCGTCGCCCTCACGACCACGCAGTACCCCTTTAACGGGTCCAGCCCTGCAAGCCCGTTGAACGGAACATCGATCCAGCTCGGCGAGCCTGGGATGGCTGTCGCGTCAACGCTTGCCGACTCCAGGGACCCGCCCGTCGGCTTCTTCGCCGAATCCGCCGCTCGTAATTCCACTGTCACCATCCCCGCCGGCGGACTGCCCCCTCTCAACATCACCTTCATCCGCGTGATCTTCCATGAAATCGCATTGTCCGGAAACACAACCCGGAAGTACTCCGAAACCCAGCTTGTGCTATTCAGCGTGTACAGCCTGATGTACGCAAACGTGCCGCCGTCGTACGACTCCAGGAGATATTCGCCGCTCTCCACCGGCGGAGGCGGCCCCACCGTCTTCACCAGATAATCGAGGTTGAGGCTCTGCACATTGTCGGCGATCACCGCACCACCCACCGGCTTACCGTTGACCTCCCGAACCAGCGGCCCCCCCGCTGTCCCGCTCCACGAATACCGGATCGTCTCGTCAACTCCGTCCCCATTCCGGTCCGGCACCACGAACGTCACCGCCGTGCTGCTCTGCTCCGTGATCGACTTGGCCATCTTCAGGTCTTCGACAACCTGGTCCACTGCCTTCCGCGCCGCGCCGGCCTGAAGCGACACGTCCGTTGCGCTCGTGCCGCCCCCGATCGCCCGCGAGCAGAGCACCATGACCGACGAACACGCAAGCATGATGATCCCCATGATCGCCATGCTCACCATGACCTCGATCAGCGTGAAGCCTCGCCGCCGCACGCTCACAGGCCCGCGTTGGCTCTCGTCTCGCCTCATTGAATCTTCGCTGCCCCCGTGTACACGTCCACCGTGATCGTCTTGCTGTAGCTCCCCACGTGCAGGATGATGGTCCCCCCTTTGTTGGGTATCCCGTAGCCGTCGAAGTTGACTTTCGTCCCCTGCCCAAACGCCGCCTGGTCCAGCGCCGCCCTGTACGGCTCGGCCCGAAGGTCCACCGTGTATGCCGACGCCGGCCGATCAGGGTCCGCCATGCCGGTGATCGCATATTTGCCCGCCGGCGGATCGAAATCCACCGTCAACGTCGTGCTTTGCGCCTTGGCCCGCCCCTGCGCCAACGCCAGGTCCGCCACGATCCGACGTGCCGCCGCATCCGCCCGATACGAAGCCAACGCGCTGGCGTACCGCGGCGCCGCGATCGCCGCCATCACGCTGATGATCGCCGCCACCATCATCAGCTCAACCAGGCTGAACCCCCGCCTCACTTGACTCGGATTGACCGTCCGCCACACTGCCATGCTTCTTCCTTCCAGACGCCCTGGCGACCCTGCCGGCATAGGTCCATTCATACAGCCGCTCGCGGCCGGCTTTCACCAACCCGCGAGCGGCAACTGTTCCTGATGTCGAGCAAGGCTTGCGCCGTCTTCACGCCGGAAGCCAGATCGCTCAATAAGCGTTGTATGACTTGCCCGTTGCGTCCTTCTCGGAGTCGACCAGGTTCGCCTTCAGCTCGCCCGTCGTCGCATTATAGAACCAGGCGCCCGCCGCGGTCCCCGGCGTCCCCGAACCGCCGTCGACCACCGTCGTCGTGCCCTTGTACCCGCTCGAGCCCACCGACAGCGGCGGCACCTTCCGCAGATACGGCCCGAAGATGTGCGTCGTGTCCTTGGCCGCCTGCCCGGCGCCAGCCGAGTCCGTGAACTGCGTCATCTGCTTCTCGAAATCCGCCACCGTCGGGAACGCCCCGCTGTGTTCCGTCGCGTACAGATCGATCGCGTTCCGCAGTACGGCCACGTTCCCCGACAGCGCCGAGTCCGCCGCGCCCGCCGCGCCACGACTCAACCGGGGAATCGCAATCGCTGCGATGATCCCGATGATCACGACCACGATCACCAGCTCAATCAGACTGAAGCCCCGCCTTGCCCGTTTCTCGCTGCCCAGCATGACGTTCCTCCAAGTTGACGACCCGTTCTCACGGCTCTGCAATCCGTGCCTGCCTTTACCATCGGTTGTTCTGATGTGCCACTTACCCACGCCAACGATTTTCTATTTGGTCTTCGCGAACCCCCGCCCGATGCCGCACCCCGAAATCCTACCGCGACAGACCCGCCTCCCCTCCACCATCCTTGTCCACGATCCGCAACACCACCTGGCCGTGCCCCTCTCCCGACTCGAACACCGCCAGCCGATGCGATACCGCGATCAGCCGGAAATCCCCCACTTCCTGCCCAATACTGATGCTCTTCCCGTCCACGATCGCCTGGCTCTGGCTCTTCCCCACCATCACACCCGTCAAATGGTGCGATCGCTTGAACACCTCCACCGGGCTGATCGCCGCCTCCGAGGGCTCCTCCGCACGCCGCACGGGCCCGATCCACGCCGGTGATACCTGGAATGCGTCCCTCATCTCGGCCACCTCTGCTCCTTGTGATTCGGCGTACTTCCTCAGACGCTCCAACACCGACACCACGCCCGCTCCCGTGCCCTGCGGCCCCGCTGCCTTGCCCGCTGATCCGCCACGCGCGCCGCCGGACCCACCCGCAACCAGCAAGTCCGCCGGATTATCGGCCTCCGCCGATGCGCTGGACCCCAGCACCAGCCGGTCCGCGGCCAACGCCGCCAGACCCAGCACCAGAATCCCTATACACAGCTTCCGTTGTCCTGAGATTTTCATGGCAGGCAAAACAGACAATATGTCTCCGCCAGATGCAAATCCCCCGCCGGATTTTTCGTCTGTAATCAGATATCAGGACGTGCGCACCCTCGACTCGCGCCAGCGAACCGCTCCCGCCCGCCAACCTCCCACGCGACTGCGCCATGCGGGTCCGACCCCCGATCGCCCACGCCGGGGTGGCCGCTTCAGCGGCCACCTATTGCACCACCGCTCAAAAACGCCCTAACGCGCCTGCCCCACCTCTTCAGGCGCCGTGTACCAGAGCAGATCGAATGCGAAGGTCGCATTCGCTTCGGCGACCCCATTCTGCCCGGACAGACTGATCTGAGTCACGCTGCTGTCACGCACCTTCTCGCTGATATCCCTGAGGAACCTTGCGCAATTCCGATAAACACCACGCCCGGTCAGTCGAATGCTCACCGTCCGATAGCGCGCCCCGGAAATCCCCACCACCTTCCCCGGCTCGATGCCGTCCACCTGAAGCCCGCTTTGCCCCGCCATCTCCGTCAGCTTCGCCACACGCTCATTCAGCCGCCCCGCATCCTCCAGCCGCACATCCAACGCCGCCAGAAGACGCTGCGCCTCGCTTAGTGGCTCCTCCTGCGAACGCAGCGCACCCTCCAGCTCCGCTGCTCTTCGCCGCTTCTCCGCCAGTTCCGCCACCCCCGCACCCGCCGCTTGCCTCGCGCTCAGCACAGGGCGGATCTCCAGCAGATACGCCACCGCCGTCAGCGCCGCCACAAGCGCCAGCCCGCTCGCGTCGATCCGCCAGTGCCGGAGTATTCTCTCTGTCCAGCCCTTCATTTGCCTGAGCTCCGCTGTTGGCCAAGTGCGCACTGCACCTGGAACGCCACCGCCTGCCCTGTCAGGAATGGCTCCCGATTCGTTCGCATCAGCTTGACGTCCTCAAACAGCCCCGTTTCCTGCAAACGCACCACAAACTGCGACGCCGAACCCTGCGATCGCCCGTGCCCCTGCAACTCCAGCGTCCATCGCTCCGCCTGCCGACCCGCCGCTTGAGCCGCCGCTGCCCCGCCTCGCGACGCTCCCGCCGTTTGTACCGGCCCGCCAGACGTCTCCCTGATCGAGTCCAGCTTCACCACCCCCAGCACCACGTCGTCGCCGACCGACCGCCCCAACGCCCCAAGAAGAATGCTCCAGTCGGGCTGCTCCGCCACAGCCCGGACCGTCTGCAACATGGCGTTCGCCTCGGCCAGCTTGCCGCGCGCCGACGCCGACGCCTGCTCCAGCTCGGCCACCTGCTTGCTCGCCTTCGCCAGATCCCGCGCCATGTCCTTCGTATCCGGCAACCATGCCGCGCGCGCAACCGCGCACGCCGCCACCAACGCCGCCGCGTACCCCGTGCAACACACGATCCACCCGCGCTTCCGCAGACGCCGATGCTTCCGCTCACGCCGGTACGCCGGAATGAGATTCACGCCTTTCATCTGTTCTTCACCCTTCATATTGCGCCAGCCCGATCGCCCCGATCAACGCCGGCGATGCACAAATCTCCCCAAGACACGCCGGGCACTCCACAACCTCCGAGGGTCTTACCACCTTCACGCCGATCCCCAGCCTCCCGCCAAGCTGCTCGCACAACTCCGCCGTCGACGCCCCACCGCCCAGTACCAGCAACTGCTCAACCCCCCACGCCGGATAACGATGCCCCGCGTACGAGATCGATGCCCGCATCTCCTCCACCAAACCCTCGATATACCGGTTCAGCACCCCGCGGATGCTGCACCGAACCGCTGAATCGATCTCCTCATTGTCCATCTGCCCCCCGAAAACCGTCTGCTCCAGCAGGTAGCCCGCCAGCTTCGCGTCAACCTCCAGCCGCTCTCGAACTCCCTTGTGCAGCACGCTCACACCGCACTCGCTCAGCGCCCGCTGGTACAACACCACCCCCTCGTGCGCCAGCACCAGCAAACCCGCGTTGAAACCCACCTCCAGCAACGCCGTGATGCCGCCGGCACTCTCCGCCTCCGCCGCACACGCCCGGGCTATCGCCCACGCCTGAGTGTCCAGGCTCACCACCTTCAGCCCTTCGCTCTCGAACGCGTCCAGGATCGCATCCGCCTCTGGCTCGGCCACCGCCACCGCCATCACGTGCGTCCCCCCATTCGCCCGCGCCGGCGCCGGCAGCTCCCAGAAATCCATCGACATCGCGTTCGGCTCCAGCTTGGCCGTCCTCGCCAGCTCCGCCCGCGCGATCTGCTCCAACGGCGCGCCGCTGGATCGCGGCGGAAGCTCCAGCACCGCCGCCGACAGCTTCCCCGCAGGCATCGACAACACCACCGAACGCCCCCTGAAACCCTGCCGCTCCAGCACCGCCGACAGCCGCCCCACCATCGCCCGGTCGATCGGAGCGTTCAACGCCGGCTGCGCAAACATCGCCGCCGCCTCCAACGCCCATCCCGCCTTGCCCCGCGCCAACTGCGCGGCCTTGATGCACCGCCCCCCGATGTCGATCCCGATCGGCGTTCGCTTGTGCCCCAGCAACGACCTCATCAGCCACCTCCCGTCAGCGCCGTCAGATCGAACAGCGGCATGAACAAGCTCACCGCAATGAACGCCACCAACGCGCCCAGACCGATCAGGATCAGCGGCTCGATGATGCTCGTCAGCGACTTCACGATCACTTCGTTGTCCTCATCCAAAAAATCCGCGATCTGCAGCAGCAAAGACCCCATCTTCCCGCTCTGCTCCCCGTTGCGGATCGCCTCGTACACCGACGGCGTCACCAGCTCCACATCCGCGAACGCCACG
>Ga0315288_10004080_pt1 | contig 18582 bp, 17 predicted proteins | sample YL17G11_20_MG_FD_203454 | JGI IMG/M metagenome (GOLD analysis project Ga0315288, IMG submission 203454) | Sediment microbial communities from Yellowstone Lake, YNP, Wyoming, USA - YL17G11_20 | ecosystem: Environmental > Aquatic > Freshwater > Lake > Sediment | place: USA: Wyoming | collected... | reverse complement strand
TCCCCGGAAAAAACAATCCTTCGACTTGGTTTACCCCGAGCGAAGTCGAGGGGCTCAGGATAAATTTTTTTTTCAAAAATTTCCAACTCAATCACCGCCGAACCTAAAATGTGACCCGCTTCATGAAATGTGAAATATATATCGTCTGTCGCTTGAGTTCTTTTATAATAATTAGCCGCCACAAAATGCCGCATCAGCTCATCCACTTCGTTTTGCGAAAACAATGGTACGACTCCTGCTTTTTTTGCCTTTTCGCTTAAAACCCTGACGCTGTCTTCCAAGATCAGACGGGTAAAATCGATCGTAGGCGGCGTGGCATATATTTTCCCTTCAAATCCAGATTTGACTAATTGCGGCAAGCGACCGATATGGTCCAGGTGGGAATGTGAAACGATAACTGCTTTAATCTCTTTGGGGTCGTAGCTGAAGGGTTCGGAATTTTTATGCTCCAAGTCTTTGGAACCCTGAAAAAGTCCGCAATCAAGTAAAATTTTAGCGTTTTTGGTTTCTAATAGATAGTTGACGCCTGTCACAACACCAGCCCCTCCGCAAAAATGTAGTTTCATGTCTTTTTAAAATTACCCATATTGAAATTTTTACTGGTTTTTATTTTATTAACCGCTCGTACCTTAAGGTACCTGAAAGTGCTGGGCGTGCGATAAGCGGTTTTTCCTTTACCGGCTCTAGCCGAAGAATAGTTTTTCATATTACTATTATACCATTTTATTGCTCAGCTCATTATATCTTAACCCTTTAACACTCCCAACGGCCTGAGTCTGGCCACTTTTTTGGCTAAGCCGGCCCTTTCAACTACGCTAACTACATTATTAATATCTTTATAAGCCAATGGTGCTTCTTCTGCCAAACCTCTAAGAGAAAGGGTACGCACGACAATACCCTGTTCCTCAAGCTCTTTTTTGAGTGCTTGCCCCGAGCGCGCGCGAATAGCCGCGTGGCGGCTCAAGACTCGGCCGGCGCCGTGGCAAACCGAAAAGAAAGTTTCCTTGGCTGAGGGCGTGCCAACCAGAATATAGGAAGCAGTGCCCATAGTCCCGGGAATCAGAATCGGCTGGCCAATTTGGCGATAATCATCAGGGATGTCAGAGCTGCCGGCACTGAAAGCACGTGTGGCTCCTTTGCGGTGAACACATAGTTTTTGACCGTCATAATTCTCTAGTTTTGCTACATTATGCGCCACATCATAAATCAATTTTAACCCTGAGCTTGTCGAAGGGCCCAATACTCGCTGCCAAGTGTTCCTAACCAAATGCATAATTAACTGCCGATTGGCCCACGCAAAATTAGCCGAGGCCGCCATCGCGGCGAAATATTGTTGGCCATCAGGGGAACCAAACGGCGCACAAGCCAATTGCGGATCGGGTAAACGGATTTTATATTTTGGTAAAGTCCGATGCATTAGCGAAACGTAATCAGTCGCCACCTGATGCCCAAGTCCGCGGGAGCCGCAATGAATCATTAAGGTTACTTGGTCTTTGAATAAACCAAAAACTTTTGCCACCGATTCATCAAAAATTTCCTCCACTTTTTGCACTTCCAAAAAATGATTACCCGAGCCCAAAGTTCCCAACTGGTCCTGACCCCGCGCTTTGGCTCTCTCCGAAACCGCCATCGCCTGAGCGCCCGCCATAGCTCCCTGTTCCTCGCAATGCGCAATATCTTCTGGTTCGCCATACCCTTTGCTCACCACATATTTGACTCCTTGTTCCAAAACCTTCGCCAAACTTTCTTGGGTCAATTTCACTCCCCCGCCCCGACCCACGCCGGAAGGCACATCACGCTGAATCTGGTTCATTAAATTGGCAAGGTGCGGCTGAATATCTTTTGCCCTCAGCTCTGAACGCAAAACTCGTACCCCGCAGTTAATGTCGTAGCCCACGCCGCCCGGCGAAATTATACCGTCTTCCAGACGTATGGCCGCCACGCCGCCAATCGGAAAACCGTAGCCTTCGTGAATATCGGGCAAGGCAAAAGCGTAACCAACGATTCCGGGCAAAACAGCTACATTCACTAACTGCTCTAAGGACTTATCCTCAAAAATCTTTTGAAGCAACTTCTCATCGGCGTAAATTCGCGCGCTCACGCGCATATCAGAACGGAAATCTTTAGAAATTTCCCAAAGATAATCTTTAATTTTATATAAATTTTCTTTTGTAATCATACCAGGTAGTGAAAATTCGACTTAATAGTTAAGCTTTTTAATTTTGGTTATTTATCTTCCTCTGTCCAGGCTGTAGAGATTAACAAATACTGTCAAAAAATAATAATCTGTCGAATTTCTACTACCTGGCATAAAAATAAAAACTCGCCCTCTTAGGTTTTGCTTAGAAAAATTTAGGAGGGCGAGAGCAGTGCCAGTGTTGCACTGGGTGGCGCCGCTGTCAGCCGCGGTCTTAGCATATTTTACGGCTGGGGGCAGTTTTTGCGCCGTCAGGCTATGAACCCTCCAAGGGTAGTCATATCCACCCTCTCCGCTGCTCTCGCCCAACTTAAAGAACCCTAAATGTCAAAAATAACTATCGTTTCCCAATTGTCGCCGATTTTCTTTATTTCTAAATCATGATAAGTCACTGCCTTAATGTCAGTATTTTTCGCCTCAACCGGTGCACCTTTAATTCGTGCTTTAATTTTATAAGGATTTTCTGAAAATTCCATAATTTCAAAATCAAAATAAACTTTTTTATTAATCTCGCTCCGATACAAAATCTCGCTCAACCAATCCACCAAAAGAGCACTTAAATCATCCGACTCAAGTACAATCTCCTCTCCCGGCTCCTCGGCTGGAGCTGGCGATGGCGATTGCTTGCGAGCAATCGCCATCGCCATATTCACAAAAACTTCCGGCAAACTTTTCCCAAATGCCCTAATTTTCAAATCAGCCGGATGATCTAAAATTTCATAACTTTTCATATGTATATTATACATTAAACATGCCTAAAAAATAATGCCCTCCGTGAACTTTTTCATGAAGGGCAATTTATTTTCGATAGAATCTTTCCTTGCCTAAAAAGGGAATTAAGAACGAGACAAAGCAGTCTTGTATTGAAATCTGCTTTTTGTCGTTCTGTTGAAGCGACTCAAAGTCGTCGGTCTGAACATTTGCAATAACCTGATGGCTACCGGTGATACCGGGCCTGACCGAGGAACGCCATGCAAAGAATTTTTCCAGATCCTCCTTCTTATCTCTATGATTCTGAAAAAACCTATGTAATTCGCTTTGTTGAATTGGCCGCGGCCCGATAAGACTCATGTCTCCTTTCATCACGTTTATTAATTGCGCCAATTCATCTAAGCCGTGAGATCTCATCCATCTTCCAAACAAAGTGGGCTGGCGCGGTCCTCCTATGGGCATTGATCTAATTTTAAACAATACAAACTCTTTTTGCCCTAAACCAAGCCGCTTTTGCCTAAAGATAAACGGACCTGGCGCTTCACTTTTTATCTTTAGAGCACAAATAGCCATTATTGGCCAAAACATGCCAAATAAAAAAAGAGCAACTATTTTTTCAAGAACGCTTAAAATGCATCCCATCTTGCCCTCCTTCTTATAAAAATTTTCGTAATTCTTCAAGAACTACTTTTCTTTCATCCCACGGTATTTTTTTTCCGTTTTCCACGCACATCCAGACTTCTCCGCCCTTGCCGGTCAAAATTACAATATCGCCTACTTGCACCAAAGTCAACGCCTTTTTTATCGCTTGCCGCCTGTCAATAATTTTAAAAATTTCTTTATTAGTGACCCCGGCTGCTACATCATCAATTATCTGTTGCGGATTTTCGTCATAGGGATCTTCGTTGGTCAAAATAATATAATCTGCATATTGCGCTGCAATTTTACCCATTACGGCTCGCTTTGCTTTATCGCGACCTCCGCCTTGCGCGCCCAAAACCGCGATAATTTTACGCGGATTAAAAATTTTCAGAGTCTTTAAAACTGCTTCAAGCGAAGCTGGCTCGTGGGCATAATCGACAATCACGGTGAAGGGCTGACCTTCGTTTACAACTTCTAGGCGCCCGGGCGTTGGCTTGGCGTTTTTCAAAATTTCTTTTATTTTTTCCAATCCTATTCCTTGCGACAGGCCCACGCAAATCGCCGCGGCGGCGTTCGCAACATTAAATTCACCAATCAACGGCATTTCAAATGACTTACCGTCAAAATCAAACTCAGTTTTATTGGATAATAATTTTATATTTGAAATTTGGAATTGTTCTAAATCCTCCCTAACCCTCCCTTTAGGGAGGGAACCCCCCTCCTTTAGGAGGGGCTGGGGGAGATTTAAAGAATACCCATATTTTTTCACTACTGGAATCTTTAAAAAATATTCCGCATTTGAGTCATCCAAATTATAAACCCCAACTCCATCTTCTTTTTTCGCCACCGCTTCAAATAATTTCAGTTTCGCTGCCCGATAATTTTCAAAAGAGCCGTGGTGCTCAATATGCTCTGGCGACAAATTCGTAAAAACCGCAACCGAATAATCAATAAAGCGATGGCGATACTGCAAAATTCCTTCCGAAGAAGTTTCAATTACCGCGTATTGGCAACCTTCGCGAACCATTTGACGTAAAAGTTTCTGCAAACGAAATCGGCCCAGCATGGTTTGCTTGTATTCATTTATCCACTCCTTCTCGCCTATCCGAAAATTCACCGTTGTCGCCATGCCGGTCTTGAACCCCGCGCCCTGCAAAATCTGAGCAATCAAATTACAAGTTGTCGTCTTCCCTTTTGTCCCCGTCACGCCAATCACTTTTAATTTCCGGCTCGGGAAACCATAAATCACCGCGCCCAAAAAAGCCAGTTTCCAATGGTACAAACTGAAAATAAAATTTGGGATTAATTTTTTAAGCATTTTCTTCATAAGTCCTAACTTGTCATTCCTGGTTGTTTTGGAGACGTCCCAACCAAACCATTTTTTAAAATACTCCCCAATTTGCTCTCGCCGGATTCTAGTTTTGGTGTCGGATATTCAGGGCTAATAACACTAAAAGCTGTCCCCCTCTTATTTATATCCTCAACTTTTTCCATTATTTTCTCTATAATTTCAGGCGATAATTCTTTTTCTAAATTTTCGACTTCTGCCTCTTCTTGCGCCTCGCCGACAACTTTATCTTTCTCCTCCTGCGGCAAACCTTCAAATTTCTGCTGGTCTTCAATTTTTGAAAAATCAAATTTTTCTGGCATAATTTTTACCATGACAACATTCTCACATTCTTGAGAATATAAGAATGTTTATTTATTCAAAAAATTAATAATCAATTTTATCATTATTTCTTTCTGCTTCGGCTGGCTTTCGGCGATAAGCAACGCCAAAGCCACCAAAGCATTTTGGTTTATTTTAGAATCACCTTTTTTATCTCTTAATGGATAGCTGTTATGCGATAGAAACAAAAGGAAAAGCAACGCCGCGATCCGTTTATTGCCGTCCGCAAACGGATGATCTTTAATAAGAAAATAAAGCAGGTGCGCGGCTTTCTCTTCAACGCTAGGGTATAATTGATTGCCGCCAAAAGACTGACTAATTGAATTTAAAATTCCTTCCAATGAATTTCCTCTCTCCAACCCAAAAATATCGCTGGCTTCTTTCTTATTTATCAAATCCGCCTTCAACCCGACAATTGCTTCTTGCGCTTCGCCATAGTTTATGATTTTTTTAACATCTTTAGTCAACCCATTCATTTCCAGTTTTCCTTCGTCATATTTTTGAAGTAATAACCAAGTACGTGCGTAATTTGTAATAACATCCAAGAGGCCGCGAGCTTCGTCGTAGACAAAAGCTTTATTTTTTGTCGTTTCAACAAGTTCAAGCGCTCGCTCAAATTCTACCATCTGCTTGCCTTTCAACTCCTGAATTCTTTTTCGGTTTACAGTTATACCTTTAATCAGGTACTGCCGTAAAATATTGGTAGCCCAAATACGAAACTGCGTACCCCGTTTAGACTTTACTCTATAACCAACCGAAATGATCACGTCAAGATTGTAAAAATTGGTTTTGTACGTTTTTCCATCTGCAGCAGTTATCCGGAATTTCCGGATAACTGATTTTTGATTTAATTCCTTTTCTTTAAATATATTTTTTAAATGTTCATTGATTGTTCTTGTGTCTTTTGTAAACAAATCCGCCATTTGCTTCTGGGTCAGCCAGACTGTTTGCTCGTTTAAATGAACCTGGATTTTCGTCCCGCCTTTTTGCGTTTGATAAATTACAATTTCTCCTTTATTAAGTTGATTTTTTTCTTTCTTCATAAAATTTTATCTCCTAAATCTCTGCGCGCCCCTATACAATAAATACCACTTTTTATCGAGCGCAAAGTCCCAGGTGCCGATGTATTTGATTTCTCGCCCTCCAAAGCCGCGTTTAAAGCGCGTCACGCCCGGCCATTTTTTTTCATCAATTCCCCAAAAATCATATTCGGAGCAGCCATACCTCTTGGCCTCGCGAATCTGCTCCCACTGTAGCAAGTGGGGCGCCATCGAAGAGCGAAAGTCGTTGTCTGAGCCGCCGTGCAAGAATGTGGCTTTCTTGCCGAAAAAACAGACTGAATTGGCGGCGATTATTTTGTTTTTATACTCTGCCAAAAATAATTCAATTTTTAGCTCGCCGCTCATCTTAAATTGTTTTTGATAATATTCTTTAGAGTGAGTTTTGATTTTTTGTCTCTTGGCGGTCTGGGCGACCAGCCCCCAGAATTCCTCAAACTGATCGTCGACTTCCGGATCTTGGAAGTTTTTTATTATTACTTTCTTTTTTTGAGCCAAGCCGATGTTATAGCGCCATTTGGAATGCATCTGGGCCAAAATATTTTCTTGGCTTTTTTTAATTTCTAAAATTAAAGTTTTTGACGGCTCAATGTCGTAACGCAATTTTTTAAAACCAATAATTTCTAATCTCGCTTCCAATTTAATATCCGCCGGCCATTGGGGCCCGATTCTGAAAAAAATTATAGGCTCTTTATTGACTGCTTCTTTCATCTTTTCTATAAATTCCTCAATTTTTTTTGAATTTGGAATCTCGTCTTGAGAATTTTCAAATATCGGTCCTCGCGGACAATACCAATATTTTTTGTCCAGGGGCAAGGGCATCTCGATGAACTGCGCCTGCCAGTCGCTGTCGTTTATCCTAAATACTTTCCTACCTAGACCTTCCTGAAATTCACCCCATTCGTATGATTGTAAAAACGAACCGCTGCTTTTTAAGACAAAACGGTTCCAACTTTCTTTATCTGGTTTTTGCTCCAAAAACATAATATTAAATAAGGCGACGTCCAAACATCAAAATGCGTAATATTTGGAAAGTCGAATATCACCGTATTTAGCCTACTTCTTTCCTAACCTCTTTAACGTCTCCCTTACTTTATTTTCCACACCCCTAACCGTCTCGGGCACGGCTTTGAGCGCCTCGCGGGCTTCATAAACCTTGTAGCCCAGCGCTACCAGTGCGTCAATGATTTCAATTTCGTCGGCTACCTTGAATTTGTCACCCGTTCCCTTAGCTAGTTTTTTAACTTTAGTTTTAAGCTCAATGACTATCTTTTGAGCGACTTTTTTGCCAATGCCAGAAACACGGCTCAAAATTGTTTCGTCGCCCAACACAATCGCTTCCTGCAAATCCTCGACCGAAGCATAGGATAAAATATTAGCAGCTGTTTTGGGCCCGATGCCCGGAATTGTAATTAAAAGTTCAAGCATTTCCAGCTCCTCAAAAACCAAAAAACCAAACAGATCCCAGCCATTTTCTTTCACCGAAAGATAAATAAACAGTTTTACAGTCTGGCCGATTTGTGGTATTTTAGATAGAGTTTTTTCCGACAAATGAACGCGAAAACCAACGCCGGCCGCTTCAATAATGGCGTATTTTTCGGATTTAAGAGTGATTTTGCCTTCAAGCGATGAAATCATAATCCTTTATTCATCTTAACCCTTTTGCGTCCTATTTTCAATTAAATGTCCAAATTTAAATTAGTAGCCAATTTTAAACCTGCCGGCGACCAACCGCAAGCGATTGAGGCGCTGACTAAAAATATCCTTGATGGTGCCAAACACCAAGTGCTTTTGGGCGTGACGGGGTCGGGTAAGACTTTCACGATGGCCAATGTCATAGAAAAAATCCAGAAGCCGACGCTCGTGATTTCGCATAACAAAACTCTGGCTGCCCAGCTTTATCAAGAATTCAAAGAATTTTTTCCTGATAACGCGGTGCACTATTTTGTTTCCTACTACGACTACTATCAGCCCGAAGCCTATATTCCCCAAACCGACACCTACATTGAAAAAGATGCCAAAATCAACGAAGAGCTTGACCGTCTGCGCCATGCGGCAACGCAGTCGCTTTTAAGCCGACCCGATGCTTTGATTGTGGCTTCGGTCTCTTGCATCTATAATATCGGCTCGCCCGAGGAATACGAAAATTTAAGCGCGTCAATCAAAAAAGGGCAGCCGATCAATCGCCAGACTTTTTTGCGACAATTAGCCGCGCTGCAATACGTGCGAGCCGATATTGATTTTAAACGCGGCTCATATCGTGTGCGCGGCGAATCAGTTGAAATCTGGTTGGCCACGGGCGAACAAATCATTCGCGTTGAATTTGAAGGCAACAAAATTACCCAAATTACTTCACGAGCAATTGCGGCCACGCGCGATTTTTTTTTGGCCAAAGAAAAAACGGAAATTCATATCAGAATTTATCCGGCAAAATTCTGGGTTTCCCCGCAGGAAAAAATCAATCTGGCGCTCGCCAATATCCGCGCCGAATTGGATGAGCAGCTTGCCAAATTAAAAAAATCTGGAAAATTATTGGAGGCGGAAAGATTACGCCGACGAACTAATTTTGATTTGGAAATGCTCAAAGAAACCGGCTACTGCCACGGCGTGGAAAATTACTCGCGGCACTTGGAATTTCGCGAGCCCGGCGAACCGCCGTTCGCTTTACTGGATTATTATCTTTACCCCGTTAGAAAAAATTTTTCTAACGGGGCGAGGGATTTTTTGCTGCTTATCGACGAATCACATATGACCATTCCGCAGATTGGCGGCATGTATGAGGGCGACCGCTCACGCAAACAAACCTTAATTGAATTTGGCTTTCGTCTGCCCTCGGCTTTAGATAACCGGCCATTAAAATTCAGCGAATTTGAGAAAAAAGTTAAGCAAGTTGTCTATGTTTCAGCCACACCGAGGAAATACGAACTTGACAAATCCCGCCTTCGCCAAGGCTTCGGCGGGCAGGCGCAGGTTTCGAATCGCAAATCGCTCGAATTTGTCATTCCTACCCCCAATCTGTCATTCCCGCGAAAGCGGGAATCCAGCGCGGAGCCAACTCCATCGGGAATCCAGAATACTGGATCCCGTGTCAAGCACGGGATGACAAAAAAAAGGAAACGGCCTTTCCTCCCCCCTCTCCTTGATAAAAAGAGGGTTGGGGTGAGGTCAAAAGCGTTTATTATTGAACAACTCGTCCGTCCGACCGGCTTGCTAGATCCGGAAATCGAAGTCAGGCCGACCAAAAATCAAATTCCTAACTTAATTGCTGAAATAAAAAAGCGAGTGGCGCAAAAACAGCGAGCGCTAGTTACCACTCTTACCAAGCGCATGGCTGAAGACTTGGCCGAATATCTGGCTGAAGAAAAAATAAAGACGCAATATTTGCATTCGGAAATCAAAACGCTGGAACGGCCGGAGATATTGAAAGATTTGCGGCTTGGTAAATACGATGTTGTGGTAGGCGTCAATCTCCTGCGCGAAGGATTAGACTTGCCCGAAGTTTCGCTGGTCGCAATTTTGGACGCTGACAAAGAAGGCTTTTTACGCAACGAAACCACGCTGATTCAAACCATCGGCCGCGTCTCGCGCCACCCCTCGGGGCTGGCCGTTATGTACGCCGATAAAATCACCTATTCCATGCGCCGCGCGATAGAAGAAACCAACCGCCGCCGCAAGATTCAGGAAAATTATAACAAAAAGCATGGCATCAAACCGCAGGCAATTAAAAAAGAGATCAGACCAAGCATTGTCGAAGTCCAAAAACCAGCTGCTAAAGCCATGACGGGAAAAGAATATTTGAAAGATTATCTCAAAGAATTGCAGTTCAAAATGGACCTTGCCAACCGCAATTTGCAGTTTGATGAAGCAATGAAAATCAAAACGGAAATTGATAAACTCAAAAAATTTGCCAAAAGATAAAACATGTTATAGAATTTAAAATCTCAATAGTTATTTCAAAACAAAGGAGGACAATGACATGGAAGGCTTCGCATTCAATTATCTAGGAACGGATGGGGTCAGAAAAAGAATTGGCCCGTTCACGCAGAAGGAAGCGGAAAAAAGACAAAACCAGTTCGCAAAATCCGGGATGATATGTTCGAAAATCTTTCCAACCAAAAAAGATCCGCCCGCGAAAAGAAACAACTTTGCCGAACTGAAAATCGCAGAGTTCGAGGACTTTTTCCAAAAAGAAATGGCGCTCTTTAAGACCGAATCGATAGAATATGCTATCATCTATCAATTCCTGCTGACCCTGATCTACCACATTAAGCTATTTGTGGCGGAGCATGATTGGAGCAAAAGCCCCTATGCCGACATACTCGTTAAAAAGACCGGCCGTCCACCAAACTATTATCTAAGAGAGGTCGCCAAAATTATCTCTACGGAAGCCTCCCTCTATAGTCCAGCGGATGGTTCGGTCTGGGAGGATCTAGCCAAAGAGCTAAGAGCACTCGCCAGACAAGTCAGGTCGGGTGCTGCGCTTGATAAGAAAAAAGCGCAGTCAGATCTAATTTCTAACTTCAAGGGGTATTCTCTTTAACTAACCCCCAGCCCTTTAAAGAGCGCCGCTAAAAACGGCGCTCTTGTTTTATTATAAATTATGTGATATATTGTCAACATATTATTTTCCCCTATTTAATTCTAGCAACATGCCAATTAAAGCCTCCGCTAAAAAAGAATTACGAAAAGCGCTCAAGCGCCGGGTTTTGAATTTACAGCGCGCCAAAGCGGTAAAAGACACGACCAAAAAAATCAAAAAGCTACTGGTGGCCAGCCAAAAAGAGGAAGCTAAAAAATTAATTTCTGCCGCCTACCAGGCAATTGATAAAGCCGTCAAAAGAGGTGTCATTAAAAAGAATACGGCGGCCCGAAAAAAGTCACGATTAATGAAATTGATAAATAAATAAACAAAAAAATCCGCCCAAGGGCGGTTTTTTGTTCCCACAATTTTTAATTTTTAAATTTCAATTTTAAATTTACGATGTTATCTCCCCCACCACCAAATCCAGTGCGGCTCGCGGCTCGATCTGGCCGCTTTTGATGGCTAAATCGATTTCCATTAGCCGCTCGTAAATTTTTTTAAGCGCGGTATAAGAAAAATTTTTTGACTGCTCAAAGCTTTTGCGCAAAACATAAGGATGCAGTTTTATTTTTTTAGCCAAACTATAAAACGGCACGCCCTGCTCTATTAAGCTTTTGACTAACAGGAGATTCCTGAATTGATAAACCAGCATACCAAGCAGTGAAACTTCCGCCTCACCCTGCGTTAGATTGCGGTATAAAAACTTAAAGGCCGAAACCCGCTGACGGGCGGCCAGCGCGTCGATCGTTTTGAAAATATCACTTTCAATTTTGGCTTTGACTAATTGGTCAACGTCATTTTCTTTTATCGGCTGGCCGTTTTTGAAACTGATTAATTTGCCAATTTCGTTTTGCATCTGCCATAAATCGGACCCCACGAACGCAGCTAAGTTTTTTACCGCTGAGCCATCCATTTGGCCGCCCTGTACTGCCACTTCTTTTTTTATCCAAGCTTCCAATTTCGCCCCTTCAAACAAATTGAATTCCTCGCTATTTATTTCCTTGCCCGTTAACTTTTTAAAAAGCTCTTTAGCCTCAGCGTCCTTTAAAATATATTTTTCTTTTTTCTTTTTATCATCACTAAGCTTCAGCTCCTGCGCAATGATTAAAAAACGTTCCTCGTCTTTTAAAATTTTACTAACTTCAAGATAGTTAACGAATTTTTTTTGAGTGGATGACGCCGCTTCAAATAATTCTTCGATTATCGCTAATTTTTTTTCCGAAAACATAGAGTAAGATTCAATGAAATTTTTAAAATTGTCGAAGCTTTGTTCCTGCGCAAAATTAAAACGACCAAAATTCAACCCGCTTTTATGCCTGGCTTGATAACGGCTGATTTCGGAATTTATTTTCCGTTTGAGCTGAAATGTTTCGGCCCCGTAGAAAAAATAAACCATGTAAAAAATTCAAAAATCAAATATCAAATATCAAAATTACAATTCAAAATTCAAAAATATTCGATTTTAAATCGCCCTTAGCGAAAAAATAATCAGAAAATCGAGGCGACCTGCCCGCCGATAACCAAAGCTTGATTAGTTGGTATACCCTTTTCACAAACTCCAGTTCGCTTTAGTTGGTATATCAACTTATTATTATCGAGCTTTGGCAGGCGGGGCGGAAGGTAAAAATTTACGTGCTGTGGTGGGGCCCCGACCGTCAGGTCGGGGCGTTGTGCATAGTAAATTTTTACGTGCAGCGAGTCCGATTTTCTTTATTTTTTACGCTCGGGCGAGAGTTTTTCTGGTTCTCTTTTGTCGGCACAAAAGAGAACAAAGCTATTTTACTGCCAAGTAACGCTCTGACCCGGGTCCACAATCTCCACCCAAATTTGCCCCGGTGTAAATTTTATTTCAGCGCCCGACTTATCGTAAAAAAACAGTTTGCTCGTTTGGTCATTTGAGTTCTTTTTCCAGGTCCCTGCGATTTCCTCGCCGTTGCGATAAACTGTTGCTTTTCCCTCGCCTTCAACCTGCACGGAATTATATTGTTCATCAAGCGCTTTGGAAGGCGCGCGCATGATGACGACATTTTTGGCGACCACCGGCTGGCCAGTATTTTTATCTATTTCTTTTGCGCCTCCGCGCCACCGTAAATACGAGTTCGTGGCTGGATCATAATCGTATTTGACCGCATACTTACCGACGTAGTCAATCGTCAAGATCATAGTTTTGTTTTGAGGCTTTTGGTCGGCCAGATGCGGATAACCTACAAATTTATTTTCCAATCTATAACCCGTTTTTTTTGCACCGTTAATCAAGCGTGTCATGGTAGAGAAACCATTGTGCGGTGACGGGATGCCGGCTTTGCGGAAAAAAGTCACGAGCTCATCCTTGAGCCCATCCAGGTTATTCATAATGCCGGCATTCAATTTTTCAAGCGCGGAATGCTCGCCGCCCCAGTGAGCTAAAATAGCATCCAATCCTCGCGCCAAAGGAATAAAATCTTCTCTGGCTGAGCGGATTGAACCCAGCTCTTTTGGATTGCCGCAAACATAAACGGCCATTAACCGAGTAATCATGTTTTCAACTACCTGCATCTCAAAAACTAAATCTGCCTCTGAGAGTCCCGACAAAGGCCTAGCTTCTGCATCGTTGCTTAACATCACGGCTACGGGCCGGCGCAAAGCGTCGGCGCAAGGCAGTCCGCTGAGCGGACTGCGCGACCAATCGGGATTGGGTGTCGCGGCTGAGTTATCAAGGGTCAGGGCCGCCTGAGGATTGATCTCAAAAAAGGTTCCCTGTCTCCCCCAAATCAAATAGACTCCAATGCCCATGGCTGCCAAAAACAAAACAAATGGAACTAGTTTTTTCTTTTTCATTTTAAAGATTAAATTGCAAGTTTTTCCATCTCTCCCCAATTATCGCCGATATCTATATCTACTTTCAATGGTACATCTAATTTATAAACATTTTCCATTATTTCTTTTATCTGTGTTCCCATCTTCCCAGTTTCCTTTTCGGTCACTTCAAAAACTAATTCATCATGCACCTGAAGTAAGAGGCGGCAATCAGCTTTCAGCAAATGACTGCCGGCGAGATTCACCATCGCCATTTTGATTAAATCGGCGGCCGTTCCTTGAATCGGCATATTAATGGCCATCCGCTCGGCCGCCGCTCGCAAATTCCAGGCCGAGGAATTAATCTCGGGAATAAATCTTTTGCGGCCAAATAAGGTCTGAACGTATCCGTTTTTGGCTGCTTCTTTTTTTGTTTCTTCAATATAGCGCGCCACGCCGTCAAATTCTTTGAAATATTTTTCAATAAAGAGCTTTGCTTTTTCATAATCAACGCCGGCTGCCTGCGCAAAGCCGTGAATACTCATGCCATAAATTACGCCAAAATTCAAAACTTTAGCCGCTTGGCGCATGGCGCCTGTCACTTGCGTCGGTTTGACTTCAAAAATTTCCGCTGCGGTCAAAACATGAATATCCTGCCCGGCGCCAAAAGCCCCGATCATGTTTTTGTCTCTGGCGATTGCCGCCACAACGCGCAATTCAATTTGCGAATAGTCGGCGCTTAAAAGTTTAAATCCTTCCTCCGCCACAAAAGCCTTCCTGATTTCGCGGCCTAACTCAGTTTTAATCGGAATATTTTGCAAATTGGGATTTTTGGAAGATAACCGTCCGGTTGTGGTACCCAGCTGGTCATAGCTCGTATGCAGCCGCCCGTCGGGCGCAACTAATTTTGGCAGAGCATCAATGTAGGTGGTTTTTAATTTTGTCAGTTCCCGATAATCGGAAACCAAACCAATTATTTCATGCTGGTCTTTCAGTTTTTCCAGTTCCGTCGCCGCGGTAGAGATCACTTTGCCCGGCGTTTTTTTCAAACCCTTGGTTTGGATACCGAGTTTATTAAATAATATTTCTGATAATTGCTGCGGGGAATTAATATTAAAGGTTGCGCCCGCCATTTTATGGATTTTATTTTCCAGTTCAATAATTTTTTTAGAAACTTTTTGGTCAACTTTTTTCAAATATTCAATGTCGATTTTAACGCCATTTGATTCCATCTGTCTCAAAATTGGCACCAATTTTTTTTCAATCTGATAAAGTTTTTCTGAAAGAACGCCTTGGGTTTTCGCCTGTTCAACTTTTTCATATATCGGGTCCTGCTTTACGGCAGCCGTCGATACGCTATTGTCGATTTCCGTAATTTCTTTTTTTTCACCACTGCCCGCTTCGAGTTCGCCTTGCTTTGAGGAAACAGGCAGTCTTTCAACCAAGCTATAAAAACCCAGCTCCTTAAATAATTTAATTACTTTATCTTTATCGTAATCGTGGGCCAGAGCGTCGCGCAAATTAAACTTTATTGGTGCATCGCGCTTGATGGTGGCTAAATATTTACTGAAAAAAGCTTGCTCTTTATTTTCTGATAATTTTTCCGCCAGCTTTTGATTTTTAAATCGTGATTTTGGCTTCTTCAGTTCTTTATATAAATTTTCAATACTGCCATATCGCTTCAGCAATTCCGTGGCGGTTTTTTCTCCGATTCCTGGCACGCCGGGAATATTATCGGACGGATCACCCTTCAGGCCCTTGAAGTCGGCGATTTGCTCTGGTTTCAAACCGTACCGCTCAGACACGGCTTTGGCGTCGTATAATATTGTATCTTTAACGCCCTTTTTTAAAGTGAAGACGCTGGTATTTTTGTCAACCAACTGCAGCGTATCCAAATCGCCGGTCACAATTATCGTGTTAATTTTTTCTTTATGAGTTTTTAATTTTTCAACCACAGTTCCGATAACGTCGTCAGCCTCATACCCTTCTTTTTCCAAAATCGGGACGCTGAAAGCTCGCAATGTTTCCTTGACCCGGCCCAACTGGGCGTATAGTTCATCCGGTGCTTTGACGCGCGTGGCTTTATATTCTTCAAATTCTTTATGGCGAAAAGTTGGACCAGCCAAATCAAAAGTGGCGACCAGGTAGTCCGGTTTTAATTCTTTTAAAACTTTCAGCAGCACCAAAACAAAACCGTAAACCGCGTTTACCAGCTCTCCCTTACCGGTGGAGAGCGGCGGCAAGGCATGATAGGCCCGGTGGACCAACGCGTGGCCGTCAATCAAAACAAGAGTTTTATGTTTTTTTTCAGACATATGTAATTAAAAATGTAAAAATCAAAATGAAAAATGATTCTAATCCGTTCGTCCAACGGACGAATCAGGACAATGCAAAATCTTAAAATTTACCCCTCCTTCTCCCTCCCCTTAAAAAAGGGGAGGGTTGGGGTGAGGTTGCTTTTAAATCTTAAACCGTCATTTTGATCTTTCTTTTATTTTCTCCCAAATGATCAAATTTAATCCAGAGCGTCTCTTTTGGTAAAATCTTTTTAATCTTTTCCGCCCATTCAATGACAATTAAATTTTTTGAGTCTTTAATAATTTCTTTAAAACCCAACGCCGATAATTCTCTTGGGCTTTCAATTCGATAACAATCAATATGATATAAATTGGCAAATGGCTTATCGCCAATCGCAAATCGCTTCATAATCACAAACGTCGGGCTCAAAATTCGCTCTTTGATTTTTAATGACTCAGCCAAGCCCTGAATAAAAGTTGTTTTACCCGCTCCCAACTCGCCTACGAGCCCCAAAACCAAAGCACCATTAGTTTTTTTCCGAGCCAAATCTTTAATTAGCTTAACGGCTAATTTTTGAGTTGCTTTGGCGCTATTGGTAATAAATTCCATATACTATCCTTTATTATACTTCCAATCACTATACATTAAAATCAGCAAAAGAAAAAGCCGAGCACAGAATTTTTCTGTACTCGGCTGTTAACAACAAAGCAAGGACTTACCTGACGACTAGCGACCGAAGTCGCCGTCGTTGATGGGAATCCGCAGGGAGTATCCGCCTCCATAGTAAGACCAGTTGCGAATATAGAAATCTCGTCTAGCGGGCCCCATAGGTACGCGTCCAAATTTCAGAGTTTCTATATAACCTATGGCGTACCAAAAGTGATCGCCAAGCATTACATAGACGTCCTGGCATAATTTAGGGACAAGTATTTTTTTCAACGTTGGAGGGTCGGGAGGACCAGAATCGATCCAAACCTCCAGATGTAACGTCAGCGAATCATTACAGATGAGTATCCAGGTCGGGTCCGGCCGCCAAATTTTTACCTGAGGCGGAACCGCTTGACCCTGGGATGGAGGCGTCACTAGCGGTTTATCAGATTGAACCACAATTGGTGGATCTGCCGGTGCGATAACGATATTGCTTGGTCCCGGTGGCTGCGCTATTTCGTATGGCTGCTGGAAGGCGCAACCAGCCATGATTAAAGTAATGAACAACAAAAAATTTTTCATTGCTCACCTCCCGATTATATTTGTGAGGCCATTAGCTATCCCTTGACCGATAAACCGCAGGTCTATGGTATATTCAATGTTTAGTGGCCCACCATTCCCAAACGGCATTATCGGCTGGTTCTGAAGCGTTACCAACCCACCTGCCTCAGCTTGCGGATAGGATGGCATTATCATTGTATACTTAACCGAAGATGGATTGGAGCCCGTTGAGAAATATACAAAATATGGGCTTCCTTTCCCCCAAAAATTCATGGTCCGCCCTACTAATGTAAAGCTTGAATTGCGGGGCAACATCAAACTGACATATTTATGCCAATTGTTTTCACTGTTCGCCCCGCGAACAATGAATGGCTTTGTCATCGCCGGCCTGTTATACATCCATCCTCCAGTTCGTGGATCCGGGATAACATCAACCAGATCGTTCCCCCATAAGATAAATACTTCCTGATCAAGCAGGCTGGGGTTTTCAATATGGGCCGGCACTAGTCCACCGACAATTACCGGTGGTTGAGCCGCCTGTGATGGCGGTTGATAGCCAGTCGGTCTATTCAACGTTTGAGAATTTCTCATCGGGGCTGCGCAACCAATCAGCCCCACCATAACCAGTAGCATAACCACTAACACTCTTCTTTTCATCTTACACCTCCTACGTTTTTTTGTTTTTAATATGCTATCTTTACGCCTATTTTAAGCCATTTCTGGGATATCTATATTATACTAAATCTACGGAAAAAGTCAATAGATGGCCCGCTTTTTTCAACATGCTCCTAGATTTGTAATTTTAAGTCAATTTTAAACTTTTTCTGATAGACAGACTAATCCACAAAACAAAAGGTTAATGGGGCTTGACCGCTTTTTCTAACCGCGCTATGTTGACATAATATCTTCTGTAAATTTTTGAAATTTGAAATTTGAAATTTGAAATTTTATGATGCTCTCCCCTCGCCAACAAGCTATTGATCTGATCCAAAAGGGTAAAAACATTTTGATTGCTTTGCCCGAAAATATAAATGGTGATTCTTTGGGTTCGGCGCTGGCACTGGAGGCAATACTGAAAATTTTAAACAAAAAGGTTGAAGTGGTTTCCAGCGAACCTGTCCCCGAAAAATTAAAATTTTTTGAAGGGCTAGAAAATTTAAAAAATAAGGTTTCTTCTTGGCGAGATTTTATTATTTCGATTGATACGGCAAAAAATAAAATATCCCGGCTGCGCTATGAAAAAGAAAACAACATCTTAAAGATATTTTTGGCCGCTGACCAAAAAATTGAAGAGCGCGACATCAAATTGGAAACGGGCGCTTTTTTTTATGACCTGATAATAACTCTTGACGCGCCGGATTTGGAATCGTTGGGCCAAACATTTAAAGACAACACTGAGCTTTTTTTCAACCGTCCCGTTTTGAACATTGACCACAAGGCT
>Ga0315288_10004079_pt1 | contig 18582 bp, 21 predicted proteins | sample YL17G11_20_MG_FD_203454 | JGI IMG/M metagenome (GOLD analysis project Ga0315288, IMG submission 203454) | Sediment microbial communities from Yellowstone Lake, YNP, Wyoming, USA - YL17G11_20 | ecosystem: Environmental > Aquatic > Freshwater > Lake > Sediment | place: USA: Wyoming | collected... | reverse complement strand
GGCCTATGATTCCTCGAAGGCCAGCGTCGGTAGGGGCGTGGATGCCGTCAATGCGCACCACGCTCGTGTGGGTGCCGCGGTTGGGCACCGCATTCCTGGCATCAACAAGCCGATGACCGAGCGGATGGCTCGCAACATCGGTCGCGGTGTGTACGGCGCGGGTGCCGCGGCGGCTGGTGGCGCTGCCTACGCGGCCAAGCGCCACATGGACAAGAAGGGCTCGGCCATCGATGAGTTGGCGGCCGAGAGTGCATTCCTGAAGGCCGCGCAGGCGGGCTACGACCAGGATGAAGCATCGCAGCGTCTCACCGCTGTGCTGACCCTCGGGTTGGGCGACAGTGAGAAGATCGCGTCGGCCGGCAGTGTCGATGACGCGGTGGAGATTCGCTCGCTCGAGTTCTTGGAAGCGGCTGGCTACGACGTCAACTGGGCGTGATCTGACAACTGCGGGGAGAGACGGCACAAGTGGGAGATCGCGATGCACAAACTGTCGGAGTCACTGGGGTCGGCGTTGCCAGACCCCGTGCGTTCGCAGGACGCGACCTCACCTGTGCCGTCACCCGTCATGGAAAACAAGAGTGCTCCAGGGTTGAGGGGACCGCGCGGTCTGTCACCCCGCACCACATACTCTCGTGTAAACTCGGGGGCCCCGCCCGTCATGGACGGAATGTCGTCTGCTCAAAAAGGTTCGCCCCCAAGGGGCATGGAGTTTCTACCCTCAAAGGTAGCTGAGGTTTCTATGACCACGATTGCACAGCGTCCGAGTTTGCAAGACATGGTGAAGTCCGCGTACGCCGGCACCGCTGCCCGCGCGAACATCACCTCCGAAGCGCTCCGTCAGATGGCCGCCCACGATGAGACGGAAGACAAGACGGCGTCGGTAGAAGACCAACAGGTCGAACATTTCTCGACCGAGCATGTGTTCAAGCTCGCAAGTGCCCTTGAGTTCATCGCCGACACGATCAAGACCGCCGACCCGGCGCTCAGCCCCGGCCATGGTCCCGGCGCCCTGGAGGTGTCGCAGTCACGTGGTGGCGGCGCCCCACTGGAGCCTGGTCAGTCCGGCCAAGCGATCTCCCGAGACCTGGTACCCCGTACACCCTCGCAGCAGGTCGAGAAGGTGCAGGGCGGCAAGGCCAACACCGGTCTCGAGACCAACGATGATTCGATGTTGAGCGGCACCACCCACTTGGCGTCCGCGAACTTCGATCGCATCATCAAGATGGCGAAGAGTGACGACAGTGGCGGTGGCCGGGGCATGTCGGCGCTCAAAGGCAGCGGCCTTGGCGCCTTGGGCGGTGTTGCAGGCGGCGGCGCGGTGGGCGGAGGGTTGGCTCTTCTCGCACACAGAAAAGGCAAGAACCTTCTTCGCGCCGCTGGCGGACTCAAAGGATTTACGGAGGGACTCAATCTTCATGCTGAAGATATGGGAAATTTGGAGGAAGTGGTTAAGCACCTCCCCATCCATGGTCGGCATGCGGCACTCATCGGTGGTGGAATTGGAGCCGCGGCCGGTCTTCCAGGCGGTATCGCGGGCGGTGCAGCGGCTGGCGCCGGTCTACACAAGAAGTCCAGCATCAGCTCCAGTGTCAAGGGCCATCTCGAGCGTACTGGCAAGAAGACTGTAGGGCTGCTTGGACGCACTGGCGGCGGTGAGAACGCGATGGATCCTGTGACCGCACGTAGGATTGGCGCAGCCGTTTACGGTGTTGGCGCCACCGCAGCGGGAGGCGGCGCGTACGCGGCCAAGCGGCATATGGACAAGAAGTCCAGCATCAACATCTCGTTGATCCGCAAGCTCGCGGAAGATGCGATCAACCCCGCGCACATCAGTGCCGGTTCGGCGGTCCCCCCTGACTACTCTGAGGCAGGCCAGGGCGTCCCCAGTGAGCCCAGCGATGTCACGAGCCAGAAGCGCATGATCGGTTCCAACCAGTCGGCCATCAACTACACCAAGGGTCAGGCCAAGGCGCAGCCCAAGCGTGAAGTGAGTTCGCTGCTGAACCAGCCCGCGCTGTCCTCTGCACACGACAACGTGCTGCAGAAGGCATTCGACCACACCGGTCAAGCGGGCGTCAAGATTTCGATGGCCGAGGGGTCGCTCCGTGTGAAGGCCGCCCGTGCCCTTCTGTCGAACCTCATGAACAAGGTGGCGGAAGAAGAAGAGTCCAAGAAGGATGAGGCCGAAGAGTCGGCCGCCCATGAGAAGGGCGAGTCCAAGCGTGAAGAGGCCAAAGAGAAGCGTAAGGGTCTCAAGACCAAGGAGTCGGAGATCCCAACACCCAACTTTTCCGCTGGAACGGGAGGCGGTCAGTGATGAACAAGCTCAGCTCAAGTAAGGTTGCTCAGGTGTTGGAGGATGCGCGGTACATGCTGCTCTCCATCACGGAAGAGCGTGACAAACTGGCGTCCGAGAACGCGTACATGAAGCGCCATCTCGAAGCCGAGAAGCTGGCGTCGGTGATGCACGACAAGGGCGTCCGGATGGACGTCGACCACGCCGAGTTGGTGGGAGAGCTCGAGAAGGCGGCCGAAGAAGGTCGTCTCCCGGTGATCCAAGAAGCTGTCGACATGGTGAGCCACCAAAACGGGTTCACGGGTCGTCTGTCAAACGACGATGTGACTGGCGGTGGCGGCAACGCCCTCGAGAGTTACATCCTTGGGAATGTCGGCTGAAAGGCCTAGTAGGAGGAAACAATGAGCACTGTTCAGCAGATCAACTTCGAGCCGTTCAGCGACATTCTGGCTACACAACGCCGGGACTTCGCGCTGAACGACAAAACGCTCGCCAACCCCCTCAACGCCGTGGCGTTGGTGGATGGTGAGTTCATGGTTCTCAACAGCTCGTACAAGTTGGTACGGGCCACCACCATCGGTTCGGTCGGCAATCTCGCGACCCAGACGGGCTACGTCCTGTTTGCAGAGCGCGGCCGGTACGACATCCGCGCGATGGCGGACGTCAAGATGCCGGTTGTGTGGCTCGGTGACTACGAGGCCGACACGCGCATCTTTGATGCCACGGTGGCGCTCGGCAGCGGTGCCGCCATCACGTTCGCGGGTCAGCCCCTCAAGGTCGCGACCATCACGATCGGCACTCGCAACTACAGCGGTCTCGTGGGCCATGGTGGCGCTGCAGATACCGATCCTGTGGTCGGTCGTGTCACGCGCCTTCCGGCGTCCAATGGCGGCAAGCTTCGGTTTGTCAAGGCGAGTAACATCTAATCCGGCTGAGACCCAGTGGGAAGAAGGGACAGAGTAGAACATGTCAGTTCCAGCACGTATGTTGAATGAACTCTTCACCCAGAAGCTGAGCTCAGCTGAAGGGAAAGAGAAGTTGGCGGAGTACGGAGGTTCGTACATCCGAGATCGTCTTCGTGAGGTTTCGTTTGTGCGGAAGATCATTCCGCCTGAGCAGATCACTCGCGCTGACTGTCAGCGTTCCGTGAATCACGACACCCTCGTGAAGATCGTGGACGTTGAGCCGAAGTCGCGCGCCATGGCGATGTCGTTCCGTGGCCAGCCCACGTCGCGCTTCATCCGTGGCCCGCGTGCCGAAGTGGCGTTCTTCACCATCTCCTCGGAGATGTTCCAGAAGACCGAACAGGAGCTTCTCGCGTACGAGATGCCCATCACCAAGATCATCGAGGAGAACTCGGTCAAGGACATCCAGGAGATCGAGGACCGCGAGTTCTTGATCCACACGGAAGCCGCTTGCCAGGCTCTCCAGACGGAAGCGAACGGCGGGGTCTCGACGCCTCTCAACGCTTCACAGATCAACGGTGCCGGCGTGGTGGAGTTCTCGATCCAAAAGGGCGAGGGCGCACGCAATGCCGCGACCAACGACGCGACGGTCCGACCGTTGCAACGCCCTGATGTCGTGAACCTGTTCAAGGCTCTCGACGGTCGCCGTCTGCGCTGCGAACGTCTGCTGTTCACGGAAGTGGACTGGGACGACATTCTCCAGTGGACCGTTGAAGACTTCGGTGACCGGATTCAGTCCGAGACCGCGGTCGACGGCTACAAGTACAACACGCTGTTGGGCCGCCCGTACGTGCGGACCATCAAGACGGACATCCTGCGTCCGGGCAACGTGTACGCGTTCACCAAGCCGGAGTTCTTCGGCAAGTTCTACGTGTTGAACAACACGAAGTTCTACATCGACAAGATCGCCAACACCATTACCTTCCAGTCGTGGGAAGACATCGGGATGTCGATCATCAACGTGGCGGCGGTCAAGAAGCTCGAGCTCTACTCGGGTGACGCGAATCCGACCACCAACGCCGACGCTCTGTTGGCAAACTTCGTCCCCTCGGATGAAGACCAGCTGGGTGCGATCAACAACCGTGTGGATCAAGGGCTCAAGTTCCCTCAGATCAGCCAGTTCTGATCTGCCCCCCACTGTAGCCGAGGAGGGCGTCGGAGCCGGATGGCCCGGCGCCCTTTTCTTTTTCAGGCACGAAACAAAAGATTTACAGGAGAGAGACATGTCAAACGGATCTGGATTGTTCAGCAACGCTGGCCCACTGAAACCCCACCTCATGCAGCAATCTGGCGGTATCGCGGCAGAGGTCAATGACCTTCGTCGTGACGTTGGGGCCGCGATGGCACCGATGGCCGCGCAGTCGGTCGATGAGTACATCAACGCGGTGGCCGGTACTGTCGCGATGCTGTTGGCCGCCACTGCCACCAGTGTGGCGGTGCAGACCATCACCACCTTCCTGGCCCCTGGTGTCGCGGCCCTTCTGGCGTTTGGCCGCAACGTGACGCTCACCACGTCGGGCGCCACTCCCGCCGATGCACCCGCGACCGCGCTGGTGACCGGCACCTACAACGGCGCGGCCCAGACCGAGACCATCAACGTTCCGCAGACCGCCACCACGGCGGTGGGCGTCAAGCCGTTCGACACCGTCACGTCAGTGCTGTACTCGGCCGGTCAGGGCGCGGCGGCACTTGTGTCGATCGGCGTTGGCGATGCGCTGGGCACGTCCGAGACTCCAGTGAGTCGCGCTGGTCTCGTGGCACCCACGCGAGAGATTGCGGTCGGGGCAGTGGTGACGACCGGCACCTTGACGGTCGCCGGCCTGTACACCCCCGCGGCACCACCGGACGGCACCAAGGACTACTGCATCTACTACGAGTATGATCCGACTGTCTGACGTCCAGTAACGCCACAACCAGGAGACCACAATGGCTGAAGAACAGTACAGGATTCACAACACGTCACGCTTCAGCCGCACACTTGGTGGCGGTGATCGGAAGGTCCGTCGGGACAGTCCGGTCACCGTCTCGGCTTCGAAGCTCCAGCAGTTCATGGGCGCCATCTTGGCCGACGACAGCCTGGAGGTCCGAGACATGTCCGGCAAGCTGTTGGACGCCAAGGCGTTGGCCGCCGGGGTGGTCACGCTCTCTGCGGAACGGCCCAACACCCCCGCGAAACAGTCTCCGAACTTCCGTCCCGATTCTGCCGCCAACGACCCCACGTTTCCTGGCGGGGTCGGCAACCCGGTGCCGACCATGCAGGGCGGCAAGGGTGAGGGGGAACACGTCGATGCCCCGAGCACCGGACTGCCGGGCATGGGCGAAGAGAAGCCGATCGAAAGCGGCGGAGACCCGGTGGTGGCCCGCAAGAAGGATCGCAGCAAGTCCTTCCGAAAGAGTGATGACGAGTGATGTTGGTCTTCAACCTAACCGATGTGTCGACCAGCACCCTCAAGGCTCAAGGCCTCGTGGGCGTGTCGATCACCGTCGGGGGCACGGTGATTCCCGCAGGGGAGTCCAGGACGTTGAAGAGTCTGGGCAGTGATGCCCAGCGGTTCCTTCAGTGTGGTGCACTGTCGCTGACACAGCCGCTGGAGTATCTACAGGCCAAGGGCATGAAGGTCTTGTCGGCGGTGCCCGTTTCGGTTCCGGTAAAGCCCCAGCAGTTCGCGACACTCGAGGTGGTCGATACCGTGCCGGTGGTGACCAACAAGCCATCGCTCGAGCTGGAGATCGATGATTCGAGACTCAGCCGTAAAGAACGAAAGAGGTTGGGGCGGTAATGTCGCTTCAGGGAATCGAGACCATGTCACCCACCATGCGGGCGTTTGTCCAAGTGGTCCGTGACTACATGCGCGATCACCCTGAGCTCAACCGTTTGACGGCCGGACAGGAGACCAACAACCGAATGATCGCGTGGTCGGTCCTGGATGCCGTCAGCTACTTCAACGGTAGCCCACCCATCATGGGCATGTCGCTGGAAGACCTGTTGGGACGTAACCAACACGCACTGCTGTTGCGACTGACGGTCATCACCATCCTGGAGTCGGTGGGGCTGCTTCAAACCCGCAACCACATCAACTACTCCAACGGCGGCCTCAACGTAGGGGTCAACGACAAGACCCCGATGATCATGAACTGGCTGCAGTACTACAAGGCGTCGGCTGAACAGATGATGATGCGCGTAAAGGTGGCGTTCAACATCGAGGGCATCTTGGGGCCCAGCAATCAGGGCGTCCACAGTGAGCTGTGGGCAGTGAATAGTTCGTACTTCGCCTTCAATTGAGTCCGGAGGAACAATGCTTCGTGTGAAAAAGATCAACGGACTCGAAGAACTGAACACGTTTTTGCGTGGCGGTATTTTGGGCGGCAAGAAGTTCGAGGGCTCGGCGTTGTACGGGCTGCATGGCCTGACCCTTGTGTTCACGTCTCCGGCGGCCTCCACCGTGACGTTCGCGACACCCGGCAGCTCATCGCAAGAAGCGTTGTCGCTCAAGGACGTGGTGGCCCAAATCAACGCCGTGGTGGCGGGCATTGCTCGGATGCACGATGGGCGGCTGTTGCTCCAACACTCCAGCACCAAGATCACGATCACGGGTGCCAGCACGGCACTGACGGCCCTTGGGTTCGACGCCACGGGCGTGACGGGAACTGTCTACGCGGCGCCCGGTGGTGCGGCCCCCGCGTTGGTCAGTGCTTCGAACAACGGTCCGAACATGAACGCATACCTGGTGGTCACCAATGAGTGAGGCCCATATGTTTGATTTTGAAAATGCGTTGGTGAGCCAGATTCCGCTCCATGAGGCGTCGAGATTCTTCATTGGGATCAAGACCGCGGCGCCGCTGAATACGGCGGCTGTGTCGAAGCTCAAGAAGTTGACCCCAGTGTCTGGTGTACGCAGTGTTTCGCGTGCCGTGCCAGAGGTCTCTAATGTGCCGCTTGCGCTGCGACCAACACAGCTGATGTACCACATGCCAGCTCCAGTCTCTAAGATTTCTCCACCGCCAAACTATGTCCCCAAGACGATGGGCAGCCACGGGTTGGAGCTACAGAGCAAGCTTCGGAGTGAAGCCGAAAGGGCGGCTGCCGCCAAGGCGTTGCCTCGTCCACCCAACTCTATTCTCCGTCCTTCAGTTGGAGCTAATCCGCAAGTAATCACTGCTGGCATTCAGCAGCGGGCCCGCGAGGCCGGTAAGGTGTCGCTCGCGTCGGCGAGGATGCGCAAGAGTGCAGCGCAGCGGGTCATCGACGACTTGTTGGCGGGCCGTATGCCTGATGGCAAGGCCGGTCACTACAAGACCGCTTCAGAGCATAAAGAGGTTGATCTTAGCGGGCTAAAGCACGTGGGCAGGGAAAGCATTCGGGCGGTGGGTGACTTATACGAAAAGAATCTTGAAGGCCTCAAGACTATCGCGACATACGCTTACACCAACAAGAAGAAGCACGGCTCTGTGAAGCTCGCGTATGGCGCCGGAGCGGTGGCACCTCAACAGGACCAGCCGGCTCAGATGGCTGCGCCCCAGGCGGCACCTCAACCCGGCGAGGCGGGGCAGTCTCCCAATCCCGGCACCCCCAGCATGGCGTCGTCTCCTCAACAGCCGATATCGATGCCCACCAACTACTTGGGGGCAGAGTTGGCGGCCCAACAGGCGCAGCAACAGAACGAGGCCAACTTCTACCGTGACCGCATGATGAAGGCCGTGCAGGAGAACCAGGGTCTGCAACAACAGATTTCTGAGAGCCAATCTTCTCTTGAGCAGTTGCAGCAACAGGTCGCGATGTCGGGGACGCAGATCCAATCGGCGACCCAACAGGCGGTACAGGCCCAGGACTCGGCACTGCAGCAGAGCGTGTTGGCGGCCAAGATGCGGATGGGCATGCAGCAGATGCGGGCTCAGATGATGCAGATCGCATCCCAGGACCCCTCGGCCATCGCGGAGCAGGATGCGCAAGCCGCCGGTGCGGCGGCACAGGGTCAGGGCGGACCGGTCCCTCAAGCGACCAACACCGCGGGGTTCGCGCCCCCTGGGATGGCCCCTGAGGCCGGCTCGGCGGCACCTGGTAACGTTGGGTCGGCGGGTCAGCCCGCCCCCGGTGATGCTGGTGGCGGCACCCCAGAGGGCAACGCCACCGCGGCGCCAGCCGAACCGGAGGCCAAGCCCTCCAAGCCTGCGGCCGCGAAGCCCAAGCACGAGATCAGCGTCAAGACCTCGGGGGCGAAAAAGAGTGTCTTGAGGCACGCCGGCGAGATGACGATCAGGAACGCCCCCTGGTTGGCGGCCGGTGGAGCGGTGGGCGCTGGTCTGCAGCTTCGCAAAAGGCACCACCAAGAGGCGCTCAAGGACCGGGTCAAGAAGCTAGACGGCCGGCACGGGACGTTTGGAGAATCTCTGGCGCTGTCCAAGGCGAAAGCCAGACTGGAAGAAGCACACGCGACCAAGGAACACCCGAGGGGCGCTGCCGTTTATGGTGCCGCCAAGGGTGCGGTGGGTGGTCTTTTAGCGGGTCAGTTGGCACGACAAATACACTCTGCGGTCAAGTGAGGTAAACATGTTGGATCTATTTTTGAAGGCCAGTTACGAAAAGACCAAACAAGCGTCGGCCGACAAGCGTGAGGTCGAGCTGTTGAGTCGTTTGCCCGACGAGACGTTGTGCAAGATCGCGATGGGTTTCGAAAAGCTGGCGTGGGGAGATCTCGCGAGTCCGCCTGGCGAGGGCTCTTGGCTCGACAAGTTCCGCGACACCCCATTGTTCGCGGAAGCGCTGGAGATCGAGAAGCAAGATCTCCAACAGCAGATGGCCCAGAAGCAACAGTCTGACGCCAACCGTCAGATGTACGACCAGCAGGACTCAAGCCGCAGTGAGCTGTCGATTCAGCGCAAGCTACTGGAGCTCAAGGCCGCGGAAGGGACGATGGCCGAAGGGGCGGGTGAGATCGATGCCACCGGCATGCCCAACCAGGCGCCGCCCGACATGGTCGGGACCGCAGAGGGACAGCCCAAGCAGGAAGACAACAAGAGCATGGCGTCCGTGGGCTCTGCCGTGGAACCTGCACAGGGTGTGGCGGCCAAGGTGGCGTCGATGAAGCTCGCGCTGGCCGCCCATGAAATGGTTGGGTCACCAGAGCAACGGGCCATCGAGTCTGGGATGTCGGCGTCGCGCAAAGGTCCGTTTGAGGACTTCAAGACAGCTTCTGCACGTCTTCGCATGAAGCTCGCGCTGGCCGCGGCACCAGTCGGCAAAGCAGTGTCGAAGGTAGTGGGCAAGGTGAAGCCTCCGCCGATTCCAGTCCACCACCCAGTCCCGCACGTCCCATCCACTACCGCGGCAGCAGCCACCCATGTGCCGGCTGAACCTATGAGGGTGTCAGAGCGCGCTACGTTGCCGGGACCCGCGATGCCTGGGACATTGCGCGGCGACGTCGCCAATCCGGTGATGCCGCACGCAGCACCGCTGCCGGCGGCACCGCACCACGCCACTGCTCCCGGTACATTGACGCCCGCCGCCGCGCCTACCGGAGGTTTCATTCAGCGCAACAAGGTCCCGCTGGCGTTGGCCGGTGGAGTGGCGGGCGGCATGATGTTGAGCAAGAGCTCGAGCGTGAAGCTCGCGAGCGTGAAGACGAAAACAGCGATTGGAATCATCGGCGCCGCCAAAGGCCTGTACAACGCCGGCAAGGTTGGGGCGTTCGGCACACTGGCCGCTCAGAATGCCGCCAAGGCCGGTGGGGCGGCGGCGGGCGGTGGGTTTGGCGGTGCGGCCAAGAATGTCGGTCGATACTTTGGAGGCCTCGCCAAGACAAGCCCCGGCATGGCGGCCGGCATGGTGGCGGCCCCAGCACTCGCGACAGGCTACATGATGGGTCGAGACTAGGAGGCACTGTGTGCCGGTATCGATATCCATTCAGCGCTTCAGGGTAACGTCGCTCGACGTAGACCTGCATGACGTCACGTGGGACGTCCAGGACACCACCGAAGACATCCTCGACTACACCTTCCAGCTCCTCCGCAGTGAGGGGCCGGAAGGGCCGTATGATGTCCTGACGCCAGAGATGAACGATCAGTATCGGTTTGTCGACAACAACATTCGTCGCGGCAACCTGTACGCCACCCTCTATTACAAGCTGGTGGTCAAGCACAAGATGTCGGGCGACACGGCGGTGTATGGCCCGGAGGCTCGAGTCCCTGAAGCCGATTTGATCGCCGTTGAGTTGCGCAAGCACATGAACCTGCTGATGCGTGAGTTCGTGGGGCGTCGATGCTGGATACTGCCGGTCCGTACATCGGGGCAACGGTGCAGTTGTTGGAACACCGTGTTGGCCAAGCGCCGCCACTCACTGTGTTACCTGTGCTTCGACACAGGGTTTGTTCGCGGCTACATGAGCCCCATTGAGTCCTGGGTATCGATTGATCCGTTCGCGTCGGTGGAACAGAACAGCGGCACGGGCCCGACCCAGCAGGCCAACACCACGGCCCGCATGGGGTGGTACCCGCCACTCAAGCCCCGCGATGTGATCATCGAGGGTGAGAACAACAGGTGGCGGGTCGTTCAGGTCAACACAACGGAACAGACCAGGGCATCGCTGAGACAAGAGTTGACGCTCCACATGATCCCTAAAGGGGACATTGAGTATAAACTGGAGTTCGACATCGGTAAGGCACTGAAGGACGTGTGGCTCAGTCCCTCCCGCAACTTCACCAATCCACAGAATCTCGAGACGTTTCGAGATGAAGAAGTGCCCAACGTCTTCAACCTGTATCCTCGGTAGCGCATGAACAACAGCACCATCAAAGCGTTTGCCGATGAGCTCAGTAAGATCGCCGCTGAGGACAAGTCCGACCGTGAGCTCAAGGAGGTGGGGCGTCAGCGTGCTGTCACCACCATGGCCGGTGAGGCGTATCGCGAGAAGCATCGTCGTGGTGAGCGTGTCGGCAATGTGCTGGGACGCGCCGGCGGTGCCGTCGGTGGTGCGGCGATGGGCAAGAAGTTTATCGGTGGTCGTACCGGCACGATGGCGGGTGCGGGCCTCGGGTACATGACTGGCGGACACTTTGGTCGTGAGCTCGGGACCGAGCATGACATCAAGAAGAACGCGATGGCGGCGCCTCAGCTTCTTCTTCACATGATCTACAGGGGTGATGTTGGAGAGGCCAAGAAGGGTAGGGCGGCTCTTCTAAAGCAGCTCGGTAACAAAGATCCGCACGGAGACATCGCGGCTCACGACACATACATTTCGAAGCACTCGTCGTGGAACCCTTTCAAAAAAGCGCTCAAGAGTGCGGGACGGGTCGCCGGCAGTGAAGCCGGTGAAGTGGGCGGTAAAGCGTTTGTCGACAGCACCGGCAAGGCGTTGAAAGATGCGGCGGGTAAACATCGCGACTCCCTCATAGCGGGCGGCGCCGCGGCGTTGATCGCCAAGGGTCTTTACGACAAGCGGCGAGATGAGCGTGTAGCGGATAGAGTCGTGGCTGGATTGCAGAAGCGCGGGTCCGATGAGAAGCCCGCGAAGCCCCCGACGGTGATCGGTACCATGGCCAGAAGTCTTGGCGGCATGGCGCTCGGGACAGTGGCCGGCTATGGCGCGGGTCGCCTGGCCGAGAAGGCGATGGGGCCCGGTGTCTCGAGGTTCATCCCGCTGGTGGCATCGGGCGCCGGATTGGGCCTTGGGGCCATCTACCCGTACATGAAGGCACAAGAGGCAAAGGAGCTTAGAGATGCCGTCGAGCATAAGCGGAAACAGGTCTGACGGGGGATTCCCCGGCAGCAGTTTTCGCCACACACCGCTCGAGCATGTCCGCACGCTGTTCATCAGCTTTGTGCAGGGCCTCTTTGCCGCCGCGCCCCCTGGGGCGTTCCATTGGAATCCCGATGAGGACAAGTCGGAGATCATCATCCGAGACGAGAGTCCCATCCACGTGGACCGCTATGGTCAGCGCCCTTGCATCAACTTCACGGTCGGCCCCATTCAGTTTTTCCATGTGGGGATGGATGACCTGGTGAGCTACCGGTTTGACAGTGGCCGTAAAGAGAAGGGCTTTCTGGTGCCCGGCACGATGTCGCTCAACATTTGTTCTCGCGTCGACATCGAGGCCCACAACCTCGCGTGGGTAGTGGCGGAACACATCTGGTTGTTGCGCGAACTGTTTTTGAAGAAGGGTTTCTTTGAGCTCGGGAGAGGGATTCAAATATCTCCACCATCACCTCCCGGCAGCATTGTGTCGTCGGACAGCGCTGATGAGTGGTTCTGTTCTACCCTCAGTGTTCCGTGGCAGTTCGCCCGCAAGGCGGCGTTCACGCCACTGGGGTTGGAGATTGCAAACAGTATCGAGCAGAGACTGAACATCAATCAACCAAGAGTATTGGGCGATGCCGGGGTCGTGACGGTAGAGCCTGAGTTGCCGGTAAACATAAGTGCATTTCTTCCACCATCGTTTGCCTCTGGGGCCTCTGACTCCAGGGGCGGGACGCCAGATCCTTCTGGCATCAAGTCAAATCCATTACCTCTACAGCCTCATCCATTGAATCCAGCGCAGTCTGTTGTGGTGAGAACAGTCAGGCCAAATCGTGCCGGATTGCGCTCAGCAAGTATTGGAAGCATGCAGTCGCTTCCCATAGACGGCCGCGGTGTGAAAAAATCGTGAAGGTATAGTGTTGAAAGGAGCCTCCAATGGCCGCAGAGCTTCCCCGTCCAGGCGTTGAGATTATCCAAGAGTTCAGAACGGTTAGTCCGACCGTCATTTCTCCCACCCTGGTGCCGTGCATTGTGGGGGTGGGGAAACAGATCGTAGATCTCCTGGTGGCAGGAGGGTCTGGCAGCTCTGTACTCAACCAAGCGGCCATTGTGTCGCTTCAAGGCTTCTTCATCTCGGCGGCCGGCATCGGCAGTCCTGCGGTGTACGGAGGTCTCGACGGGCTTGCGCTCGCGGTGTCGTTCAACAACGGACCGACCATCACGGTTCTGTTCAGCGACCCTACGGCCGCAGGTTTGACCCCTGCGTCGATCGTGGCTCAGATCCAAACGGCGTTCACGACCGCCGGTGTCACGGCAGCGCTGCCCAGTCTCGTGGGCGACGGTTCCACTCAGTGGAAGCTCGCGACCGTCGGGGTGGGCGAGTTCCAGTTCATCGACATCAAGGCCACGACCGCCGCGGCGGTCGCCAGTGCGTTTGGTATCGGCATCGGTCGACGTTACGCCGGCCTCACGAACTACAACCAGCTCCAGGTTCTGGTTCCGCAGATCGCTTTCCCGGACCCTCGTGGAAACCTCGGCGAGCTCTCGATCGAGAACGACACCATTCGGGCATTCATTGGCCTTGGGGCCGGTGGGTACATGGAAGCGACCCGCACCTCCGCGTTTTTGCGCAACGGTGAAGTGGCCGTTTCGGCGGTCACCACCGAGGGTACCGTTGACCTCGTGGGCTCTTTCCCGGCCATCACGACCGAGACGTTGCAGATCAAGGTTAATGGCGGGGCACAACAGAACTTTGTGTTCGCCACTCCATTGAACGCCGCGGCGGTGTTGAGTCAGCTCAACGCAGGGCTGACCGGCGTTGTGGCGTCACTCGGGACCGGTACCCCCAATGGTCTTGTGCTGACGTCCGTCAGTACTGGCGCCAGTGCCTCGATTCAGATCGTGGGCGGCACCGCTGTGGTGCTGTTGGGCCTGACGGTCGAGACCGTGGTGGGCGTCAGCATTGAAGCGGTCGATGACGGCAACGGAGATCCGTTCACCAGCTTGGTGCGTTTCCAGGGCCACGACTTCACCGCTGCCGCGACTGCCGTCACGGTGTTGGGTGTAGCGGGTACTTTCCCACTCGGCGCCAACAGCACGTTGGTGCTCAACGGCGGCGACCAGAATCAGACCGTTGAACTGGCGTTAGGCGACGTCGTGGCCGTGGTGTGTACCAAGATCACGGCGGTGGTCGGCCCTGCGGCCGGCGGATACATCACCGCCACGCCTTCGGGCGGACAGGTGCTGTTGACCCACTCACTGTCGGGCACCGACTCGGTGATCAACATCGTGAGTGGTGTGGCGGTGACGCAACTGGGCCTGACGGTCGGCAGTACCCACGGTGTGCCGTCGGAGCCACTGCCCGGTGACAACGTTTGGATCGACGGTACGTTCGTGGGTGAGCTCTCGGAGGTGGCGCCCGGTGGCGCCGTCGACACCCTGAAGGTGGCGCTGCAGCAGGTCATCTCGCTTGACATCGGCAGTAACTTCTTCATCCAGGCCATGAATCTCCCCGATGTGGCGCCCCGTCCGGTCGCCGACTTGGTGGTGGACCTGAACGGCAACGTGCACATCAAGCAAGAGATGCTGCGTGACGTTTCGGGAGATCCCGTCTCGACGTTGGGCCAAATCTTCATCACGTACTCAGCGGTCCGTCTGGACGTCACGCCCCGTGCCGCCAACCCCGGCCTCCTGCGTTTCGATGACACGACCCAGCTCGAGAGCGCTCTGTCGCCCATCAACGCCGACAACCCGTTGGCCCTTGGGCTGTTCTACGCCCTCCTCAATGCCCCAGGCGTGCAGTGCACGGGCGTTGGTGTGGACTCGGTCAGCGCCGATTCGCCCTTCGGTACCGTCGAGGGATTTACGCGCGCCGCCGAGTTCTTGGAGGGTTTTGAGGTCTACGGTGTGGCGGTGATGACCCACGACAACACCGTCCACCAGGTGTACAGCGTCCACGCCACAGCCATGAGCGCCCCGACGGCCAAGGGTGAGCGAGTATCGCTCGTCAACCCCAGCCTCCCGACCAACAAGTTGGACTCGCTCCTGGCTTCCGGCACCGATGGCAACACCTCGGGGCCCGGCGGCCTGTCGTTCGATACCGGGATCGCCAACCTGTCGTCCCTTGTGTTGGCCGCTGGCATCAGCCCCGTGGGCACCATCCCGACGATCCGCGGACTGTTCCTGGACATCATCAGCGACAGCAAGCGGTACTCCATCGCGACCATCGCGGGCTCGGTGGTGACCATTCGTGTCACGTACGCGCCAGGCGAAAACGACGACAGCTACTACTCCACCACCGCGTTGAACGTCCCGCCGTTGCCGCTGTCGCTCGTCAGCGAGGCGTTCTCGGTCAAGGTGCGGGGCGCCAGTCTGACGACCGTCACCGGCCCTGACAAGAACGGCATCGCCAGTACGGTCGCGGGTCTTGCGGCCGGCTACAAGAATCGTCGTCTCTGGTTGACGTCACCAGACCGATGTGGCGCCACACTTGGTGGCAGCGAACAGTTGATCGAAGGCTTCTACATGAACGCCGCGATCGCGGGCATGGTAGGCCAGAACCCGCCCCAACAGTCGTTCACCAACTTCCCGATCTCCGGGTTCACGAGTGTCATCGGATCAAACGACACGTTCAGCGAAAAGCAGTTGAACGTGATGGCCGGTGGCGGCGCTTGGATCATCATCCAGGAAAGCGTGGGGGCTCCACTGTCGTCGCGCTTCGCGATCACCACTGACCTCACCAGCGTCGAGACCCGCACGGACTCGATCACCAAGGTGGTGGACTTCACCGCGAAGTTCATGCGCCGCTCGCTCAAGAACTTCATCGGTCGGTTCAACATCACCCAGGGCTTCCTCGATACCCTCGGGGCCGTCATTCAGGGTGTTGGCGGGACACTGATCGAGACCGGTGTGTTGCTGGGCTTTACGCTCAATAACATCATCCAGGACGAGAACTCTCCCGACACCGTGTTGATCGACGTCACGCTCGATGTCCCGTATCCCTGCAACTTCATTCGCCTAACGTTGGTGATTTGATGGACAACACAATACTAGACGGTTTTTCTGATGAGTTGAGTTCTATCCTGGAGAAGAGTGCTGGGGGCATCTCGAGGGCACTACCGACAGGTCGTGGTTTCAAGAAGGCGATCGAAGCCACAAGAGCAAACGCTGCAGAGGTGGCCCTGTTGCGATCTGGCGCAGGAAAAGCCAAAAACATCGCCGATGCTGCGGCTTCAAAACTCCCCAGCCCCTTTAGTGTCCCAACGCCCTACAGATTCCCAACCAGATGAACAAGACAGCGGTGATAGGCATTGGGATTGACGTCGCGTCCTTTAGCGAAGGTCGGACCAGTAAGGGCGTGATCAACGTCGGGTTCCCGCACATCGTGAGTGTAGGGGGCAGGCACAAGCCGAGTGGCGTCGGGGCAGGGATCGGGGCGTTGGGCCCTGTCATCAGTTGGTCGCCAGCCACAATGGCAGCACATTGGCGCCAGGAGTCTGGCAAGAAGAAGCACAGCGGTGTGCAGTTCATTCGCAAGGTTGCGGCCAACAGGGCGGAGAGAAACAGGGCTGGCTTTGAGGCCCTCACGTCACCTGGCGAAGATGTGCTGCAAGACGTCGATGCTGTGAAGTACGCATCGGCGGTGGACCGTGACCTTCTGTCTGTCGCGGCATCGCTGCAAGGCGACACCCTTGAGATGTATGAGAAGCTCGGCGGTAAGTACATCACACAGATGGTCGACACATCCGATGTGATTAGTGATTCAGCACGGTAGGGTACAATCACCCTGAGGAGATCGACATGGCAGGTACATTTTCAGAGTGGGCTCCATACAACAACTATGTCCAGGCAGGCATGGTCGATGGCGCTTATGCCAATGCCGGTTTCACGATGCTGGCCGCCGGTCCTCCGCGTATCGCGAACATCGGGGGTGCTTCGGCGCTCCAGAGCGCGGTAGGGGCTGGAGGCAAGAGCGGTAGTGGTGCCGACAACATCGTGCATCCAATCGGCATCGTGCAGAACTTCAATCTGTCGCACACTCGGCAGTTCTCGCGCATCTTCGAGATTGGTTCGGAGCGCAGCTACTTCATTGGTGGCCGCACTGTTGGTCAGCTTGGTCTGGCCCGCATCTACTACCACGGCGCTTCACTGCTGCGCGTGTTGTACGCGTACTACCAAGACCTCATTCCGCCCACTGTTGTGCCGGCGATGTGGCCCAACGCCGGTGCCGCGACGCAGAGCAATCCCCACGATGTCATCATCCCGCCTGGGTACGAGAACATCTACCTCAACCTTGCGTCAGATCTGTTCGCACAGCCGATCGGCATCATGATGTACATCCGTGACGTCAACCAGGACACCCTGGGGGCCATGTACTTCGAGGCGTGTTACCTGCCCAACCACAGTTGGCAGACCGACAGCCAAGGCGTGCTGATCCAAGAGTCGGTGGCGGTGCAGTTCGAGCGTGGTGTTCCGGTGGGCGTCAGTGCCCTCAATCTCATCGGTGGTGCCAATGCAGGCGGCGCCAACATCGCGGATACGTTCCTCCCACCACAAGGCTGAGGTAGTTCGCGATGGCCGCCACACCATTTTCACTTCAGGGCTCCTTGGTGTTTCCACCTGACGACGGTCAGCCGAACGCCACCAGGGCTTTTAGCCAGTCGGGCAGCTTCACCCAGAAGTCTGAACAAGATCTCGTGTTGACGGGTGCCGGCAGCATGCCGGTTGGATTTGGGACCATCACGACGTTGAAGGCGTGTGTCATCGAGGTCGACATCGCGTCATTGGCGCCCGTGAAGTTGAAGTTCAACGGAGGTACCGACACTGTCGAGATCTCGCCCGGTGGGTTCTGGGCGTACTCCAACCCCGTTCCGGTCGCGCCCGTTACGTCCATCATGGTGGTGTACACCATGGACGCGAGGGTGCAGGCCAGGCTGTTGGGCTGAAGGTGGGCGCCAAGGAGGTGGCCGATGCCGCGGAGCCCGCGATATCGATGCTCTCCCAGTCTATCCTCGGGGCACTGTTGCTGCTCTCGTGGCTCATCTCCACTGCCGCGATATGGCAGCTCATTCGAGTTCAGAACGCCCGTGTCCAAGATCAAAAGGACATGAGCGACAGGCTCGAGCGCATCAACAACAAGTTGGCGACCGCCTTTGAGAAGTTCCAGGGTGCCGTGTTGGCGCTGGAGCGAGCCGAAGAGACGGGCCAGCAGGCCGTTGTGTTGCTGAAAGATGCGGTGCTCACGGCGGTGAGCAAGATAGACATTCTCCTGATGGGGAGTATGTCGAGAAATGGAGGCAGCAAATGACCATCTCGACGATGCTGCTTAGGCTAGTGGGTGCAGACCCGGAACAGAAGAGTGTAGAGGCTAGACTAAAGAAGAACATCGAGGAGAGTGAAGAGCAGGACAGCCGGCTGGACTCGATACTTGAACGCATTGAAGTGATGGGCCGTGGTGCACGCACCAAAAAAGATGAGATGGCAAAGACCATCAAAGACATCAGGGCTGAGTCGCCGGTACCAGCGGTGTACCCGGAAGATGAGATAACGGCTCGGTTCGGTAGAGCGGCGCGCTGACGTTTAGTGTAATGTT